>Ga0310696_10004318_pt1 | contig 17446 bp, 16 predicted proteins | sample AusTroGonzalo_MG_4_FD_203885 | JGI IMG/M metagenome (GOLD analysis project Ga0310696, IMG submission 203885) | Bovine rumen microbial communities from tropical cattle in Woodstock, Queensland, Australia - Gonzalo_02 (v2) (version 2) | ecosystem: Host-associated > Mammals > Digestive system >...
CTTCTAACTATTATTTTTTAGTCATGATGGTTGTGGTCAGATCATGCCAAAAGGTACATGATGTGGTATATGATAGGTATATGATAGGTATATGTTCGCATAACATATACCCTATCTAAAACCCCGATGTACAAAGGCTTTTGCGAGGATGAAGGTATATGTTGACCAAAAAACGATGAATCTATTCTTTTTTTCAATGAATCAGGAAAAGACACAATGTGCCTTGACCAGTACGTAACGCACGTACTCCAGTGCGCCCTAAGGCGCACTGGAGTACTTTCATAGGCGCACTAGGCTCAGCCCTTGAACTTACATTAGCAGAATCATAGTGTCAATCTGTTACTTTTTAGGGTTTTGTGATAATAAAGTGTAAGCAAACATCAGTAGCATACTTACAAAATGATAGTTGGCTCTGGAATTAACAATCAAAATGAAAGAAAAATGAATGAATATTTATCAAAATGCACTACCTTTGCACTCGAAACGTTTCAGATTGTAACCCAAAGAGAGGGTTTAGTTAGTATTAATTAAGGTAAAAAGGAAAAAGCGTATGAAAAAGATTGAGGCAATTATCCGGAAGACGAAGTTCGAGGATGTGAAGGAGGCACTGCTGCAGTCAGACATCGACTGGTTTGAGTACCATAACGTACACGGCATCGGACAGAGCCGTCAGGAGAGGATATACCGTGGCGTTCAGTATTCTACGGACGTGATCGAGCGCGTGGCCATTACCATCGTTTGTCGCGACCAGTTCGTGGATCCTACGGTGAAGGTAATCCTGAAAGTAGCCCATACGGGTGAAGTAGGAGACGGCCGCATCTTTGTGAGCGATATGATCGACACTTGGAGCATCCGTACCGGTGAGAACGGCGACACTGTACTCCGTGATAAAAAATAAAAAGGTAATAGGGTAACAACACAAACACAAAATGATTATGAACGAAATTGGATTATCACTCGATACCGTATGGATGCTATTGGCAGCCATGTTGGTTTTCTGGATGCAGCCGGGATTCGCCCTGTGCGAAGCTGGTTTTACACGTAGCAAAAACACGGCAAACATCCTGATGAAGAACTTTGTCGACTTTATGTTCGGCTCACTGTTGTTCTTCTTCCTTGGCTTCGGATTTATGTTCGGCAGCGAGGGCGCTGGTTTTATCGGTATGCCCAACTGGGGCGACCTGAGTTTCTATAAAGGCGATCTGCCCGTTGAGGGCTTTCTGATTTTCGAGACCGTATTCTGTGCCACCTCTGCCACCATCGTCAGTGGTGCCATGGCTGAGCGCACGAAGTTCTCGATGTATGTGATCTATAGTGCAGCTATCTCGCTGTTTATTTATCCCATCGAAGGTCACTGGACTTGGGGTGGCGGTTGGCTCTGCAATGATGCTGCTGACAGCTTTATGATGACCACTTTTGGTGATGTGTTCCACGATTTTGCTGGTTCTGCCATTGTGCACAGCGTGGGTGGTGTGCTGGCCTTGATTGGTGCCATTGCACTGGGTCCCCGTGTTGGTAAGTATGATGAGAAGGGCGAGAGCAAGGCTATTCCAGGTCACTCTCTGACACTGGCTTCTTTAGGTGTGTTCATCCTCTGGTTGGGATGGTTCGGTTTCAACCCCGGATCTCAGCTGGCTGCCTCTGGCGAAGTGAACCGCATTGCTATTTCGCACGTGTTCCTGACCACAAACCTCGCAGCTGCAGCTGCTGGTACGGCTACGATGTTCCTCACTTGGATCAAGTATGGCAAACCGTCGCTCTCTATGACACTGAACGGTGTGCTGGCTGGTCTGGTAGGTATCACGGCTGGTTGTGACCTCGTATCGCCCTTAGGTGCTGTAATTATCGGTCTGGTTTGCGGTATCGTACTGGTATATGCCATTGAGTTTATCGATCACAAACTGCACATCGACGACCCTGTAGGTGCTTCTTCAGTTCACGGCGTATGCGGTATCCTCGGAACAATCATGACAGGTCTGCTCTCTACGAGCAACGGTGCGTTCTACGGATTCGGTTGGGGATTCTTCGCTGCTGAGGTGTTCGGCGTACTGATCATCGACCTCTGGGCTGCTGCCTGTGGTATCGTGCTCTTCTACACAATTAAGATGATTCATGGTCTGCGCGTTGACAAGCGTATTGAGGAGGAAGGTCTCGATGTATATGAGCACGGAGAGATGTGTTATAACTAAGTTATTGAACATTGAATATTGAACATTGAAAATTATGAAAAAGATATTAATGATAGTCATGGGATTGGTTGCGGGAGTGACGGCCCATGCGGAAGATGGAGTAGAAACAACAGTAGCGGCGGACGTGGTAAGTCAGTATATCTGGCGTGGTCAGGATCTGGGCAACGTGTCGTTGCAACCCACCCTCGGCGTAGGGTATAAGGGCCTGAGTCTGACGGCTTGGGGAAGCGTAGGACTGACGGAAGCCAGCGATACGAAGGAGTTCGACCTGACACTCGCCTATACGGCAGGCGGCTTCAACATCGGCATCACCGACTATTGGTTCAATGTAGGTGCTGAGCCTGAGGGCAGATACTTTAAATACGACGCTCATGCCACGAACCACCTGTTCGAAGCCAACATCGGTTACGACTTCGGTTTTGCTTCGCTGCAGTGGTACACGAACTTTGCAGGCAACGACGGTCTGAACAAGGATGGCAAGCGGGCTTACAGCAGTTATGTGGAAGCAACGGTACCGTTCAAACTCGCTGCAGTGGATTGGACTGCCACAGCTGGTGCCGTCCCCTTCGCCACTGATTTATACGGCACGACGGGATTTGCTGTCACCAACCTCTCGCTGAAGGCGACGAAGGATATCAAGGTGACTGACTCGTTCTCGATCCCCATCTTCGGACAGATCGCAGCCAACCCTTGTGCTCAGAAAGCATACTTAGTCTTTGGATTCACGCTTCAGCCGTGAGTCCATTGACTCTTTTTAATACGCAAACAATCAAACAACAAGATATGGAAACAAAATTCATTTTCGTTACAGGCGGTGTGGTATCCTCACTTGGTAAGGGTATCATCTCCGCCAGTATTGGTAAACTGCTGCAGGCGCGCGGATTTAAAGTCACCATCCAGAAGTTCGATCCCTACATCAACATCGACCCGGGGACGTTGAACCCCTACGAACATGGCGAGTGCTACGTGACGTTTGACGGTATGGAAACGGATCTCGACCTCGGACATTACGAGCGCTTCACGGGTATCCACACCACGCGCAATAATTCGATTACCACGGGTCGTATCTATAAGACAGTCATCGACCGCGAACGTCATGGAGACTATCTGGGCAAGACGATTCAGGTGGTGCCGCATATCACTGACGAGATCAAGCGCAGGATGCTGCGCGAGGATGAGAAGGATGAGAATCTGGACTTCGTCATTACCGAGGTGGGCGGAACGATTGGTGACATTGAGAGTGCACCGTTCATGGAGGCCATCCGTCAGTTGCGTTGGCAACTGGGCAGGAACGCCGTGTGTGTGCACCTGACCTACGTACCCTATCTGAAAGCAGCCGAAGAACTGAAGACCAAACCCACCCAGCATAGCGTGAAAGAGTTGCAGTCGATGGGTATCCAGCCGGATATCCTCGTGCTTCGTACGGAGCGTCACCTCGATGACCATATACGTATGAAGGTGGCTTCGTTCTGTAACGTCGATCTGGAGTGTGTGGTGCAGAGTGAGGATATGCCGAGTATCTATGAGGTGCCCGTGAGCATGCAGCATCAGGGCCTCGACGCTGCCATTATGCGGAAGATCGGCATCCCCGTGGGAGAGACACCTGCCATGAAACCCTGGCACGACTTCCTCGCCAAACAGCGTAATGCCAAGCGCGTGGAGCACATCGGTCTGGTGGGGAAATACAATCTGCAAGATGCCTATAAGAGCATTCGCGAGAGTCTGAACCTGGCAGGTATCTATAATGATGTAAAGGTGAAGTTGCACTTCATCAACAGCGAGGAGATCACCAAGCAGAATGTGGCTGAGAAACTCGATAATATGGCTGGTATCGTGATCTGTCCGGGCTTTGGCACACGAGGTATAGAAGGAAAAATCATCGCTGCTGAATACACCCGTACCCACGACATTCCGACCTTCGGCATCTGTCTGGGTATGCAGATGATGGTGATTGAGTTTGCCCGTAATGTGCTGGGCATGGCCGATGCCCACAGTGCCGAGATGGATCCCAAGACGCCTCACAACGTGATCGACATGATGGAGGAGCAGAAGACCATCACGGAGATGGGGGGTACGATGCGACTGGGAGCCTACGACTGCGAACTGCTGGAGGGTAGTCGTGCGTGGGAGGCCTATGGTGAGGAAACACTTATCAAGGAGCGCCACCGTCACCGCTATGAGTTTAATAACAAGTACCAGGAGGCTTACGAGCAGGCTGGTATGAAGTGCGTAGGTATCAACCCCGCCGCCAACCTTGTGGAGATTGTAGAGATACCTGAAAAGAAGTGGTATATCGGTACGCAGTTCCATCCAGAGTATTCCTCGACGGTACTGCATCCGCACCCCTTGTTTATGTCATTTATTAAAGCCTGCGTCAATGGAAGAGCTGAAGCATGAGTGCGGTGTGGCGATGATCCGACTGTTGAAGCCGTTGAGCTACTACGAACAGAAATACGGTTCGTGGCGCTATGGTTTCAACAAACTCTATCTGATGATGGAGAAACAGCATAACCGTGGTCAGGAGGGTGCTGGTATCGCTTCCGTGAGTCTGACCAAGGAGCCTGGCACGGAGTATATGTTTCGTGAGAAGGCCGAGGGTAAGGATGCCATCACGGAGATCTTTTCCCGTGTGACCGAGGAGATGGCTGGTGAACTGCTGATGGGCCATCTGCGCTATTCGACGACGGGTAAGAGCGGACTGACCTTTGTGCATCCCTTCTTGCGTCGTAACAACTGGCGCGCCAAGAACCTCTGTCTGTGTGGCAACTTCAACATGACGAACATCGAAGAGGTGTTTCAGTTCCTGACTCAGCAGGGGCAGTCGCCACGTATCTATGGCGATTCTTATATCACCCTCGAGCTGATGGGGCATCGTCTGGATCGTGAGGTGGAGCGCCTGTATGCCATCGCTAAGGAAAAGGGACTGAAGGGTACAGACATCACCGATTATATCGACAACCACGTAGAGATGGCCAATGTGCTGAAAACCACAATGAGCCACTATGACGGTGGTTACGTGATGTGCGGCTTGACAGGCTCGGGTGAGATGTTTGCCGTGAGAGATCCTTGGGGCATCCGTCCTGCGTTCTATTATCGCGACGATGAGATCATGGCCCTGGCCAGTGAGCGCCCTGTATTACAGACCACCTTCGATCTCTCGTCGGAGGACATCCATGAGTTGCAGCCAGGTGAGGCTCTTATCGTGCATAGGAACTGCGAGAGCGAATTGGAACAGATCATGCCAGTCCAACAGCTGAGCGCCTGTAGTTTTGAGCGCATCTATTTCAGTAGAGGCTCTGACTGTGACATCTATCAGGAGCGTAAACGACTGGGCGAACAACTTACACCGGCTATCTTGAAAGCCGTTGATGGTGATGTGGATCATACTGTCTTTTCGTATATCCCCAATACGGCCGAGGTGGCTTTTTATGGGATGACAGACGGATTCCGCAAACTGCATGGAGAGGTAAGAACGGAGAAGGTGGTGTGGAAGGATATCAAGCTGCGCACCTTCATTGCCGACAATTCCGAGCGCAACGATCTGGCGGCTCATGTGTATGATATCAGTTATGGTTCGTTGCAGGAACATGTGGACAACCTTGTAATCATCGATGACTCCATCGTGCGTGGTACCACGTTGAGGGAGAGTATCTTCAAAATCCTCGACCGTCTGCATCCCAAGAAGATCGTGATGGTGTCGAGTTCGCCCCAGATCCGTTATCCGGATTATTATGGCATCGATATGTCGCACTTGGAAGAGCTCTGTGCCTTCCGTGCTGCCATCGCCCTGATTAAGGAGCGGGGGATGCAGAAGGTCATCGCTGATACCTATCGGGCTTGTAAGTTAACCCCTGCCTCGTTAAACCACGTGCGAAATATCTATGCTCCATTCAGTGTGGAGGATATCAACAAGAAGATTGTGGAGATGTTGAGGCCAGAGGGCATGCAATCGCCTGTGGAACTGGTGTTCCAGAGTATCGAGGGCTTGCATGAGGCTTGTCCGAAACATCCTGGCGACTGGTATTTCACAGGTCATTATCCCACGCCTGGAGGTATCCGCCTCTGTAACGAGGCCTTTGTGAACTATGTGGAGAAAGTATTGAAATTGCAATTATAAACAACCAAAACAGATAAGATTATGTGTGGAATCGTAGCTATCTTGAATGTCAAGGAGCAGACGCATGAGTTGCGTGAGAAAGCCTTGAAGATGAGTCAGAAGATCCGTCATCGCGGTCCTGACTGGAGTGGTATATATTGTGGTGGTAGTGCCGTACTCGCCCACGAGCGATTGAGTATCGTGGATCCTGAGTCAGGCGGACAACCCTTGTTCTCGCCTGATAGGAAACAGGTGTTGGCTGTGAATGGTGAGATATATAATCATCAGGAGATTCGTCGCAGGTTTGCTGGTCAGTATGAGTTTCAGACGGGTAGCGACTGTGAAGTGATCCTGGCACTCTATCGCGAGAAGGGCATCGACTTCCTCGAGGATCTGAGCGGTATCTTCGCCTTCGTGCTCTATGATGAGGAGTGCAATGAGTTTCTGATAGCCAGAGATCCGATTGGTGTGATACCTCTTTATATTGGCTACGACAGCGATGGAACGGTATATGTGGCCTCGGAGTTGAAGGCCTTGGAAGGTCAGTGCGAGCGTTATGAACCGTTCCTGCCTGGCCATTATTATTGGAGTGCTTCGCCTGGAATGAAGTGGTATTATCGTCGCGACTGGATGCGCTATGACGCTGTGAAGGATAATCCTGCCAGTGTGGAGGCTATCCACGATGCTCTCGAGGCTGCAGTGAAGCGCCAGTTGATGTCGGATGTGCCTTATGGCGTACTCTTAAGTGGCGGACTCGACTCTTCTGTCATCTCTGCCATTGCCGAGAAATACTCTGAGATGCGTATCGAGGACGACTCGAGGACGAAGGCCTACTGGCCCCGTCTGCACTCGTTTGCCGTTGGCTTGAAAGGTGCCCCCGATCTGGCCAAGGCCAAACTGGTGGCTGATCATATCGGTACAGTACACCACGAAATCAACTACACCATTCAGGAGGGACTTGATGCCATCCGCGATGTGATCTATTATATCGAGACCTACGATGTGACCACCGTTCGTGCCTCAACGCCAATGTATCTGTTGGCGCGCGTCATCAAGTCGATGGGTATCAAGATGGTGCTCTCGGGCGAGGGTGCCGATGAGATATTCGGTGGTTATCTTTATTTCCACAAAGCTCCATCAGCACAGGCCTTCCATGAGGAGACAGTGCGCAAGTTGTCGAAACTGTATCTCTATGATTGTCTGCGTGCGAACAAGAGTCTTTCAGCTTGGGGTGTAGAGGGGCGTGTGCCTTTCCTCGATAAGGAGTTCTTGGATGTGGCCATGCGTACCAACCCGGAAGCCAAGATGTGTCCTGGCCAGACGATGGAAAAGAAGATTGTGCGTGAAGCCTTTGCCAGTCTGTTGCCTGCTGAAGTGGCTTGGCGCCAGAAGGAACAGTTCAGTGACGGCGTGGGCTATTCGTGGATCGATACGCTCAAACAGATCACGGCTGAAGCTGTTTCAGACGAGCAGATGGCTCACGCTGCCGAGCGCTTCCCCATCAATCCACCGAAGAACAAGGAAGAGTATTATTATCGTTCGATCTTCGCTGAGCACTTCCCCAGTGATTCTGCTGCGAAGAGTGTACCCAGTGAGGCCAGTGTGGCTTGTTCTACTGCCATTGCTTTGGAATGGGATGCAGCCTTTAAGGGAATGAATGATCCTTCAGGCCGTGCCGTCAAGGGCGTGCATGAGCAAGCTTACTAAGGAATACAAGAAAGGCTCGGAACAATCTCCGAGCCTTTTTCTATTTCCTTTTTCTTATTTCATCCACTGTTCGATGCGCTGCAGGGCTTCTTCGGTCTTTTCATGACTACCGAAAGCAGTAAAGCGGACATAACCTTCGCCTGAAGGTCCGAAACCTACGCCTGGGGTACAGACCACATGGGCGCCGTAGAGCATCTCTTCGAAGAACTTCCAACTGCTTCTGCCTCCAGGAGTTTGTGCCCAGATGTAGGGCGCATTCTCACCTCCGTAGCACTCGAATCCGAGGCCGCGAAGTGTTTCGAGCATCTTGTGGGCATTCTGCATATAGTAGTTGATTGTTGTCTTAATCTGTTCCTTGCCCTCAGGGGTATAGATAGCTTCAGCAGCGCGCTGGGAGATATAGCTGGTGCCATTAAACTTGGTGCACTGACGACGGTTCCACAGGGGATTCAGGGGGATGCGCTCACCTGTCAGGGTGGCGGCTGTCACCTCCTTGGGTACGACGGTATAGCCGCAGCGTACACCTGTGAAACCGGCCGTCTTGGAATAACTGTGGAACTCAATGGCGCACTTTCTGGCGCCTCGTATCTCGTAAATAGAGTGGGGGATGTCATCATTCTGAATATAGGCCTGATAGGCGGCATCGTAGAAGATGAGCGTATCGTTTTTTAGGGCGTAATTAACCCATTTCCTCAGTTCGTCCTTGGAGATCACAGTTCCCGTCGGGTTGTTGGGATAGCAGAGGTAGATCACATCTACACGACGGTCGGGAATCTCTGGTACAAAATTGTTCTCTGCCGTACAAGGCATATAGAGCACATTCGACCATCGACCATTCTCATCTTGCAATCCTGCACGCCCAATCATCACGTTCGAGTCGATATAGACGGGGTAGATGGGGTCGGTCACACCGATACTGTTGTCCCAACGGATGAGTTCCTGGATATTACCCGTATCGCTCTTGGCACCGTCGTTGACGAAGATCTCGTTGATATCGAGGTGAATACCACGTGGCAGGAAGTCGTTTTTCAAGATGGCCTCGCGCAGGAAATCATAACCCTGCTCAGGACCGTAACCACGAAATCCTTGGGTGGTAGCCATTTCGTCGGCTGCCTTGTGGATGGCCTCGATAACGGCTGGTGCTAAAGGTTGCGTGACATCACCGATGCCGAGACTGATAATGTCAGCCTTCGGGTGGGTGGTCTTAAATGCGTTTACCTTCTTGGCAATATCAGCGAACAGATAATTGTTCGGCAGTTTCAGGAAATGGTCGTTTACTAATGCCATATATTCTTTTCTTTGGTTTGAAGTTTGTCAGATTCTGACTGCAAAGGTATATCGTTTTGTATGAAATCCAAAGAAATCGCTGTCTTTTTTAATCTACTTTTCTTGAGTTTGTAACAATTTGAAAGAAAATCACGCTTTTTAGTTATAAATTGTAATCGCCAGACTAAGCAATTCGCAACAGATATATTAAAAAATAGCGTTATTATTTGGCAATCTGCTCTATTTTGCGTACTTTTGCACCGAAATTACGAAAGTGATTATGCAGACAAACAGTCATTTATCGCGGCTTATCCACGATCAGGCCAAGAAATACGGTGATCGTGAGGTGTTGATTTATAAGGACTTCGGCGGTTCTGAGTGGAAGTCATGTTCGTGGAATGAATTCTCGGACATGGTGAAGAAAGTGTCGAATGCCATGCTCAACTTAGGTGTGAAGGTGCAGGAGAACGTAGGCGTGTTTGCTCAGAACTCGGCTCAGTATCTTTATTGCGACTTTGGTGCCTGGGGTATCCGAGCAGTGACCATCCCCTTCTATGCCACCTCGTCAGAGCAGCAGATCCAGTTTATGGTCACCGATGCAAAGGTACGCTTCCTGTTCGTAGGCGAACAAGATCAATACGACAAGGCTCGCCGTGTGTTCTCTACTTGTAAAACACTGGAGCGCATTATCATTTTCGACAAGAATGTACGTGTTTCTTCCCAAGACCCCCACGTCATGTATTTCGATGACTTCCTGAAACTGGGTGAGAACCTGCCCCGTCAGACGGAAGTAGAGTCGTTACAGGCGCAGGCTTCGATGGACGATATAGCCAATATCCTTTATACCAGCGGTACAACAGGCGACTCGAAGGGTGTGATCCTGACGTGCGGACAGTACCATGCTGCCATGGAGGCCAACAATAAGTGTGTGCCTGTAGGCGAGAATGACCGTGTTCTGAATTTCCTGCCCTTTACCCATATCTTCGAGAAGGGTTGGAAGATCCTCTGTCTGACGGAAGGCGCTAAGTTGATTGTGAACACTTACCCGCTCGAGGTGCAGCAGTCGATGAAGGAGACGCATCCCACGTGTATGTCGTCTGTTCCTCGTTTCTGGGAGAAGGTATATATGGGTGTGTTGGAACAGATCGACAAAGCCAGTGCACCTAAGCGTATGCTTTTCCAACATGCACTGAGTGTGGGTAAGAAGCATAATATTGACTATCTCTCGAAAGGCAAGCGTCCGTCTTTGGCCTTGCATCTGGAATATGAGATGTTGAATAAGACCGTGTTCTCGTTGGTACGTAAGGAATTGGGTCTGGAGAATGCCCACTTCTTCCCCACGGCTGGTGCAACGGTGAATCCGAAGGTTGAGGAGTTTGTGCATGCCATCGGTATCAATATGGTGGTGGGCTATGGCTTGACGGAGAGTCTGGCTACCGTATCATGCAACCATCTGGGTGAGCCTTTTACCGTGGGTGGCGTTGGTATCCCCATCGAGGGTATCGACATCAAGATCAGCGACGAGGGTGAGGTGTTGCTGAAGGGTCCGACGATCACGAAGGGATACTACAATCGTGAGGACTTGACGAAGCAGGCCTTTACAGACGACGGCTATTTCAAGACGGGTGACTCTGGCTATCTGCAGGATGGCGAACTCTTCCTCAAAGAGCGTATCAAGGACCTCTATAAGACCTCTAACGGTAAGTATATCGCGCCACAGATGATTGAGTCGAAGCTGTTGGTTGACAAGTATATCGACCAGATCTGCATCATTGCCGACCAGCGTAAGTTTGTCTCGGCCCTCATCATTCCCGTCTATTCTCTGTTGGAGGAGTATGCCCGTGAGCACAAGATTCCGTTTGAGAGTCGTGAGCAACTCTGTGCTGATCCGCAGATCAACGAGATGATGAAGGAGCGTATCGACACGTTGCAGCAGTCGTTGGCCCACTACGAGCAGATTAAGCGCTTCACGCTGTTACCTCACCACTTCTCGATGGAGAAAGGCGAGTTGACCAACACGCTGAAGATACGTCGTCGTGTGCTCAACGAGAACTATCGCAAGGAAATAGATTTGATGTACCAGGAATGATAACACAAGATCAGTTAAAGGACGTATTGGAAAGGGCCGATGCGCTGTATCGGTATCTCGAAATCGATAAGAAGAAGATTGAATACGAGGAGGAAGACCTCCGCACTCAGGCGCCCGACTTTTGGGAAGACCGTAAGCGCGCTGAGGAGCAGATGAAGAAGGTGAAAGGCATCAAGAAGTGGATTGATGGCTATAATGAGGTGCGCACCATGGCCGACGAACTGCAACTGGCCTTCGATTTCTATAAGGAGGAGATGGTGACAGAAGAGGAGGTCGATGACAACTACGCCAAGGCTATGAAGGCCATCGAGGATCTGGAACTGATGAACATGCTCCGCCAGAAGGAGGATCCGATGGATGCCGTGCTGAAGATCAATAGTGGTGCCGGTGGTACCGAGGCTCAGGACTGGGCCCAGATGCTGATGCGAATGTATATGCGTTGGGCTGAGGCTCATGGCCATAAAGTAACTGTATCCAACCTGCTTGAAGGCGACGATGCCGGTATTAAGAGTGTGACTATGCAGATTGAGGGTGGCGAATATGCTTATGGCTATCTGAAGAGTGAGAACGGTGTGCATCGTCTGGTGCGTGTGTCACCCTTCAATGCTCAGGGTAAGCGTATGACATCCTTTGCTTCTGTCTTTGTGTCGCCCCTTGTAGATGATACCATCGAGGTGTATGTCGATCCTGCCAAACTTTCTTGGGATACGTTCCGAAGCAGTGGTGCTGGTGGTCAGAACGTGAACAAGGTGGAGTCGGGTGTCCGTCTGCGCTATTGGTACACCGATCCTGATACAGGCGAAGAAGAGGAAATCCTTATTGAGAATACGGAAACGCGCGACCAGCCAAAGAATAAGGAGCGCGCCATGACGTTGCTGAAATCACAACTCTACGACCGTGCGATGAAAAAGCGTCTGGAGGCTCAGGCTAAAATTGAGGCTGGTAAAAAGAAGATCGAATGGGGTTCGCAGATCCGTTCGTATGTCTTCGATGACCGTCGTGTGAAGGATCATCGCACCAACTACCAGACCACCGATGTCGATGCCGTGATGGATGGTAAAATTGACGGTTTTATCAAGGCCTACTTGATGGAATTCCCCGTGAATGATGAAGAATAATTAAACAATAAAAACATTATAGATTATGGCACAGATAGCAAAAGCATCAAAGAGCACTCAGAAGAAAGAGGCTTATCAGAAGAAACAGGAAGACAGTGGAAAGAAAGTGCTGGAGTGGATCTTCGGCGTATTGGTCGTATTGGCCATTCTGTTTGTCATCTATTCTATCTGGATCGTTGCTTAATCAATGAGCGGACTGGAGATTGAACGTAAGTTCCTTGTCCGTAATGACAATTACAAGCGTCAGGCTTTTAGTAGTAGCCGTATTCGGCAAGGTTATATCTGCAGTGGTCATGGACGCACCGTTAGGGTGCGCCTCCGTGACGACCGCGGATATCTCACGATTAAGGGTCCCTCCGACGCTGCCGGCCTTAGCCGCTATGAGTTTGAGAAGGAGATTACCTTCGATGAGGCTCTACACCTGATGGCACTTTGTGAACCAGGCAGCATTGACAAAACACGTTATCTGGTAAAGAGTGGCACTCACACCTTCGAGGTCGATGAGTTTTATGGCGAAAACGAAGGTTTAGTGATAGCTGAGGTAGAACTGAATTCAGAAAACGAGCCCTTCGAAAAGCCCGATTTCATCGGAGAAGAAGTCACAGGCAATCGTCGCTATTACAACGCCCATTTGGTCAAGCATCCTTTCTGCACTTGGCCTGAAAACACAGTATCAGCAGACCAATAACTGCAGCCAGTGTTACGCCTGTTGCATTGGCAGCGAAGTCGAGCCAGTCGCCATTGCGATGTCCTCCCGTACAATGTTCCTGCAATAGTTCCAACACGCCGCTCATGGCGATGGGAGCCAACCAAGCCCAAAAGAACAACTTTTCATAGTCGGCAGTCTCGTGCTGACGCATGTACTCTATCCATAAGACGGTGAATGTACCACCGTACATGACCACATGTACCCATTTGTCGATAAACTTCACATTGTCGAGGGGTGTCTCGGGGAAGAACGGCAAGAGCGACAATATCCATATCAGGGCGATACAAATCACCGAAAAGGGGTATCTCCTTATCGCTGAAATAGGGTATTTCTTGATAAAATGCGTGCAAAAATCCATATTTACTTTCAATTTCGGTGCAAAATTAAGAAATAATTTATATTTTTGCAACGAAATGAAAGAAATAAGTTTATGGCAAGTATAGATAGGGCAAATTTTGGTAGTAAACTGGGTGTAATCTTGGCTACGGCGGGCTCTGCCGTGGGCTTGGGCAACATTTGGCGTTTCCCCTACATGACAGGTCAGAATGGCGGTGCTGTCTTTATCATAATCTATGTGTTCTGTGTGTTGGTTCTAGGCATCCCCTGTATGATTAGTGAGTTCATTATCGGTCGTCATGGTCAGGCCAACACAGCGCGCGCATTCCGTAAATTGTCTGGAGGCACCGTTTGGACGCTTATTGGATATATGGGTGTTCTCACGGGATTCTTGATCTCTGGTTATTACGCTGTGGTTTCGGGCTGGTGCCTGGAATATGTATGGGCTTCCCTGATTGGAAAACTACAGGGCGATCCTGCCTATATTTCCAACTATTTTGTCTCGTTCTCTGAGGATCCTATCAAACCCGTATTCTGGACCATGATCATTCTGTTGGCCACCTATTTGATTATTGAACATGGGGTACGCGACGGTATTGAACGGGCTTCGAAACTCTTGATGCCCACCTTATTTATATTGCTGCTCATCATCGTGGTGGCCTCGTGTATGTTGCCCAATGCTGACAAGGGTATAGAATTCCTGTTCAAACCCGATTTCTCGAAGATTACGAGTGATGTTTTCTTAGGTGCCTTGGGACAGTCATTTTATTCGCTCAGCATCGCCATGGGTTGTATCTGTACCTATGCCAGTTATTTCTCAAAGCAGACAAATCTGGCCACTTCTGCTGTGCAGATTGGTGTTATCGACTTTTTGGTGGCCTTGTTGGCAGGTTTGGTTATCTTCCCCGCAGCCTTCTCTGTAGGTGTCAGTCCCGATAGCGGTCCCTCGTTGATTTTCATCACGCTGCCCAATGTGTTCCAACAGGCTTTCGGCAGTATCCCTGGTTTGGGCTATATAATCTCGATTCTTTTCTATGCGTTACTATCTTTGGCTGCCCTGACCTCTTTGATGTCGCTCCATGAGGTAAGTACCGCATTCCTTCAGGAAGAGATGAGGATTACGCGCAAGAAGGCTGCTCTGATCGTTACCATATTGTGTATATTTGTTGGCATCATCTGCTCACTATCGTTGGGTGTGGGCAAAGAATATGTGCTGTTTCAGAAGACCGTCTTCGATCTCTTCGATTTTGTGACAGGACAAGTGTTCTTGCCCATCGTGGGCTTCCTCACTTGTATCTTTATCGGTTGGTTCGCACCCCATAAGATTGTGAAGGATGAGTTTACCAACTGGGGCACATTGCGCAATGGATTATTATTCCATGTGTATCTGTTCTTGGTGAAGTATGTCTGCCCCATCTGTATATTGTTTATCTTCTTGCATCAGTTCGGACTGTTATAAATGGAGAAGAGAGGCGTTTTTGGCAGTAAACTGGCCATCGTTTTGGCAACAGCAGGTTCAGCCGTAGGACTGGGTAATGTGTGGCGCTTCCCGTTTATGACGGGACAGAATGGTGGTGCTGCGTTTATCTTGGTTTATTTCGCTTGTGTTCTGTTGTTGGGCATCCCTGGCATGGTCAGCGAGTTTATCGTTGGTCGTCATGCTCAGTCAAATGCGGCTCGTGCCTACGGTAGCATAGCCCATCGCGGTTGGCGTTTTATTGGTTATTTAGGCATTCTAACCTCCACCATCATTCTCGGCTTTTACGCTGTGGTGGCAGGATGGTGCTTGCAGTATCTTTTTGCCTCCATTGCTGGACATCTGGACGGTGACGCTTCCTACGTCATCAATTATTTTAAGACCTTCTCCAGTGACCCTCTGAAGCCCTGTCTGTGGGCTGTTGCCTTCGTGCTGATCACCCATCTGGTGGTGGCACAGGGTGTTGAGAAGGGTATCGAACGGGCCTCGAAACTCCTGATGCCACTGTTGTTGCTGTTGCTGGTCATTCTGGTCATAGCCTCTTGTCTGCTTCCGCGAGCTGGTGGGGGCATAGAGTTTCTGTTGAAACCCGATTTCTCGAAAGTCAGTGGCAATGTGTTTTTAGAGGCTTTGGGCCAAGCCTTTTTCTCGTTAAGTCTTGGTACTGCCTGCCTCTGTACTTATGCTTCCTATTTCAAGCGTGATACGAATCTGTTGAAATCGGCTACTCAAATAGCTCTGTTGGATTCGGCCATTGCCATTTTGGCAGGACTGATGATCTTCCCCGCTGCTTTCTCTGTAGGCGTACATCCCGACAGTGGTCCATCGTTGATATTTATCACATTGCCTAATGTGTTCCAGCAGGCGTTTAGTGTCATGCCTGTGGTGGGTTATGTCATCTCCATCCTTTTCTATGCACTGTTGGTCTTTGCAGCCCTGACATCCACCATTTCCATGCACGAGATTGGTACAGCTTTCTTCCATGAGGAACTGAAGATGTCCCGTCGGCAGGCGGCATGGATTCTGACTGTGGTCTGTGGAGTGATTTCTGTTTTCTGTTCACTCTCCGTGGGAGCCTATAGTGAGTTGCAACTCTTTGGCATGCCACTGATGGAATTTTGCGATTTTTTAACGGCTCAGTTGATGTTGCCTTCAGGAGCCTTCCTTACGAGTATTATGTTGGGCTGGTTTGTCAGTCGTCAGTTGGTGCAGGATGAGTTTACCAATGGCGGTATGTTGAAGGCAACCTTTTTCAGGGCATGGATGTTCTCTATCCGTTACGTCGTACCTGTCTGTATAGTCCTGATATTCCTCCATCAGTTTGGGGTTCTATGATCCGTGAATTTTTCTATTTGCAGAAGTCTGACCGCAAGGTGATTCTCACTTTGCTGGTGGTGATTGTCGTCGCCTTGGGAGTGATTTTCCTGACGGGTGGGGAGAATACTGCATCGAATGCACTGATGGCTGCCGACACGTTGCAGAAAGACACTGTCCGCCGCCTGCCTTATCACCACCGTGATACTGTCTATGTCCGTACGAAGGTGGTCTATCGTGACCGTCCTGATTATCGTGACCGTCGGGTGCCATCCCGTTCTGCCTCCGAGCCCCGTGACTCTTTCGTCCCTCGCTATCCCGTGAAGATCCGTGAGGGCGAACATGTTGTCCTGAACACCGCTGATACCACCGCCCTTAAGACAGTGCCGGGTATTGGTCCTTATTTCGCCCGCAAGATTGTGCAATATGGACAGCGTTTAGGTGGCTACGTCAGCGTCGATCAACTCGATGAGATTGAGGACTTTCCCCTCGATGCGAAAAACTATCTGGTGATTGGTGATGCTCACCCCCGAAAACTAAACCTGAACCAGCTGTCGCTCAGTGAACTGAAGCGCCATCCCTACATCAATTATTATCGCGCTCGTGCCATCACGGACTATCGTCGTCTGCATGGTCCGATCCATTCTCTCAATGACCTCAGTCTCTCCAAAGACTTTCCCCCAGAGGTCATCCGTCGCCTTGAACCTTATGTGGAGTTCTGAGGTGTTGCGCAAGAAAATAAGCTGAAAGTTTGGTGCATTCGGCTTTTTTGTTTATCTTTGCCACGTTAATTAAAAACTAAATAGAATATGTTTGGATCATTGTTATTGTTTGGACTCGGCATGCAAGAGATACTGATCATTGCTTTCATCGTGCTACTGTTGTTCGGTGGTAAGAAGATCCCTGAGTTGATGCGTGGCATGGGCAAGGGTGTAAAGAGCTTCAAGGAAGGCATGAACGAGGTGAGCGATATCACGAAAGAGGACGAGACGGCGAAGGATGAGTGAGCCGATGACCTTCTGGGATCATCTCGACGAGTTGCGAGGGGTAATTATCAAGGCGCTCGTGGTAACGACAGTGGCAGCGGCCGTGGCCTTCTGTCTGAAGGAGGAACTATTCAGCATCGTGTTGGCACCCCGATCGAG
>Ga0310696_10004319_pt1 | contig 17446 bp, 11 predicted proteins | sample AusTroGonzalo_MG_4_FD_203885 | JGI IMG/M metagenome (GOLD analysis project Ga0310696, IMG submission 203885) | Bovine rumen microbial communities from tropical cattle in Woodstock, Queensland, Australia - Gonzalo_02 (v2) (version 2) | ecosystem: Host-associated > Mammals > Digestive system >...
TTCCCACCGCGGCCGTCACCCCTAAAATTCCTTAAACGTGAATCTCAGTTCGCCAAACGGGCTGCAGAAATCCTTGTTCTTTAGGTTGTTCGCTTCGATCCCGGCGAAGAATCTGAAACCGCCACCGACAGAGACCTCGAGCAACTTGGTAACTCGGAAGTTGAACTGCGCCGACACGTCCGTGGTAAAAAATCCGTCTTCGGACTTGAAACCGTCTTCGTCGCCCTTGTCCATGAAGCTCACGACGCCACCACCGATGTTCACCGGGATGGAAATGGAGAATATTCCGCTGCGGAATGCAAATGCTTCCGCGAACACGCCGAACGCGTGGTAGTCGATCATCTGCGAATGACGGACCTTCGGGTTCTGCACATCGCTAAGGATGGCCGAGCTGAAAGCACCGAAGCTGATGTAGGGGTTCAGCGCGATACCGATACGCAAGTTCATAAAGATGGTGCCGTCGCGTGCAATCAGGGAATTGCCGCCACCGACGCCAAGAAGCGCGCTCCAACTGGATGTCGCCTCCTCCTTGGGTTGATAATCATCGGACCCTTGGAGTTTTGCATGGGAACTTACGGCGAAGGTCAATGCCGCAAGCAGAGTTGTCCATAATTTTGTTTTCATCATAGATCGTCCGTTTTTGCCTCCCATCTCCAGTTCTTTGTACTAACTGCCGGCCAGTGGCAAATCGTCCACACGAGACTGTTGCCACACAAAATTATCGACCAGACACCAAAGAGCAGAAACAGGATGAGTGGAATAAAGGCAAGAGAACCGTAGAAAATGGACATGCGCGTGACCATCGCGGTCTGGATGAGCATGAGGATTTTCACGTAAATGTTGATAGCAAGCCAAGAAATCAAAGTCGAAAGCATGGAGGCCAAAAACAGCTTTTTGCGGGTGTAAGGCTTATGGCCTGCCGGGCGCGCCGGTAGTGCGTAAAGCATAAGGAAAATGACAAGGAGAATCGCCACATGGAATGTGGAGTACCAAAACGCGGAAATCAACGCCTTGATGACTTCCGGAGAGAAGTGGAACCCATCGACGATGATGACGGAAAGCACTTTTTGAACATGGTTCACGAAGCCGGCAAACATTCCGGTGACAGCCGCCCCGATGAGGAGAAACGGCGTATAGACCTTAATCTGGCGCACCAAGGTTCTCGAAGTCTTGTTTTCCCAGACGACGTTGAAGTTCGTCTCCAGGCTTCCGAAAGCGAGGATAAACGTTACGAAAAGGCCGGCAGCGCCGATAAAACCGAGTTTTCCGATGGGAATGTGTTCCGCATTTTCGACGATGTCCATGATTTGTTCTGTCGGCCAGTCCAAGTTGAGCATGTCGATCACGATGGGGAGATAATCCGAAATAAAGTTTCCGAACCCGACTGCAAGCGTAATCGAGGTGAGCATAATCAGAAGGGGGACTACGGCCACGAGCGTTGTATAGGTCAAGGAAGCCGCGCGGGTCATCCCATGATAATACAGGAACGACTTTCCGGTAACGACCATGATTTTTACGAACGTCGGCGAACGGGCTGCTATGTTGTCGAACAGCCATTCCCAGGAAAAATTTTTCCACCAGTGCGGCATAAGCCTTGCAAATATAGTTAAAGGAATGACTTGTGTGACCTGCATCATCCTTTTGTATTGGTCGTTTGTACGATATCAATGCACATTCGAGCACAAAAATATGATTACGAGCCCTTTTAAAGTGTTGACAAATAAATCCGTTCACTTGTGGACTTATCGGTTTAAAATTCAAAAAAGTAAAACATATATATACAATACAATGTGGACTTTTTATAAAAAAATAGATTATATTAAGCAAAAACGGTTTTAAACCTTTCGATTTCAAGAAATTGTTTTTATTGTAAAATTTTTTGAATAGGATGAATTTGTGACCGCAGTAAACTTCGTGAGGAACGATTTTTATGGGATGTAATAAAAATTTTAGGATGATTTTCGCCAGTTCCGTGCTTGCGACGGGTTTGGCTGTTTCTGCATTTGCGGCGCCACGCCAAGTGGAAAAACTCACGCGTGGGCTCACGGTCGCGAATGTGGGCTCGGGAGTGCTCGTGAGCTGGCGCCTGCTCGGGACGGACGACCCGGCGACAGAATTCAACCTTTACCGCGACGGTACGAAAATTGCGACAATCGGCAAGAACGCGGGCACTAATTACCTGGATACAAGCGGCAAGCCGACTTCCGAATATGCAGTCACTGCTGTTCTAAACGGTGTTGAACGGAAAAAATCGGCAGCGGAAGTTGTCTTCACGGACGCAAAAAAAGACGTGAACAACGTCAATTTCCCGTACAAGGTTTTAAAGCTCGATGTTCCGAAATCACAGAAAATGCCGGACGGCTCGACGTGTACCTACACCCCGAACGACATGAGCGTGGGCGACCTCGATGGCGACGGCCAGCTTGATCTTGTTCTCAAGTGGGATCCGAGCAATGCGCAGGACAACTCGAAGGACGGCTATACGGGCTCGGTCTTTGTCGACGGCATGAAGCTGGACGGCACAAGACTCTGGAGAATCGACCTCGGCAAGAACATCCGCGCCGGTGCGCACTACACGCAGTTCATGGTCTACGACCTCGATGGCGACGGGATTGCCGAAATCGTGATGAAAACTTCCGACGGCACGGTTGACGGCAAGGGCAAAGTCATTGGCGATGCAAGCAAGGATTACAGAACATCTGCAGGCCGCATCATGAGCGGCAACGAATTCTTGACCGTGTTCAAGGGAAACACGGGCGAAGCGGTGACCACAATCGACTATTGGCCCAAGATCGATATTTCGAGGTCTTGGGGTGATACCTACGGGAACAGGAGCGAACGCTACCTTGCAGCAATCGCCTACCTCGATGGCGTCCATCCGAGTGTCATCATGAACCGCGGCTACTACACGATGGCTTACCTTGTCGCTTACGATTTCGACGGCAAGAACCTCAAGGAACGCTGGAAGCATACTTCCGACAAGTCCGGCCAGGGGCTTTATGGCGAAGGCAACCACAACCTTTCCGTGGGCGACCTCGACGGCGACGGAAAGGACGAGATTGTCTTTGGCGCTGCAGCCCTCAAGTCCGACGGCACGCTCCTTTACCGCACCGGATTCGGCCACGGCGACGCCATGCACCTTTCAGACATGGATCCGGACCATCCGGGCCTTGAACTTTACGATGTCCACGAGGACAAGCAGAACAAGTACAGCGAAGAATTCCGTGACAAGGACGGCAAGGTCATCTGGGGAACGACCCAGACCGAGGCCGGAAATGTTGACAACGGTCGTGGCATGGCTGCCGATATCGATTCCACGAATCGCGGTTTCGAAATGTGGTCCGGTACCAGCAAGGGCGCCCGCTCCGTTAATGGGAAGGTCGTCACCACGACGGGCCTTTCGCAGAATTTCCGCATCTATTTCGATGGCGACTTGCAGGACGAACTGATGGACGCTACCGGTAGCCCGACGGTTGAAAACGGCGGCGCTACGGGCGGAAAGATCGAAAAGTACAATTCCGGCAAGAAGACTTTGGACCGCCTCTTCAGTTTCTACAACGTGGAAGGCGCATCGCTCAACAACTGGACCAAGGCGAACCCCTGCATCGTGGCCGACCTCTTTGGCGACTGGCGCGAGGAATTCATCGTGCGTTCCGGTTCCGACCCTTCGAAGGTCATTATCTTCACGACTCCGTTTACGTCTCCCTACCGCGTTTACACGCTGATGCACGATACCCATTACCGCGTCTCGATTGCCTGGCAGAATGTGGCCTACAACCAGCCGCCTCACTTGGGTTACTACTTGCCCGATGCGGTGAAGGACTTGAAAAAGCCGAACGTGTCAATCGTAGGCGGCGAAGATCCCGACGATTCGTTGACGGCCATCCCTGCGGCCAAAAACTTGCGTAAGGCGGATGGATTCAATTTTGCCGATGGATGGTTGCGCGTAAACAAGACCGGTCTCGCCCGCGTTCGGATCCTGGATTTACAGGGTCGCGAAATCACGAGCGCCTCCCGGAACGTCAAGGCCGGAGAAATGTCCATGATTTTCGGCAAGGATGCTCTTCCGAAGGGTGTATTCGCCGTGACGGTGGATGTGGACGGGATTTTTATCGGAAGGAACGTCACCTCGTTCGCAAAATAGATTAACTTTTTTACGTGGGATGTCTTAGGATAGTCTTTTTCAGTTCAGGTTCAATGACAAGTCTGGAGAAATTATGATAAAACATTCCCTTCTTGGAGTTCTTGCGGTTGCTTCGACCTTCTTTCTCTCGCAGCCGCTTCAATCCTTTGCTTCGCCTCGCCAAATGGAGGCGATTGACCGCGGACTTCTCGTTTCGAATGTTGGAAAATCGGGGATGCTCGTTTCGTGGCGTCTCCTCGGCACGGAAAGTTCCGATACGGAATTCAACCTGTACCGCGATGGTACGAAAATCGCAAGCATCGGGAAAACGGCCGGAACAAACTACCTGGATACGGCCGGAAAGGTGACCTCCCAATATACAGTGGCTGCAGTCGTGGGCGGCAAGGAAGGCACCAAGAGCGCTCCATCTCTCGTTTTGGATTCATCCATTGTCGATCACGGCAAGTCGTTCCCGTACAAGGTTCTCAAACTGGACCGCCCAGCAAGCCAGACGATGCCCGATTCTGCCAAAACAGTTTGCAACTATTACCCCGACGATATGAGCGTGGGCGATCTCGACGGCGATGGCGAATATGAACTTGTCGTGAAATGGATTCCGGACAATTACAAGGACAATTCGCAGTCCATGGAAGGTTCCTATACGGGAACAGTTTTCATCGATGCGTACGAACTTGACGGTACAAAGCTTTGGCGTATCGACTTGGGCAAGAACATCCGTGCGGGTGCGCACTACACGCAGTTCCAAGTCTATGACTACGACGGCGACGGCAAGGCCGAAATGGTCGTGAAGACCGGTGACGGCACCATCGACGGCAAGGGCAAGGTCATCGGGGATTCTAGCAAGGATTACCGCAATGCATCGGGCATCATTATCACGGGTCCGGAATACTTGACGGTTTTCAGGGGTTCTGACGGCGCCGAGATTACGACGATTGATTACGTTCCGTCACGCGATATCAGGGCGTTTGGCCCCTATGATTCCTTGGGCTTGAACTGGGGCGACAAATACGGCAACCGTTGCGACCGTTTCTTGGCGGCGACAGCTTACCTCGACGGCGTTCACCCGAGCTTGATCACGGCACGTGGTTACTATACGGCGGCTTACGTGGTGGCTTACGACTTTGACGGCAAAAATCTGAAGCAACGCTGGTTCCACAAGTCCGAAACTCCGGGCAAAGGCCTTTACGGCCAAGGAAACCTCAACATTGTTGTCGGTGACTTGGATCGCGATGGTAAAGATGAAATTGTCTATGGTGCAGCGGCCCTGAATAGCGATGGAACCCTCCGTTATTCGTTGGGCCTTGGTTATGGTTATGCCGCCTATGTTGGCGATTTTGATCCGGACCACGCAGGCCTCGAAGTATGGGCAATCCATTCGGATTATGACGATGCCAAATACATCGCTGAATTCCGCGATGACAAGGGCAAAATCATTTTTGGTGACAAGCCCACCAAGGAAAAGGAAAATGGCCGTGCCATGGCTGCCGATATCGATTCCACATCCCGCGGCTACGAAATGTGGTCTTACATAGTAAACGAGATTCATTCCGCCAAGGGGACTCCCATCAAGCTTGATTCGTCTCTCATCCCGGACGGTGAAGAGTTTAATTATTTAGGATCTTTGGTTCCGACAAGCTTCAGGATTTATTTCGACGGCGACCTTCAGGACGAACTCATGAGCGGCCCGATTGTAAGCAAGTTCAATCAGCAAAAGAAGACCATAGAAACTTATTTTGATGGTGAAACGACGCTTGGCCTGATTGGAAGCCAGAGTACCAAGAACTTTCCGAACTTGGTGGCGGACCTCTTTGGCGACTGGCGCGAAGAAATGATTTTCCGTTCGGAACGCGATTCCTCCAAGATTTACATACTCTCAACTCCGGTGACGACTCCGCATCGCCTTTACACGCTGATGCACGACGCCCAGTACCGCCAGGCAATCGCATGGCAGAACACGGCGTACAACTTGCCGCCGCACCCGAGCTACTACTTGCCCGACATGGTCAAAAAGTTGACAGCCCCAAAAGTTTATACAGTAGGAACAAACGATTATGCAGTTTATCCTGACGCAGTTCTCTCCAAGACAGACTCTGTCAGCGAAAAGCAGACGATTAATTTGGGCCAGTCAATAAAGGATATCGGCTACAGTTACATGTTCTGTACCGGCGTCAAAGCCGAAGGTTTGCCGACCGGCGTGACAGCCAAGGTGGATTCTGCATCGCAGACGGTCAAAGTTTCAGGCAAGCCGACTAAGGCCGGGACGTTTGCGTTTACGCTAACGACCGTGGGCAGCAAGGCGAAAAACGTATCGCTCAAAGGCGAATTTATTGTGAAGGACACCGTCAAGATCGATACTGCGAAAGTTGACACGACGAAGAAGGATACATCCAAGGTCGATACAGCCAAGGTAGATACCGCGAAGGTTGACACAACCAAGGTAGATACAGCAAAGGTTGACACGACGAAGAAGGACACCGCTAAGGTGGTCACGGCAGGTTCTTCTATAGTGGACGCCGCCATCCCGTACAAAGGTGAAGGTTCTACGGAAACCGAAAGTAACGGGTATATCGGAAAGGGTTACTTTGATTTCAAGAATTCAACATCGAGTTTTGCGACATGGCTTGTCAAATCTCCTAAAGAGGATTCGATAACGCTGTCTATACGTTATGCGAACGGCGATAGCGTTTCCCGTGACATGGAACTTGTTGTAAACGACAAGGAAATCGGGATTGTCAAGATGGGAAAAACAGGCAGCTGGTCTGCTTGGAATACGTCCAGCGTAAAGATCAAGTTGAAGAAGGGCAAGAATTCCATTACGCTCAAGTCAACGGTAAAGATTGGCGGTGCAGACGTGGATGCATTCCTCTTTGATATTGCCGGTGTGGAAACCTATACGGACAAAAACTCCGATGCGCTCCCCATCGTACTTTCGGGTTCTGGCTTCCACTATCAACCGGCAACGGGTACGTTGTTCTCTCCGGCATCAGGCTTTGCCGAAATCCAGTTCTACGATGTTTCCGGCACGATGCGCGCTTCGATCTCCAGTCATGTGACTGCTGGAGAAAACGAGGTTGTGCTTGAACAAGGCGTACTTTCGGGAGGAATGTACGTTGTGATGGTGAAACTCGATGGAAAACTGATGCAGAAAACGTTGTTTAATAAAATGAGTCGTTAAAACTAGAATATGGGATGTTATGAATATGTTATCTAAAATATGGCAATCTGTAGTCGTCGCTTCGATGGTTTTCGCTCCGTTTACGCTAGCGAAAGTCACTATCTATTTGTGCGGTGACTCTACGATGCAAGATTGGGATGCCGGCTACTGTCCCAAGCAGGGCCAAGGCCAGGATTTTCATTACTGGTTTGACCAAAGCAAGGCTGCGGTGGTGAACCGCGGTCAGGGCGGCATGTCTTTGGGCGGTGGCGGCAAGGACAAAAATGGAGGCGTTGCTGTCGGTTACTATGACATGTTCTTCAAAAAGGGGTGCTCGAACGGCAATTGCATTGCAGACAAGTTGCAGAACGGCGATTATGTAGTCATCCAGTTCGGTATAAACGATAACAATTATAGTACCGAGGATTTCTTCAGATCCAACATGAAAAAAATGGTCGACGATGTCCGTGCCAAGGGGGCGAACCCCATCATCATGAGCCCGATTCGCCGTTGTTATTACGATTCGCCGACGGCAATCCACAATAGTTATCGTGGTTATCCGGCATTGAGCAAAAAGTTGGCTGAAGAATATAACGTCCCGTTTATCGACATGAGCGAAATGGCCGCAAATTACATGATATCTGTCGGGGAACGTTATGCGCAACAGTTTGTCTTTAATTATGCAACGAGCGCTGAATATTCGAATCTCAAGGCAGACCAAGCCGACCAAGTCCATTTGCAGATGAACGGCGCAAATGCTTTGGGGCGCATTATCACAGAGCAGATGCGAGCCCACAAGGATCCGGTGGTGAAAAAACTTGGCGATTACATGGCGCCGATGTATATGGTCAACGTGAAGGTTTCGCCCGAAGGTTCAGCCGATGCGACTTCGATTAACGCATACTATCCACAGGGCATGACCGTAATGCTCAAGACGATTCCCAAGTCTGGCAAAAAGTTCTTGGGCTGGTATGACGGTAATGGCAACAAGGTGAGCGGTCAGGCCGTTTCAACAGTCAAATCGCAGTACATTTACACGTTCAAGATGAAGGATGCCTCAACTCAATATACTGCAGTTTATGAAGGCGGAACGGCTGAAAAATATACCGGTGACGGAAAGGCTTTGACGGCGTTCCCGACGACAACGCCCAAGAACCTTGATGATGTGACTTTCGAGCCATTCACCCCGACGGATGGTAGTAAGGAAACAAAAGTCGAAGTCGACAAGAATATCAAAAAATTCTTCGATGCATTCAAGCCGGATTCTGGCGTCGGTTTCTCGGAAAACAATAACGCCGGATTCCATGGCGAAGGCTTTTGGAACTTTGCAAACGAAAAACTTTCCTTTGCATCGTACAAGGTGAAATTTCCTGGCGCCGGCAATACGACTCTAGCCATTATTTATTCCAATGGTGGTTCCGGCGATCGAACCATCAATGCCTACTTGGATCATGACTATTACATCAGCGCGCCTCCGACGGGCAGCTGGACAACTTGGGATACCACTTACGTTGTCCTTGACGCTCCGGCTGGCGAAGCGGAACTCAAGTTCATGTCGCTTACGGAGGATGGAGGCCCAAATATCGACATGTTCGGATTCAGCATGGAAGATGTTTGCCGTGTGGGCGAAAATTGCAAGACGACGAAGTTGAACGGTTTCAACTCGGTTGCTGGGGTCAAGCTTCGTGGCGATAAGCTTTTGTTGAAGGGAACTGCCGATGTAAGTGTTTATGACATGCACGGTCGCCTTGTGGTGCGTGAACTTGCTCATGGCGCTGGTGAAATACAACTTTCCACGCTTGTAAAAAATGCGGGCCTGTATCGTATTGTCGTGAAACAAGGGAGTAAGAAATTTGTTGCAACATACGCAAAGGTGAAATAGATGTGAGCTATGAGGTCGTGCTTCGCTTTGGGCATTGCCCATACCCCAAAGGCACGCAGTGCAGAGCCCATACCCCATAGCAACATAGCTAATGACCAATAACTAATGACCATTGACTAAAGACTACTGACAAACCACTGTTTACTAACCACTAACCACCGTCCACTGCTTATGAAATCTATATTCAAATATCTTCTTGTTGCCGCTGTGTTCACGGGAGTTGCCGTCAGCGATTCTACAAGTTTCACGATTCACGTCGTGGGCGATTCAACGGTGCAAACCTATAAAGACAACGCCTACCCGCAAACGGGCTGGGGACAGGTCCTCGGTTATTTCTTTGATGGCGCCCGAGTCAAGGTGAACAATGCCGCACTTGGAGGACGAAGTTCAAGGACGTTCATTGAAGAAGGTCGTTTGGATGGCGTTATCAAATCCGCACAAAAAGGGGATTATCTTTTTGTTCAGTTTGGTCACAACGACCGAGATTATTCCAAGGAAGCCCGCTACGTAAAACCAGAAGACTTCCCAGGCTATATCCAAAAGTATGTAGATGAAGGTCAGAAAAAAGGAATGAACGTTGTTCTCATTTCGCCGATGAACTTGAATGGTAGCCGTAACGTATTTTCGACGGGGAGCAACAACTACGATGCCCGCGGCATGATGCAGACTGTGGCGAAGAACAATAAAATTCCGTTTGTCGATTTGAACATGAAATCGTACAACTTGTATAATACGACGTACAAATCGATGCCGGATTACGTGACACGCTATCTGTACAAAAAATTGGAAAAAGGCGAATACCCGAATTATCCCGATGGCGTCAACGATGGTACGACGCACTTCCAAGAAATGGGTTCGATGGGACATGCGCAATTGATTTGCGAGGAACTCGAAGACAATCTCAAGAACAATACGAATTTGTCCGCAGATGCGAAGGCCGGCCTTACAACGCTTGTGTCAACCATCAAGAAACGTTATACCATCAAGGTGAAGACGAACCTCTCGAATTACAACGGTCTCATTACGCAGACGCAATATTTTCCGGTGGGGTCCCCGATGACGCTCCGCGTGACGCCCAACGGCCAGACATTTGAAAAGTGGGTCGATGACGACTGCAAGGAACTTTCGAACAAAGCGATTTATTACGGATTCAAGACAAAGGCGCGCGATATTACTTATACCGCCATGTTCAAGGGAGGTGATGCTTGTACGCCTATATCGCACGGGACAGAAGAGTCGGGTAATCTAAGTTCTGGCGGGGCGAATAGTTCAAGTAGCTCCGGTGGGAATGTTGCGACAAATCTCGAAGATGAACTTTGTTCGCTTAAAGCCGGCACGGACGCCTGGCCTTCTGTCATAGAAACTTATCAGCCTGAGACTGGAGATGGATTCTCCGAAAACAATCACGAGGGCTATACCGGAAAGGGTTTCTTTAACCTCGACAATTCAATCAACAGTAAGGCTACATACATGGTAACCTCGGACCAGTCGGCAGAGCATGCACGCATGATGATCCGGTATGCGTTTGATGGTTCGGCCAATCGAGACATGAAAATAACGGTTGACAACGGCGTGTACGACGTGGTGTTCCCGCCGACGGGCAGCTGGGACAAGTGGGATACCGTCTATATCGACAATGTGTGGGTGGATGCACTTGATTTCAAGGTAATCTTGCAGTCAGCTACGAGTGATGGCGGCCCGAACATTGATTTGATCGCGTTTGACATGGCGAACGTCTATCGCACGGGCTGCAAAGCAGCAAGGCAAAAGACCCTGGGTTCGGCTCCGGTTGCAACGAAAAAACATGCTACGTTACCTCGTACAAAGGGTTGGACCGTCAATGCGCTTGGAAAAAAAGTACTGAAAAACGCAGACCGCGAGAATCTGCGAGAACTACCCAAAGGAAATTATTTCAGCTATTAAAAGCGGCAAAAAAGGTCGAAATCCAAATTTTGACGGATTTTACGTAAGGTCACCTCTAAAAATGAGGTGCAATTGCGTTTTTTAACGTAAAAATAAAACGTTGTATGTTATGTTTTACGGTTTTGTTGGACAAAAAGAAACGAAAACGCAATAAAACGATGATTTCATGACGAAAAAGAGTTCTCATGCGACTGAAAAGTGCCGAAAATAGCGAGCTTTTGCTTAGTTTGTGCAAAATTTTATGTAACAAAACCATAAAAATGGATGATTTTGACGTAAAAAAACGGATTTTTCACATTTCTTAAAAAAAATGGAGCATGTTCTTGCAAAATAATGTGGACTTAAATTTGACGAAAGTGTGGACAATAATGTATATTGTTATAACCAACTCTTTCTAAAAAAGGAGACGCCCGTCCATACTCGACAACGCTCAGTATAGGTACCGGGCATGACAACCACAAGTTCAGACCACAAAGGGGCGAACCCCCGACTTCATAGCCCATAGCTCAATGATCAACATCTTTGAATATCTGAATTACCGCGATTTTTTAAAAGACGCTTACGAAGAGCGCCATGCAAGCGATTGGCGCTTCAGCCATCGTTTTATTGCGGATAAGGCGGGTTTTGATTCATCGATGTTCAATAAAATCTTGCAGGGCAAGCGCAATCTGACCGGGCGAATTATCGATGTCTTCGCGTCTATTTTTTGTAATGACGATCGAGAAAAAGCGTACTTTGCCAATATGGTGGCATTCAACCAAGCGAAAACGCACTCTGAAAGCCGCCAGTTTCTAGAAAAGCTAGTGGCATCTAAGGAATGCAAGGTCGAAAATTTAGCGAAGGACCAGTTTGAATATTTTGATCATTGGTACCATGCGGTTGTTCGTGAACTGGTGACTTTTTACCCTTACGTGGGCGATGACGCCGCTTTGGGGCTCATGGTGCGCCCGCCGATTTCGGCAAGCCAGGTCCGTTCTTCGATTGCACTTTTGGAACGTCTCTCGATGATTCGAAAAAACGAGACGACCGGTTTTTACGAACAAACACAAGGACTTGTTTCGAGCGGCCTGGAATCTTACAATACGGCGGTGAATGCCTATATCCAGCAGAACCTGGATGTAGCGCAAACGGCGATGGACCGTTTCGACCGCGACGAACGCAATCTATCGACACTCGCGTTTGGCTGTGACGAGGAGACGTACAAGGAACTTGTCGAGATGGTGCGTCGTTTCCGCCGTGAAATTCTTGCAAAAGTAGGCGCTTGCAAAAAACCGAATCGCGTATTCCAGCTCGGCATGCAGCTGTTCCCGCTTTCGGACCCGTATCCGCCGCCGCAGAGGCGTGGGCGTAAGCGCCGCATCCGCGGTGCAGAAATCCAGAATTTATCTGCAGCCGAAGACTCACAGAACGAATCTTGTGAAGTTGCGTGCCGTGGCGATGCCGATGTCGTTACAAATGACGAATCACGCAAACTTGTTTGCATGCGCGACGCATGCACTTTAAACGAACCCGCTGAAACGCAAGGAGACAATCATGAAAACTAGCTGGATGATGGTTGCTCAAATGCGATGGATTGCGCTATGGGGAGCGCTTGCGATAATCCTTGTGGCATGCGGCGATGATAAAGTTGCAGGCGGCACGGAAGCGGAATCGACAATAGCTTTGTACGTTCAACAGGCAGACGGAAAACCCGCATCCATGGCGCGTGTCCGGATTCTGCCAGACAATTACCTTTCTAGCGGCCCTGCGGAAAATGCTTGGAACGAAACCAACGAGGATGGGTATGTTTCGTTTGAAGTTCGCAACGGTCGCTACACCATTGAAGCGCGCAACGTAAGTAAATCCAAGGCTTCGGGCGCTGTACATACGATCAAACTCGACGCCAAAGCATCCGATTCCCAAATTGATACAATCAAGCTCGGTAAACTTTCTTCTATTGAAGGTTTCGTAGTACTCGGCGAATCTCCGGTTGTCCGCGTTGTTGGGCTGGACCGTTATGTCGTCCCAGACAGCACCGGGCATTTTGTGATCGATTCCTTGCCGCAGGGGCGTTTCAACGTGCAAATTGGCGACCCGCAACAAGTGCATTCGACGAAAGTGCAATCAAAACCGGGTGATACCTTATATGTTGATGGTTCCGACACTTCATCGACAATCAAGGTTGTCAAATCGAAAGAATGGACGGCCAGCGAATATCCTGAGAATGATTGGAACGCCCACGAATCCTTGCTCCAGGGAATAAACGGCTTTGCCGTTGGAACGCTTGGAGCAGCCGGCGTCACGGACAGCAACGGGAAAATCCAAAAGACAAAGGGCGAAATTTGCGTCGTGACGACGACGGACGATTACGCGGAAGTAGTCGATTCCAGCAAGGTCGATTCTCTTGGAAATCCTGCGAAGGTAATCGTTGCGGCGGCGGGTTCGCTCCGTGCATGTGCCGAAAAAGAAGGGGCAACGTGGATCCTATTCAAAAAAAGCGGGAAATACAATTTGTACGCGCCATTGCGTATAAAATCCAACAAAACCGTTGATGGCCGTGGTCGCGACATCCGCATTGCGGGCATGGGCATTTTGACAAACGAATCGGCAAATCTCATTTTTGAAAATTTGACATTTACCTCTCCTGCAATTACCGCGCAAGATACTTCTAGCCGTCGTGCGCTTTCGATCCATAACCGCACACACCACGTCTGGGTAGATCACTGCACGTTTGAAGAATATCCGCTTATCGAGGTGGATATAAAACGCAGTTCGTATGCGGTGACCCTCTCGTGGAACCGTTTTGAAAATGCTCAGTCGGGCATTCTATTCGGGCTTGAGCCGGATATTTTTGTGGACACCGCCCAAACACTCACGATGCACCACAACTATTTTGCGAACATGGAAGCACGCGGTGTGCTTGCCCGTCATGGAAAAATGCACGCTTACAACAACTTCTTCTATGATGTAAAACTGGCAGGAATCGAGTGTACAGACTCGGCCTCTTGTTACATCGAAGGTAACGTGTTCAATAACGAAAAACCAGTAGCGGTTTATCGCCTTCAAAATAAGGACGGAACGCCAGACAAGGCAACGCTAGGTTTTGTCTATATGATAGACAACTGGTTTGGTCGTGGTGGCGAAAATATCTCAGGCAATGCGAGAGGCTTCAAGCCGGATTACAAAGTCTCTGTAAATGAAGCCGATGCAGCACTCGCCGTGCGCATCAAGAACGAAGCCGGTCCCCGGTAAAAAGAAGTTTCCGCAACCTACATGCCCCAGTGGCGTTCGTTCGGCTTAAAGTCGTTAACCTTCAATAAGAATCCGTATTGCAACGGCAAGAAGTTGCTGTAGGCCAGAAGCCTCGGCATGAACTTGAGCTGTTTGCGGATACCGATGGTTCGCTCGATTTCGAGACCGTTTTCTTTCGCAAAACGGCGGAAACTCTTTTTTGTCCAGAACGTTTTGTGGTTGATGTCTAAAACGCCGTAGCAGCGTTCGCCTTGATCTACTCGTACATAGCGGAAGTCGCGGAACACGAGAATTTGGAAAATTGTTTCGATGCTCAAAAAATTCGGAAGCGAAATGAGAATGCGACCATCCGCGTTCAAGTGCTTCTTGCAAAAGTTCAACATATCGACGGGGTCGTTCACATGTTCCAAGACATCGCAAATGACAATGAGGTCGAACTTGCGGTCCTCTGTATATTGTTCGTAAAATACGTGGTGGTATTCGTTGAACCCGCCCGGAACCTTGTCCGCCGTCTGCATATCTTCGCGATTTTCGGGCTCGATAGCGACCTTGTAGGCGTCTTTGGGGTAAAGCACGCAGTTCCTGCCGGAGCCGGCTCCAATCTCTAAAACGCTTTTGACACTAGGCGGAACGAGCATGGCGATATCATGGCGAACTTTATTTGGGTACATAATCAATCCTTTTGGGTCTAATATACAAAAAATGGGCCTAAATCAAGGCCTTGCTAAACTTTAATCCTTTACACAACGAACGGAAAAACCGTTGTCCCTGCCGCCGGCAGGGAGCGCCGAGAACCCGAAGGAATCCGTGCCGTTGCCATCCGAATTCCACCCAGATGAGGACTTGAGTTTTGTGCTTGCGGTCGACTGTCCACCGACTGCCGTAAACAGGGTGTTCCATTCCGTTTGGGTCGGCAGGTGCCAGCCACTGGGGCAAACACCTCGAACAGGGTAGGTTGGCGAGCATGTCTTGTCGTTTCCGCAACCCTTGCCATTTGTTGTCCACATTCCTGCGCTGTCCATAGCCACCGCCCATGTGTAAAGGCGACCGTACTTAGCACAGTAGCTTGCCGAATCATTATAACAATAACTACTAGCAGTTTCGTAGTTCAAATTTTGGGCCATCCAGATCTGCGAACCGATTTGGACAGTCTTGTACGTTTGACCGTCACGGGAATCAATGAGATTTCCGGTTAAGCCGGGAATGACGACAGAACTTGAAGAGGACTTCGTAGAATTGCTGTCGGATTCAGACGAATTTTCGCCAACTTTCGAATTATTCTTCGAGGTTGACGAACCATCGCCGCAAGCAACAAAAAAATAGAGAAAACAAAAAAAGGAACAAAGTATTTTTCATAACTGTAAATATAACACACTTGTGACGATCTTTCGAACCATCTTTTTTTGTAAAAAAGTTTTTCCATCATTCTTGCTAACGGTTGATTGCAAAATTTTGAGTATTCTCGTTTTTCGTGATTATCGTTTGTAGATTTAGCATCAACCTATAAAACAGCAAAATATCCAAAAGATTTCGGACCATTGACATCAGATTTTTCAAAACTTATTTTTAGAGGCAAAAGGCACACAAATGGCATACAAGGCGTTACAAATAGCTCAATTGCTTTTATCAAAAGCAGCAGAAGGAAATCAGGAATTGATGTCCAATCTCAAGCTGCAGAAAATGCTTTATTACGAGCAGGGTTTCCACTTGGCAGCTTTTGACACGCCTTTATTTGACGAAAATATCGAAGCATGGATGTTTGGCCCCGTAGTTCCCGAAGTCTATGAAAAATATGCAAAATATGATGCGAAAGGAATTGAACCGCCTCCCCAAATAGACATCAAACTTAACGAAGAAGAAACAACTTTGTTCAACAACGTCTTTGATGTTTACAATCAGTATTCAGCTGTAAAATTAGTGGAAATGACACACAGCGAGCCGCCATGGAACTCAGTTCCTCCTGGCAAAGGAAATATTATCAGTCAAGAATCAATGAAGAAATTCTTTTTAACAAGGCTCGCCTAAATCATAAACAATGACGCATAAATTTAAAATCATTCCACCAATACAAGGAGTCGCTGCAGTTTCTAGAACAGCCGTATCTAGCAACGATGTTCTTTTTTCATTCAAATATTTGGTTGAAGAATCATACAACAGGTGCTGCAACTCAAAATTTTTTACTGATTTATTAGGGCGATTCAAAAAATATTCGACATTAGGTTGGCAAGGAATCCGCGCTTCTGGGCGACATCAATGGGGCATGGAAAAAACGCCGGTTGATCAGATTAAACATACCGCAAAAGTCGAATGTCTAACACCAGACGTAAAAGATTTGCACATTCTCCGTTCAAGCGGAGACAATCGCGTTTTGGTAGGATTGCAGGAACAACAAGTATTCCACATTTTCTTCATAGAAGCAAACTTCGGCGACATCAGCAATCATTGAAAGCTAGTGGACTCCTACGGAGTTCCTCGCAGCTCAGCTCACCTATACGGAAATGCAAGCATTTCCGTGCAGGATTCGCCTCACTGCTAGTCCTTTAGACAACGAACACTAAACCCGTTGACCATATTGTAGTTGCCTAGGTACGCATTGCCGGTGATGCTGTACAAGCTCATGTTGTACGCGAAGATGCTATCGGCCTCAGTAGAACTCCAGAAGTACGCGCGGTCGCCCACGCTATAGAAACCTCCATTGTAGCCCCTGTAGCCAGCAGGCAACGCCAAGAACGAGAAAGCATCCGTGCCGTCGTCATTATTATACCACCCGGACGTGGACTTGAGAACCTTGCCAGCAGTTGATCGTCCGCCGACTGCGTTGAACAAAGTTTCCCATTCGGCCTTGCTCGGCAGGTGCCAACCGCTCGGGCATACCCCCTGGATGTTTCCTGACGGCAGAGAGCATGTATTGCCATAGCCGCAGTCGCTCTCCGATCTGCCGACCGCAGCTGCCCAGGTGTAAAGCCGACCGTACTTTGTGCAGTTGGTTTCCTCGTTGTTATAGCAGAAGCTAGAGTCCGTTTTGAAGTTGAGATTTTCCGCCATCCACGTCTGGGCGCCGATGGAGACAGTCTTGTACGTTTGACCATCGCGGGAGTCTATTATGGAATCC
>Ga0310696_10004320_pt1 | contig 17439 bp, 12 predicted proteins | sample AusTroGonzalo_MG_4_FD_203885 | JGI IMG/M metagenome (GOLD analysis project Ga0310696, IMG submission 203885) | Bovine rumen microbial communities from tropical cattle in Woodstock, Queensland, Australia - Gonzalo_02 (v2) (version 2) | ecosystem: Host-associated > Mammals > Digestive system >...
GCAGCTTGCGCTCTTCAGGGTCGTCGCTTTTGACGAGCTCCTTGAGGTATTTGGCGGCGATTTGCGCCGTCTCGGCCTGCTTGATGTAGGTGGGGAAGAAGTGTTTCTCACGGCTGCTTCCCCGGGTGAATAGATTGTTCAGTCCCATCGTTGGAATGGATTTGAAAATTTGGGGCAAAGTTAGTAAAAAGTATTGTGAGAAACAAAAAAAAGTTTCAAGAGGTCACTCCACACAGGTGGAACAGCACCCGTGCCCCGACATTTCCATCCCAGTCACCACCTTCGGGCGAGGGAGAGACTTCGCAAAGGTCGAAGCCGATGATTTCCTTGTCGGCCTCATGGATGCGGTTAAGCAGGTACATTAGTTCTTCGTACTCCAAGCCGCCTGGTACGGGGGTACCTGTGTTAGGACAGAGCTTTGGGTCGAGGGCATCAATGTCGATAGAGAGATAGACTTTCTCGGGTAGGGCGGCAATCATCTCGTCCACAATATCCTTCCATAGGGTGCCCTCATACATCCTGCGGCGGCAGTCGCGGTCAAAGAAGACCTTGATGCGCTCGGGCTGGCTTTCAGCCAATGCTTTCTCCTGATGACAGTAGTCACGAATGCCCACCTGCACCAGTTTCTTCACGTTGGCAAACTTCAGGGTGTTGAAAAAGATGGAGGCATGTGAGTATTTGAAGCCCTCGAAAGCCTCGCGCAGGTCACAATGGGCATCGGCATGCAGAATGCCATATTCTTCACCTATATTATTAAGGTATTGGTGATAGGCGAGGGGGCAGCTGTGGTCGCCGCCTAAAAGGCCGACCACTTTGCCTTGCGCCTTCCAATAGGCGATGCGCTCGCGCAGCCATTCGTTCTTCTTCTCGGTGGCAGCCTCGATGCGTTTATACAGCTCAGAATATTTCTCCACTTCGTCGTCAAGGGTGCCTTCGTATAGCGCGTTGATGATGTCCTCGCTCAAAGGAGCCATCTCGTCGTGCAGCTCGCGCAGTTCTTTCGGGAATTCATCCATCCAAATACCGTGTTGCCATAGGTCGGGGTAATCGTGGTGGCAAAGGTCGACCTGAAGAGAGGCTTCCATAATGGTAGAAGGACCGTCGACAGTCCCACGATTGTAGCTTGTCGTAAGCTCCCATTCCACAGGGATGATGATGATTTGCGCTTCTTCGGCGGAGCAGGGAAGACCGTAGATGCCTGAATCGGCAACGGCGGCGGCATTGGGGTCGAATGTGTATTCCATAGGAGATAAAATTTGAGTGACAAAAATAGGTAAAAAACGAATAAATCATTACTTTTGCGCCCAAAATTGAATCGGAATGGATCTTTTCTCCTGTCTCTCACCCTTCGTGTTTTGCAGCTTCGCCTCAGGCAGTAGTGGCAACTGCTACTATGTGGGCAGACAGGATGAGGGATTGCTGGTGGACGTGGGCGTGACAGCCCAACAGATTATATCGGGATTGCGGAAGAACGACTTGCACATCAGTGATATCAAAGCCATTTTGGTGACGCACGACCATATTGACCACGTGAAAGGACTTGAGGTGCTGACCAAACAATATCCTATTCCGATTTATGCGCATTTTGATTGTCTGCAGGGGCTTAGTGAAGGCAAAGCGACGAAGGGTATCGATTCCTCTCTTTTTCATGAGATTGAACCTATGCAACCTTTCGTAATGTGTGGCATTACTGTGGAAGCTTTCCCTGTTATGCACGATGGACGTGGGGCGGTGGGCTATCATTTTAATTATGAGGGTCATACCCTTACCATCGCCACAGACATTGGGATGCTTGACAAGGTGGTGAAGGAACAGATACGCCGAGCTGAAAATCTGGTAATTGAGGCTAATTACGATGTAGAGATGCTCGAGAAAGGTCCGTATCCCTATGTTTTGAAGCAGCGCATTGCAGGTCCTTTCGGCCACTTGAGTAACGAGGAGTCGGCACGCTTTGTGGCCGAAATTTACCATTCAGGCATGAAGAATATCATGTTGTGTCATCTTAGCGAAAACAATAACACTCCGGAACGGGCCATGCAGTGCTTCTATAACCAATTTCGTAATAAGCATGTGCGTCCTGATGTGAATACATCCATCTTCCCATTGCCACGTCACAAGAGTACGGGTTTTGTGTATTTGTAGAAAATTACCTGTTGCTTTCCACATTTTTCCACAATGTGTAAGAATTGTGGAAATCAATATAAAGTGTTGATAACGTATGTGTTCAATGAAAGTATGTATTGTGGCACGTATTATGCTATATAAATAAGGTGATTCAAAATCAAAGTTGTTATGCAACACAAATTGTCATTGGTTTCGCTGCTTTTCGCTGGTCTGTTGGCCACCTCGTGCGATGTGGAACGTTCTGAAAAGTATCAGGCTCTCTTGGCGGAGCGTGATTCGCTGTATACTGAGGCTGTAGCTTCAAAGGGTGGGTTTGACAACGCCTTGAATACCATCAACGAGATTGAGGCTGCCCTTGAGGCGGTGCGCGCCCAGGAAAATATCATAATGATGGATAACCAAGAGGGCAACACCAATAAGGCTGTCAATGAAATCAACGCGATTCAGCAGACCCTTCAAGAGAACCGTGAGAAGATCAATAAACTCGAGAAGCAGTTAGCTGAACAAGGTGCCAGTTCAAAGGCCTTGAACCAGACGGTGAGCCGCCTGAAGAAACAGTTGGAGGAGAAAGATACCTACATCAATAGCTTGAAGGACGAACTCCAACAGAGCCGTGAGCAAATTGCAACGTTGAATGAACAGGTTTCAGATCTGAACGAGAACATCAACGAATTGAACTCCAATCTTGATGTGATGAGTGTGCAGAATGCAGCCCAACAGGCTACCATCGAAAACCAAGATGCCATGCTGAACACCGTGTATGTCTGCATCGCCCCGCAGAAGACCCTCGTGGATAAAGGTATTCTCAGCAAGGCGGGTCTGTTCTCTCCAAGTGAGATCTCTAAACAAGGCTTCGACAAGAGCCAGTTCGAGCTAGGCAACAAGCGCGACCTGGAGCTTATCCCGCTGAATTCCAAAAAGCCCAAGATTATGACCACCCATCCCGAGGAGAGCTATCAGCTCAACGAGGGCGAGGGCGGAGCCGTAACTCTTCAGATTCTTGACAAGGAGGCTTTCTGGAGTATGTCGAATTATTTGGTAGTTTCCATCAAATAAAATCCGTTTCCGAACGGAACTGCTCGTTTTCAATTTTTCAAATCGCCCCACATTTCCCCAAATTGTGGGGCTTTTTTTGTGTGTAATTGTGTGGAATCTACAAAATAATGTTACCTTTGCGGCATGAAATGTAGAATTCTTATTGTGGAAGATGATGCCTCCTTTGGCATGATGATTCAGACTTGGCTGAAGAAAAATGGCTATGAGGCGGTGCTGGCCTCTCGCTATGAACAGGCGAAGATTGAGATCTCTAACGGTAGTTTTGGATTGATACTTACTGATTTACGTCTGCCTGATGGCGACGGTATCATCTTGATGACTTGGGTGCGCGAGAAGTTGAAAAGCAAAGTGCCCATCATCGTGATGACGGGCTATGCCGAAGTGCAGACTGCGGTGTCTGCTATGAAGCTGGGAGCTTTCGACTATCTCAAGAAGCCCATCAACCCGAGTGTGTTGGAAGAGAAGATTGCCGCTGCGTTGGCGTCGACCGACGAGGAGGTGGAGGAGAGCTTTGTCCCAAATAAGCAATGGGTGAGGGGCAACAGTCCTGCGATGCAGCGTTTATATAAACATGTTGAATTGGTGGCACCCACTAAATTCTCAGTGCTCATCCTCGGCGAAAGCGGCACAGGCAAGGAATACATTGCCCGTATGATTCACGAGAAGAGTCTTTCTAAAGATGGTCCCTTCATTCCTGTTGATTGTGGAAGTCTTTCTAAAGAACTGGCGCCAAGTGAATTGTTCGGTCACCTGAAAGGCTCGTTTACCTCCGCCATTGCCGACAAGAAAGGAGTTTTTGAGCAGGCCAAGGGCGGTACGGTGTTTCTCGACGAGGTGGGCAACTTACCCTATGAGGTGCAGATGCAGCTGCTCCGCGCTTTGCAGGAACAAAAGGTGAGGCCAGTAGGGTCGGCTACAGACATTCAGGTGGATGTGCGTATCTTGGCCGCCACCAACGAGAATCTGGAGCAAGCCATTGAAGAGGGGCGTTTCCGTCAGGATTTATTACATAGAATCAACGAGTTCGCTATCGAGGTGCCACCGTTGCGTGAGCGTTTGGAGGACTTTGATGAGCTGACGGCTTTCTTCATCCGTCAGGCCAACGAGGAGTTGGGCAAGAACGTGAAGGGCATCGCCGCTGACGCTTTGCAACGGATGAAGGAACAGCGGTGGAACGGCAACCTGCGCGAGCTGCGCAATGTGTTGCGGCGTTGTGTGCTGTTTGCCGAAGGCGAGAACATCGAGATGGACGACCTGCCGGTGTTCAGTCCACCTAATAAGAAGACCCTCATCACCACCGTGGAAGACGACTGGGCTCTGCGTCCCGAGCACGAGAAAGAGCAGATTGAAGCCGCCTTGCAGAAAGCGAGGGGCAACAAGACCGTTGCGGCCAAGCTGCTTCAGATTGACCGCAAAACCTTGTATAATAAGATGCATCTTTACGGAATAGAGCTTTAGTCAATCCCATACTTTTCGGCCAACAAATCCATCAATTCATCGGTCTGTGCCATGAATTGAGCCGCATCCTCTTTCCAGTTGGGGTAGTCGGCTTCGGTCTCGCCCTTGCCACGCATAGCGTTCATGCGTGCAAGGAAGCTGGTGTCGCGCTCCAACTGTATGAACATGGGTAGCATCTTGTGACAGAGTGCCTGCATTTCGATGAAATCCGACTGTTCAATTAAAGTGTTCATCGTAACCAGGTCGTTGGCTGTTGACTGAACGAAGACGGACAGTATGTCGGTCATGGACTCCTTGTCGTTGCCCATCATTTCGCTGAAGTTGGGGAAATCGGGGAAGGCGGTCTCTGTTTCCTCTTCACTTAAAGTTACACTCCCGAACAGGTTTTCTAACTGCTTTAAGTTGAAAGGTTTCTGTAGAAATCCATCAAAGCCTTCTTCTTTGGCTTTCTCGTTGGTGTATTCAATGCGTCCAGTCATCAGGATGACGGGTTTTTCACGGTCGGCTTCCTTAACGAGGAAGAGTATATCGTTGCCTGTGACGGCACCCATCTCGCGGTCGGTGAGGATGTAGTCATAGTCTTGGATTTGCAGCAAGGCGTTGTCCAAGTCGTTCATCGAACGGCAGGGGATGGATTGGTGTCCGAGGCGGTGAAGCATATTTTCGATAACCGAGAGCAACGTGTTGTCGTCGTCGACTACCAATATATTGAGGCTTTTTTTGTTGCTGTCGGTCAGTCCATTCGTTTCTTCGCCTTTTTCTTCTTTCATCTCTTCCACAGGAATCCTGACCTCGAAGTGTGATCCTTTGCCCACTTCCGACTCGATATGAATCTCTCCGTTGAGGAGGTCGACGAGACCTTTGACGACCGACATTCCGTAACCGCTGCCTTCGGCAAATTGGTTGTATGTCTCGATGCGGACAAAGGGCTTAAATACCTCTTCGAGCTTGTCTTGTGGGATACCAACACCGGTATCTGTGATGTCGAACACGACGAGGTTGCGACCCGTTCGGGCTTTGAAGGTAACGCTGCCCTCAAGTGTGTATTTAATGCCGTTTGAAATCAGGTTGCTGAGTATTTGCTTGATTTTAAGTCTGTCTGTCAGTACGGTGCAATCCTCTTCGAAGTTGGGCTCGTAGGCAAAATGTAAGTTTTTGTGGTGGGCTATTGGTTCAAACATCTCAGCTGTTTCGTCGCATAATTGACGCAGGTTGAAGGATTCTTTGTTGATTTGTAATTTGCCTTGTTCAAGGCTTGAGAATTCCAGAAGATTGCTCAGGAGGTTGAGAATGTGGTTGGCGGATTGTTGTATTGAGCTGAATTCCTTTTCGTTGCCAGTTTTGTCCATAAGTTCTACGTTGCCAAGAATGGAGCTTATGGGCGTTTTGATGTCATGAGAGACGGAGAGCAGCAGTTTGTGGCGGCTTTCCATGATTTCTTCGGTTTTGCGCTTGGCTTCCTCGGCGGCACGACGGGCGCGATATCCTTTGTTGACATCGCTAATGATCAATATGATGAAGATGATGATTAGACCTAAGGTGACAGCGCCGATGAGGATGGAATAATTAGTGTTGTCCTGAATGATTGCTTCGCTTTTTTCAATCTCGACGATGGTAGAGTCAAGAATTTCCTGATTGAGGCGTATCAGTAGGGAAGAAATCTGTTCTGAAAGTTGGTTGTCAGCTTTTACCAGCTCTTGGGTTTTCTTTTCGTATTGCTTGATTTTTTTCCAATACTCGGTTTTGGCTTTGTCAGAGAGTACGCGTAGGTTGGCGAGGATGTTAACCGAGTCCTGTCCTTGGTGTTGTATGCGTAGCGTGTCGGTGCGTTCCATCGAGATGTGAACCAAACTGTCCTGAATCTCAACTTCTGATGAGTTGAACACGTTTCCAACACGTTGCCAAAAGCCTTTCTTTTCGACTTTTTTGGGGATATGGATAATGGTGTCTTTCGATACGGTGGTGACTACAATCTCCTCTTCGGGCTTTGGGGGACGGTAGTCGTCGATAGTGCGGTCAAATTCGGCAAAAGGATTGAAATCGTGGAATTGCTTCGACAGTTCGTTGCTGATTCGTCCCTTGCTCGTGATGAGGTTGTATATCTCGTTCACCATCTGCTTGTTGTCCTCGCTGACTTCGAACGTGTTAAGTGTGTCAGTCTGTGCCTTGATGGCGTCGCGGTAGGTGTTGAATTCTCGTTTGTATTTGGCTTGCTCTGTGAAGGCGTAAAGGTTGGCGGCGTTTTGGGCGGTGTGCACGTTTTTGGTGAACTCGTTGACCCAGTTGAGGGCATCGTGCTGGGAGGTAATGTTGGAACGTTGGTTCTCGATGCTCTTCCTCAGGTTGAAAATGTAATAAAACAGAGCTGCGCAAAGGGCAATGACGAACAGGTAGGTGATGACCACCTTCCAACTTGTCCGGCTTCCATTGGGGTATTCGTTGCGCCTTTTCTTTGACATGATGCTGCAAAGATAGAACTTTTTCCTAAATTTGCAGCCATTTTAATAATGGTACGACTTATGAAACGTTATCTCATCTTCTTTGCAACACTTTGTCTCATTGTATTGTATGGCTGCAAACTGCCATTGAATCCTGAAAGGAATCAAACTTTACAGAAGTCACAACAAACACAGGGCGAGACCGAAATCGCCATTCTTTCGGTGAATGATATGCACGCCAGCATTGACATGTTCCCGAAGTTTGCCGCGATGGTTGACAGTCTGCGTGAGGTTTATCCCGACTTGTTACTCTTCTCGGCTGGCGATAACCGCACGGGCAACCCGGTGAATGACCAGTATGACCCTGTTAACTATCCCATGATTACACTGATGAACCAAGTCGGTTTCGACCTTTGTGCTTTAGGTAACCATGAGTGGGATGCCAATATTGTTAACATGCAGAACGACATTAAGAGGTCAACTTTCCCTTACCTCTGTGCCAATGTGCTTGTTCCTGATTCGGTTGATATTAGCGTCAAGCCGTTTGTGACGCTGGAGCATCAAGGGGTGAAGATGGCGGTGATAGGTATGATTGAAGTGCGTCATGACGGCATACCGGGTACGCATCCTATGAATTTGACAAAAGTGAGTTTTAGGCATCCTAGTGAGGTACTGCCCGAATTTCAATCTCTAAGAAAAGACAACGATGTGGTGCTGCTGCTCTCACATTGCGGATTGGAAGGTGATATGGAATTGGCTCAATCCAGTCCTTGGGTGGACGCTATCATAGGGGGACACTCTCACACTTTGATAGAGCATCCTTCTGAGACCAATGGCGTGCTCATTACCCAGTCTGGCTCACACTTGAAGTATGCCACCTTGATGAAGTTGAAAGTGAAGAACCACAAGGTGATTAGCAAGGAGGCTGTTGTGTTGGATGTTAACAAGGTGCATAACGAGAAAGAAGAGATCAGGCAACTGGTGAACAAATTCAATGACGCACCTGCGATGAATGAGCCTATTGCCGTTGCCAAATCGAAGTTTGAAACGCCTCAGGAACTGGGCTGTATGATGACCGATGCTATCCGTGAGATGAGTGGTGCCGACTTCGCCTTCCAAAACACAGGAGGAGTACGTGTCAAACAACTGAACAAGGGACCTATTACGGTGAAGGATATCTACTGCATCGACCCCTTCAATAACGATGTGGTGGTTTACGAGATGACAGGTGCCCAGGTGAAGAAGTACATCCTGGATTCATACCGCAAAAACGGCGGACAGCCTTCCTATGTGTCGGGTATGACCTATACCGTATCCGATGACGGAGGCAACGTATGGGTTGAGACTGAGGACGGGCAGTTCTCGACAAAGAAAGTATATAAGGTGGCGATGAACAGTTATATGGCTTCCACCGTTACGATTGAGAGCGAAGACGACGGACGTAGTATGTTTATGACCTCTGAGGAAATGATGATAGAGTTTCTACATAGACATAAAGAAGTTGATTATCAAGGCGTAGTGAGAACACGATAAAAATGTTTTGCACGGAATGAAGAGTTTTTGTATTTTTGCCGCCCTAAAATCTGATGATTTGAGATGAAAAAAGCATTATTGATAGTTGCAATGGCTTTGTTGATAGTCGGTTGCAATCGTAAGAAGGAAGTCAAACTGATCCCTGCAGAGAATTTCAATACACAAGTGGAAGGCAAGCAGGTGTCACTATATACCTTGCACAACGGCTTTTTAACTATGCAGGTCACCAACTATGGTGGTCGTGTGGTAGCTCTTTGGATGCCTGACTATCGCGACAGTTTCGAGGACATTGTTCTAGGCTACGACCATATCGACAAATATCTGAACAATAGCGGCGAGCGCTACCTTGGTGCGGTGGTGGGTCGTTGTGCCAACCGCATTTCCGGTGGTACCTTTGCGATTGACAGTGTTGTCTATCAACTCTCGCAAAATGAAGGTGAAAACACCTTGCATGGTGGTCTCATTGGTGCTGACAAACGTGTTTGGGACGTGGTGAATGCCAACGACAGCGTGATTGAAATGCACACCGTGTTTGCCGATGGCGAAGATGGATTCCCTGGTAACTTGGATGTGACGATGAGCTATACGTTGACCCATGACAACCAATTTGTTATCCGTTATACCGCTACTACAGATGCACCTACGTTATGTAATTTCTCACATCATTCTTTCTTTAACCTGAAGGGCGAAGGCAACGGCACTATCCTCGATCACGAGCTGCAGATTAACGCGCGCTATATGACCACTATTGATGAGCATCTGATTCCCAACGGTAAATTCTCTGGTGTGAAGAATACTCCTTTCGACTTCCGTGAGAAGCACCGTATCGGTGACAATATTGCAGCTGACGACGAGCAACTGAGGAACGCCAAAGGCTATGATCATAACTGGATTATGGACAAGACAGATGTGAAGGCCTATACTTGGAATGCTACCTTGAGCGACCCCAAAAGCGGACGTGAAATGCAAGTTTGGAGCGATCAGGTAGGTGTGCAATTTTATAGCGGCAACTTCTTCAACAGTAAAGCTATAGGAAAATGCGGCAAGCCTTTGGGTTACCGCGAAGGTTTGGCACTTGAGCCTCAGTTCTTCCCAGATGCCATCAATCATGAGTCTTTGTCGCCTAAGCCAGTCCTGAGACCAGGCGAGGAATACCACCAGCTCTGCATATATAAGTTCGCAGTACTGCCCAAGGAAGCTAAAAAGTAAAGTTTTTTCATAAATGATTTGGCCTCGTGTCGTTGGATGCGAGGCTTTTTTTATTTTTGCGGTATCAAAACCATAAGACTATGCTGAAATTCAAATGTCCGCTGCTTGCGGTTACCGACTTGGAGCAATCCATCAGCTTTTATGAGGAAGTCATTGGCGACAGGGTCGTGATGGACTTTGGCGCGAATATCCAGTTTGAAGGCGGATTCGCCTTGCAGGAGATGAAGTCGTGGAAGTCGATGATACATACCGAGACGGTCAGTCGTAAGAACAACGCGGTGGAACTCTATTTCGAGGAAGACGACTTTGACGGCTTTGTAGGTTACCTGAAGGAGTTCCCTGAGATTCAATATGTTCACGGGGTGGAAGAGATGCCTTGGGGACAGCGCATCATCCGCTTCTATGACCCTGATTTTCACATCATCGAAGTGGGCGAGTCGATGGATGCCGTCATCAAGAAAATGCTGAAATCGGGAATGACGGTGGAGCAGGTCTCCGAGAAGTCGCAATATCCTATTGAATACGTCAAGCGCTTTGTGTGATGAACTACCTGTCAGTCAATTCTATCTCCAAATCCTACGGTATCAAAACGTTGTTTGCCGATGTCACCTTTGGTATCGAGAAGGGAGACAAGACTGCGCTGATTGCCACCAACGGCTCAGGCAAGTCCACCATGCTGAAGATTCTTGTGGGACGGGAGTCGCCCGACACAGGGACAATCACCTACGCCAACGACATCAAGATTGGCTATCTGGAACAGCTGCCCGTTTATCCTGTGGGAACACGTATTTCTGACCTGTTGGGTGACCTCAACGAGGAACAGCATCTCAAGGCGCGCCAGTATCTGACCCGCTTCGCCCTCAACGACTTGGAGCAGAGCGTGGATGAGCTTTCGGGTGGACAGGTGAAACGGCTCGCGTTGGCTTTGGTGTTGCTGCATGAGCCGGATTTCCTCATTCTTGACGAGCCTACCAACCATTTGGATGTGGAGATGGTGGAATGGTTAGAGAAGTATCTCACCCAGTCGAGTATGACCCTGCTGATGGTGACCCACGACAGATATTTCCTTGATAGGGTGTGCAACAAGATATTTGAGCTCTATCAAGGCGTGATGTACACCCACAACGGTAACTTCGATTATTATGTCCAGAAGAGTCGCGAGCGCGAGGAGGTGAAACGCGCCACCGCAGAACGCAACAGCCAACTTTTGAAGTACGAGCTGGAATGGATGCGCAGCACCCCGCAGGCGCGAACGGGCAAGTCGAAGAGTCGCATCGACGCTTTCTATGATTTAAAGGAAAGGTCAAAATACCAGGAGCAGGACGAACGCCTTGAGTTTGGCGTACAGATGCATCGTCTGGGCGGCAAGATATTGGAACTGAGCAATGTGTCGAAGTCGTTTGGCGACCTTACTGTTTTGAAAGACTTCGACTATGTCTTCAAACGCGGCGAACGCATTGGTTTGATTGGCAAGAATGGGGTGGGGAAGTCCACCTTCCTCAACCTCATCACGGGTGCAATACAGCCCGATAAGGGACGTGTGAAGACGGGTGAAACGGTCACCTACGGCTACTACCGACAGGAAGGCATACAGTTCGACGAGAGCAAGACGGTCATCAGTACCGTTCGAGATATCGCTGAGGTGGTCAACTACGGAAAAGACAAAGTGTATACCGCTGACCAGTTGCTGGCGCATTTCATGTTCCCTTACAAGATGCATCGCCAGCCTGTGGCCTTGCTGAGTGGTGGAGAGAAACGTCGGCTCTATCTGCTGACTATCCTGGTGCAGAACCCCAATTTCCTTATTCTTGACGAGCCCACCAACGACTTGGACTTGTTGACTTTACAGAAGCTGGAAGACTTCTTGCAGAGCTATAAAGGCTGCCTCCTGGTGGTTTCGCACGACAGGTTCTTCATGGATCAGGTCGTCGACCAGCTCTTTGTCTTCCAAGGAGAGGGAATGGTGAAAGGCTATATGGGCAACTACAGTCAATATAAGGAATGGCTTGATGCCAAACAGCGGGAGGAACGCAAGGAGAAGTCGACGCAGAAAAAAGAGGAAGTGCGTCCCGCGAAACAGCGCGAAAAGGTGAAGCGCTCGTTCAAGGAACAGCGCGAATACGAGACTCTGGCAAAAGAGATGGCCGACTTGGAGGCAGAGAAACAAACCTTGACTGAAGCCTTGAACAACGAGACGGATTACCAAAAACTGCAACAGACGGGCAATCGCTTACAGGAAATCAAGGACCTGTTGGACGAAAAAGAATTAAGGTGGCTGGAATTAGACGAAATAGGAGGATAACAATCAAATCATTCCCTCAACATTCCAGTAAAAGGCTCGAAGCCCCAACTCGGGGGCTTTCAGGTCTTTTTCTTTCAGTTGCTTAAGGATACCGTCAACAGCCTCATCGGGGACGATGCTGATGATAGCGTTATTCAAGGTGGGCCAAGCGTGGGTGCCCATGTGCGGATCACCCGTCTCGCTGCCGTGTCCCTTGATTTCGTTCCACTCTGTGAAGCCTTTCACACCATTATCATTCAAGACTTTGGCGATTTCGTCGTAGTAGGCTTGGTTATATGTTATGAGTATGGCTTTCATAGTTATCTAATGTTTTCAGTTTTTGTCAGAGCTTCTTCGGCTTTGCGTTTCTTACGTCTGACCGCACGGGTCTCCAATGAACAATACAAAGCTGGAATCAGCAACAAAGTGATCAATGTGGAAACCGTCAAGCCCCAGGCGACGGTAATACCCAAGGAGTTCCACATCTCTGCACCTTCGCCGCGACCTATGGCCAAAGGAATCATACCCAACACTGTGGTGAGGGTGGTCATCAGGATAGGACGTAGACGCGAACGGGCGGCCTGAACGGTGGCTTCTTTCACCTCCACACCACGTTCCTCAAGCAGAGTGGTGTAGTCGATGAGCACGATACCGTTCTTCACGACGATACCCATCAGAATCAAGACGCCGACGAAGGCCATCGCACCCAAAGCGGTGTTGGTAGCCCACAGGCCGAGCAACACGCCCGTGAAGGTGAAGGGCACGGAGAACATGATGACGAAAGGCTTCATGAGGTTCTCGAACTGCGAGGCCATCACGATGTAAACCAAGATGATGATGAGGACGAGCAGGGTGAGCAGATCACCGAACATCTCCTGTTGGGTTTCGTAGTCGCCAGCGATTTTGGTCATGATTTCAGACGGGATTTCGGTGTCGTCGATGACTTCCTCGCAAATCTTGACCACATCGCTCAACACCATACCCTTGCCGACGACGGCGGTGACGCTGACCATACGCTCACGGTCCTTGCGCTGGATTTGGGGAGGGGTGAGTGATTCAACCACCTGACCCAGGTCACCCACGCGGACGGGCTGACCGTATGAATTGTAAATCTTGATATCCTCGATGTCTTCCACGCTCTTGCGGAACTCAGGGGCGTAGCGCACGCGGATGTCGTATTCCTCACCGTCCTCGCGATAGTAGGAACCCACCGAACCGTTGATGCGATTCTTGACGTAGGTGGCTGCGGTAGTGCTGTTCAAGCCGTTCAAGGCGAGTTTCTCGCGGTCGAAGTCGACTTGGTATTCAGGCGTGTATTCATCGCGGCTGACGATGACTTGCAGGATGCCTCTGTCACGAAGCTTCTGGGCAACCTCGTTGGCCACGTTGTCGGTAGTGTTGAAGTCATAGCCATAGATTTCAACCTGGACGGTACTCATGCCGCCCATACCGCCCATGCCTTCGGTGACGTTGGCCTTCTTGACTTCGGGCATTGCGTTCAGCTTGGCGCGAATCTCGTCAGCCACATCGCTGGTCTTGCGCAGACCTGCCTTGCGGCGTTCGGTCTTGGTGTCGAGGCGCAGGTTGAATGAAATGATGTGGGTACCGTTGCTACGCATCGAAGCAAAGGCATTGTCGGAGTCGGCCTGACCATAGCTGTAATTGCAGAACTTAATCTCCGGAATCTGCATGAAGTCTTCCGAAAGCTGCTTGGCAAAGGCACCTGTGACGTCTTGTCCCGTACCTGCAGGCAATTCGATGTTGATGCTCAGACGGCCCTCGTCCATCTTAGGCATCATTTCATACTTTAGAGTAGGAGCAAGGAAGATGATGGAAAGTGCGAACAGAGCCAACATTCCGAAAATAATCACCTTGCGGTGACCCAGGCACCAATGGATAAGTCGGGCATAGCCGTTGCTGATAGCATCCAAACCTTTATTGATGGGGCGGAAGAGTGCCTTGTGGAAACTGCTCTGGTGGGGGTTCATCACCAGCATCTTGGAGCACATCATAGGCACCAAGGTTAAAGCACCTGTGGTGGAGACCACCATAATGATGGACACAATCCAACCCAGCTGCTTGAACATCACACCTGTGGTACCCTTAATCATCGTCAGGGGCAGGAACACAGCCAACATGGTCAGGGTGGAGGCGATAACCGACAGCTGCACCTCTTGGGTGGCGTGAACGGCAGCCTCCTTAGGCTTCGAGCCGCGCTCGATATGCGTGGTGATGTTCTCCAATACCACGATGGCATCGTCCACCACCATACCGATGGCAATGGTCAGCGACGACATAGAGATGATATTCAACGTGTTGCCAGTGGCAAACAGGTAAATCAACGAAGCCAACAGGGAAATCGGGATGGCCAGCACGATGATGAAGGTAGCGCGCCAGCGGCCCAGAAAGACGAACACGACCAGCATCACGAGAATAAAGGTGATGAAGATGGTATCGCGCAGGTTGTTGATGGTATTCTGGATAGAGGTGGAGCCATCGACGATGATGCTGAGCTTGACGTCAGAGGGCAAGGTGGGCTCAATAACTTTGAGCTGTTTCTTGATACCCTTGATGACGTTGACGGCATTAGCGTCGGTCTGTTTCTGAATCATGATGGTGGCACCTTGACGACCGTTGCTGTACGACTCCTGGATGCGTTCCTCCGAGCCGTCGATGACTTGGGCCACATCACGCAGATAAATGGGAGCGTTGCCACGCGAGCCTACGATGACGTTCTCCATCTCCTTGGCAGAGGTGAACTCCTTCTGGATACGCAGGCTGTAGCTGTTCGAGCCGATGTCGATATAACCTGCCGGCACGTTGCGGTTCTCGGTGGCGAGGGTGTTGGAAATGCTTTCAAGAGTCAGGTTGTAGGCCTCCAGCTTGTTGGGGTCGACATAAACCTGAATCTCGCGCTTGGGTGCACCATTGGCTCCTACCGTACCCACGCCGCTCACACGTGCCAAAGGGGTGGTGACGCGGTCTTCGATAATCTTGTCCAAGGCGGGAAGACTTTCTTCAGCCGTCACGCTGAGCAGCATAATGGGCATATCCTCGGCGTTGAACTTGAACAGGACGGGATTGGTGGCTCCGTCAGGTAGATAGTTCCGCACCATATCTATCTTGTCGCGCACGTTGTTGGTGGCGGTTTCGATGTCGATGCCGCTTTCAAACTCCAAAGAGAGCACCGAGGTGTTCTCGCGCGAGGTGGACGAGAGGTGCTTCAGGTCGGGGACGGCGTTCAAGGTGTTCTCCAAGGTCTTGGAGATGTTGGTCTCGATATCGGCGGCGCTGGCTCCCGGATAGGAGGTCATCACCATGATATAGTTGGTCTCCATGTTGGGCAACTGGTTGATGGAGAGGTTCATCAACGAGAAGATACCAAATATGGCGATGGCGACGAAGATCAAGGCTGTCGTCACCGGATTGTTGACTGCTGTTCTCTGTAGACTCATTGTTCCTTATTTTACAGTAACACTCACTCCATCTTTCAGGCGGACTTGTCCTTCGGTGACGATACGGTCGCCTTCGTTGAGGCCGCTGACAATCTCGTAGCGGTTGCCGAGTCGTTTGCCGAGTTCCACGAGGGTGTATTTCACGGTGTTGTCCGACTTCAGCACATAGACGAAATGTTCGCCCGAGCCTTGTTGCTTGACAACGGCGATATCGGGCACCACGATGTGGTGGTTGGTGCCGAAGGTGGCGGTTACACGGGCAAACATACCTGGGCGCAGACGCTCGTCGCTGTTCGTGCAGATTACCTCAACAGGGAAAGTGTGGGTGGCTGAACTGATGGTGGGATAAAGCAGGTTTACCGTACCCTTGAAGACTTCGCCAGGATAGGCGTCGACGGTAATGTCGAACTCCATACCTTTATGGACTTGCGTGAAGAGGCTCTCCGAGATGTTGACCAGCATCTTGACGGGCTGTATCTGCTCGACGACGAAGATGGGCTGGGCCATACTGTACATGTCGCCTTGGTCGTAGTTACGTGCCGTTACCACGCCGTTGATGGGGCTGCGCAGGTAGGTGTTCTCCGCCAGGTTGTTGTAGGTCTTCTTGGTGATGTTGAGCGAGAGCTTCGCCATATCGTAGTCGGCTTGCGAGATGGCTCCTATGTTATAGAGCTGGGTGAGGCGATCCAATTCGGTCGAGTCATTAATGTACTGCATGCGGGTCTTCGCCAGGTTGACATCGTCCATCTTGGCCAGCAGCTGGCCTTTGCGTACCTTCTGTCCCACTTCGGCGTTGATGCTCACGATGCGGCCTGCCGACTGCGAGACGATGTTGTTGGTGACGTAAGGTTCCACATTCGAAGTGAAGGTGTTGGTGACGTCGACATCTTCGGCGTGTGCCGTGACGACGCTGACAACGGGAGCGGTTTTCTCTTGTCCCGTTGTAGCGGTTGTGGTGTCCTTTGAACCGCAGGCCGTCATCAGCAGGGCTGCGGCGATAGTGATAAGGTTTAGTTTGGTGTATTTCATTTGTTTGTATGTTATTATTCTATAGTTACCGACCCTTCGACAGGCTCAGGGACCTAAGGTCGTTGAGCTTGTCGAAACGCCGACTTGATTATTCTTCTTTTCCAATCAGTTCGTCCAACGTGGCTTTGGTGACCATGAAGTTATAGACCGCTTGTGCCTGCGTGAGCTGTGCTTGCATAAGGGCCACCTGGGCGTCGTTGAGTTCCACGAGGGTGGCTTTGCCCACCTCGTACATCTTCTCGGAGATGTCGTAGCTCTTCTGGGCAATCTCCACGGTGGCGTTGGCAGCCTCGTAGTTCTTCACGCAAAGGGCCATCTGGTCGTTGTAGTTGCGGATGGCGATGCGGAGGTTGCGTTCGGTGTCCTCGCGCTGCAAGGCGAGCATATTGCGGGTCACTTTGGTCTGCTTGATGGTGTAGCGCTTTTGGAAGCCGTCGAAGACGGGGAGACTGAGACTCAAGGCGGCGGTTGAGGAGGGGAACCAACTCAGTTTGTCGTCGCCCATAGCGCTGTAGTTGTAGTTGATGCTCGCCGCCAAGGTGGGCAGGTATTGCCGCTTCTGCATTTTAAGGGTGGATTCGAGCATGCGGTCTTGAATATCAAATTGAAGCAGAGAACTGTTGTTGCTAAGGTCGTTTTCCGAAACGTATGGCGTCAGCAGGGCCTGGGTATAGTCGTTCAGGTTGCCGACCACCTCTATTTCAGTACCGAGGTCGATGCCCATGACGGCTTTCAGTTGCCAGGTGGCCAGCAGGACGGCGTTCTCGGCACTCGACACATTGGGCTCGGCATTCATCATCGTCACTTGGGCGCGAAGGCGTTCCACCTCCGAGGCCTTACCTACGTTAAAGCGTTG
>Ga0310696_10004321_pt1 | contig 17435 bp, 15 predicted proteins | sample AusTroGonzalo_MG_4_FD_203885 | JGI IMG/M metagenome (GOLD analysis project Ga0310696, IMG submission 203885) | Bovine rumen microbial communities from tropical cattle in Woodstock, Queensland, Australia - Gonzalo_02 (v2) (version 2) | ecosystem: Host-associated > Mammals > Digestive system >...
AAGCAAATCCACTCTGCCCTATCCAGGATTTCCGCTTTTCAACAAGTTTTTCGGCATTTTGGCGGAAGCTTTCCGCTTTTCAACAAGTTTTTCGGCAATTTGGCGGAAGGTTTCCGCTTTTCAACAGGAAAACCTGTACTTTGGCGGAAATGAAGCCAGTGCCGGCCCGAATAGGTGCTTCGGGGTGCCTCTCACACCTGCTTTACGTTGACAATATTACAAATATAATGCTATTTTTACTGGGTGCGCCCGACAGGGGGCACTTGTTGTTTAGAATCTTTAGTATCAAGAGGTTTTCCATGGCAGATAAGAATGTCTCAAAGGCAGTGGAATCCAAGAAGAAAACAGATAAGGGCGAGAAGATGACGGCCAAGAAGCTGATCACCATCATTATCATCGTCGTGCTGGCGATGCTGATGGTCGGAGGAATCTACTATGTCATCGTCATGGTCTCACAGTCCAAGGCCGAGAAGCAGAGCGTCTGGGGTTCGTATAACGGAGAAGACATCAGGCTCGAGAACAACAGCGTGTTCTACAACACTCTGGTCAATGACTCAAACCTGCAGTCGGCTTATCTGAGCGGTGACTACAACACCATGATGTCCAGCTATTACAACGCCTACCAGTCGCAGGTCATCTTCACGGCCCTCTCGCAGGATGCGGCCAAGGCAGGAATCAGGGCCCCGCAGCAGCTGGTCAACACGCTGATCCTTTCGGCCGGAATCTACAACGGCGATGACGGCACATTCAGCGAGGAGAAGCTCAACGCATCCTCCGAAGCCGAGAAGATCACAATCAACAACTACTACACGAACTACTATCCGTACAGCGTGGTCGTCGACGACCTGCAGAGCACACTCGTAAGCGAGCAGGAGAAGGACTTCGTCGTCCAGATGGCCAAGGACACAAGGACGTTCGACTACTTCGTCATCGACTACAAGGCCTATCCCAATGATCTGGCAGCAGCCTACGGAAAGGAAAACAAGATCCTGTTCACCAAGCTCGGCATCTCGATTCTCAGCTCCTCGACGGAGGACGGAATCAACGCCGCATACAACGCACTTCTCTCCGGCACAAGCTGGGAGGATGCAGTTGCAACATACTCCGAGGACTCCTACGCATCACAGGCCGGAAAGATCTCCGACGAGCTGTATCTGTTCTCGATCGCAACCAACATGAACGATGTCTCCGACCTTGAGAAGCTTGCCGCCATCGCTGAGGGCCAGTATTCCGAGCCCTTCGCAGGACCCAACGGCTACACCATCTACAAGGTCGACAGCGCAGCCACGGCTCCCGACTTCACCGACTCCGATGTCCTGACAGCAGTCAAGTACTACATCAGCACCAACGGAATTGCAGACGTGACATCCTACATCGAGACAGCCCTGGCCCTTGCACCCAACACGGCCAAGACCGATTTCGAAGGTGCCGCTGCTTCTGCAAACGCAACCGTCATCTCAGTATCCGCAGTCAACGACAACATCGGAAAGAGCCAGTACCTCGGCGGACTTGACTACTACGACAGCATGGGATACCTGGCAACCGCAGCCGAGACCGAGTCAGTTTCCAGAGAGCTGTTCACAGGCGAGGAAGGCTATGTCACAGGAGCCATCGCGGTTCCCGGCGAGGAGAACACCTACGTCGTGGCAAAGATCACCGGAATCGACAAGAACAACGAGAACCTCTCCATGGCGACTTCCCTCCTCTATAATTACTATGCTCTCTCGCACGTTCCCTATGACAGGTTCTACAACGTGCTGAACAGCGACAAGCATGTGGACAACTTCTACACGCAGTTCTTCACAACCCTGTTCTCCTCCTCGACGTGAGGATGCCAGGTAGAAGAAATACAAAGCCGAAGAATGAAAACGCTTCGGCTTTTTTATTAAGGTGGCTTGAATGAAGGAAGAAATCAGAGACAGGGAAAGCTCAGGCGGAATAGACCGCTTCACCGTGATGAGCGCAAAAGGCGGCTGGGCCGTCTGCGTCAGGACCCACTGTCACATCAAGTTCACCTCCTACACGGTTCAGCTCGTTGACCTGAACACCGGCGAGATCCAGGAGGAGAGGGAGAGAAGAATCAGCGCGACTAAGCTTCTTCCCCTTCAGGAAGACGGTGATATGAGCTTCTCCTCGGAAAAGCTCAGAAGCGCAGTCATAAGGCGCGCCGATGTGACCAACATCCTCGTCGGAGTCCCCTCAATCGGCCTTGATGCAAGGTTCATCCTTCACAGCAGAAAGGGTCAGGCCTTCAGCAACAGGGCATCGGGTTCCAAGAAGAGAAACGACATAGCCGTCTGTTCCACCGACTGCTTTCTGAAGGTGGACGGTTTCATCAGAATCGGGGAAAAGAGAACCGATTTCGATGAGAATACCGATGTGGTTGCCGTCTCCCAGCAGATAAGGGGAAAGACCGAAAAAGAGGTCAGGGCCGCAAAGCTCTGTCTCTGCAGCCCTGACGCGGGGTTCTGCATACCCTACTCGGCCAAGGGCGTCGTCTTTCTGAAGGAACAGGTGCGGATCATCGACAAGGTCAGCATCGGAAAGACGGCTGAATCATCCGTTCTGGTGAGCAATCCCGACGGCAGGCTGAATCTGAGGGTGGGGCTTTACAGTAGAAGTAATGAAAAAAAACAAGCCGCCGGGAGATATGAGTTCGGACGATTCTCCGGTGTCCTGACGCTGGACGACGGAACCGCCATCAGCTTCGACGAAGCCGCAGGGTTCATGCAGAAGGATTGAAATAGTCATGCCCGCCGAAGTTCATCTCCAGAGGCGGGTCGTAGACCACGGCGAAGAACTTGCGCAGCCTGGTGTACACCATCTGAATCGTGATCATCAGCTCCGTCGCGATCTCCCTGGGAGTCAGGCCAGACTGGAACAGCTGCCCTATCACCTCCGGCGGGTATTGGTCAAAATGGAGGTGATACACAGACGTATTGGTGCGTTCTGTGAAGGACCTTCCGCAGGCACGGCACATGTACCTGGGAATCAGTCCGTACTGTGCGGATATGTAGTATCCGTGACGGTGAAACCTTTCGGTTCTTTTCGGAACATCGGACCAGAAGTGGTTGACGCAATCCTCGTTCGGGCATGTCAGCTTGTCCACTTTTCCGTTGATGAGCCTTAACATAAACGATACCTCCATAAAGTGATCTGTCTCCCACACAGGGAGCTTTTGCGCACACACTACAATGTGTGTTCTTTCAACATCAAGGCTAAAATAAAGCTAAATCTACAGACACTAATACTTGTGTTGTTCATTCAAATCAAACACTATAATTTCATATATTGTACTTACTTAGTGAAAAGAAATAAATTTATTTCACATTTGTACAAACTAAAAACAGAAAGCTTTTTCGTCAAAAATCTTTCACAATCTGTTCAAGAGCAGTCGTTTCTGCTATCCTCTCCCCTGATGCAGGACGATCAGGAGAAAACCACAGACCAGTTCAGGCTCTTGGGCCTTTCCGAGGCCAGTTTGAAAGCCGTTGCCGCAAAGGGCTTCAAGGAGCCCACCGAGATCCAGAGAAAGTGCATACCCGCCCTTCTCTCCGGTCACGGCAACCTCATAGGCCAGGCCCAGACGGGAACGGGAAAGACCGCAGCCTTCGCCCTGCCAATCATTGAGATGGTGGAGCGTGAAGGTCACGGCCAGATTCCCAAGGCCCTGGTACTGGTTCCCACCAGAGAGCTCTGCATCCAGGTCTGCGACGAGATAAAGAGCCTTGCCCAGAGCAGGCCCGTCAGAGCCTGCCCCATCTACGGCGGAGCCTCGTACAATATCCAGCTTCGGGACCTAAAGAGCGGAATCGACATAATCGTGGGAACGCCGGGAAGAATCCAGGACCACCTGGAACGAGGCACTCTCAGGCTTGACGATGTGCGTGTCTGCGTCCTTGACGAAGCCGACGAGATGCTGGACATGGGCTTTGTGGACGACATCAGAAACATCCTGTCCCAGATGCCGCAAAAACCCCAGATGCTCTGCTTCTCTGCCACCATGCCCGAGCCCATTCTAAAGCTTGCCTCCGAGTTCATGGGGGACTACGAGCTTGTGCGCACCCAGAGCACGGAGATGACGAGCAATCTGACGCACCAGTACTTCTACGAGCTGTACGAAGAGGACAAGCCGGAGGCCCTCAGGCGCACAATCGACATGGAGAAGGACTTCTACGGCCTTGTCTTCTGCCGCACAAAGCTTCAGTGCGACGAGGTGGGCATGCGCCTGATTTCCGAAGGCTACAACGCCGAGGTCCTTCACGGAGACCTCTCCCAGACCCAGAGGGAGCTGATTGTGCATCGAATGCGAGAGCGCCGCATCAGCATCCTGGTTGCAACCGACGTGGCCGCCCGCGGAATCGACATCCCCGAACTTACCCACGTAATAAACTACAGCCTCCCCGAGGACCCTGAAAGCTACATCCACCGCATAGGCAGAACCGGCCGTGCAGGCAAGGAAGGCTGTGCCGTCTCCTTCGTAACCCCGCGCGAGTTCCGCCGCTTCTCCTTCTTCCAGAAGATCGCCCGCACCGAGGTCGAAAAACGCCGCGTGCCCACAATCGACGAGATCATCGCCGTCAAACGCAGGATCCTCGTCTCCGACATCGACGCCCTCATCACCAAGGCCGAGGCCGGAGAGTGTCCCGATTCCATGTACGCACTTGCCAAGCTTCTGGGTCAGAGCCACCATACGACCAACATCATCGCAGCGCTTCTGAACGACAAGTACTCGCGCCTTGCAGACCCCTCTAGGTACAAGGAGATCACCGACCTCTATGAGAAGAAGGTCCGCCAGCGCCGCGAGCATACTGACAGGCCAGAGAGGAAGGAACGCCGTCAGAAGAGCACGTTCCGAAAGGGTGCAAAGGCCCCTGCCAAGGGCGGCTCCAGGAAGAAAAAGGCCAACACCAGCCGCTTCAAAGGCTGAACGGCTCTTTCAAAACGCCCTCATCAGTTGTATCCTTAAGCCATGGATACCATCTTCACCAAAATCGAGAAGGGAGAGATCCCCAGCACGAAGATCTATGAGGACGAAAAGTGTTTCGTCATCATGGACATCAACCCCGTCCTCAAGGGCCACGCCCTTGTGATCTCAAGAAAACCCTACCCCAACGTCGGCTCATGTCCTGACGACGTACTTTCGCACCTGATTCTGGTGGCAAAGAAGATAGAAGAGCGCCAGAGGAAGGTTCTGGGCAACCAGGGGTCCAACATAATCATCAACAGCGACCCGGCCTCAGGCCAGGAGGTCCCGCACATCCACGTCCATGTCATTCCCCGCTACGACGGAGACGGAAGACATCATTTTGCCGAGCACGACAAGTACTCGGACGGCGAAATGGCGGCCCTGGGCGAGAAGCTCCGCATCAGGTGAGTGCGTATGGCAAGCTGTCCCTATTGTAAAGCACAGGTCCCCTCACCCGTCGCCCACGGAACCGAGTGTCCTTCGTGCAGGCGCATCCTCCATTGCTGCAGGCTCTGCACCTTCTACAGTCCGGATGCCCACTACGGCTGCCGCGAGAGCATAGACGAGCCTGTGTGGGACAAGGAGAAGGACAACTTCTGCGATTTCTTCCGTCTCACGGACAAGAGCGTTTCAGGCGGCAAGGACAGTGACGAGGAAAAGAAGAAGGCGCGGGCCAGGCTGGACAGTCTGTTCTCTTTCTGAAGTCAGATATGACTTTCGTCGAACATCTCCGACAGGACCTTCCGGATCACGGAATCGTCGTTCTTGAGGGTCTTGGAACCTCTTGTGATCTTGCAGAGGCTAACCTCCATGTCCTTTGCGATGCGCCTCTGGGGAGTTCCCTTGTACAGCTCCTTGAAGATGTACCAGCGCTTGGCAAGGTCCGTCCTCTCCGCATCGGTGAACATGTCCTCGAACAGACTGCGCATCTCGCGCTTGTCAGAGGTCCGGGCGAAGATCTCGATGATCTCGGAAAGGTTGTCAGTCATCATGTGCCTCCATGGAAGGTTGTGCGTTACTGTTTATAGTAACACCGCGCGGCACAGGAATCAACTAAATGTTTTGAAAGACTTACAGAAGCGGGGCCGCCATCTTGGAAAGCACGGCCAGGATCTTCTGGCCCACCGGCCTGTTGAGGAACTCGGCATAGGTTATCTCACGCACCAGGTTGGTGATGTCCTCGAAATCCTTTCGGACGGCTGCGACGGTGGAGCCTCCGTAGAAGATCGTTCCGCTTTCGAAGTGCAGGAAGAAAGAGCGGAAGTCCATGTTCGTCGTTCCGACTATGGCAACCGAGTCGTCGCAGAGGAACATCTTCTCATGTAAAAAGCCCGGAATGTACTCGAAGATCCTCACGCCGTTTGCAAGGAGGTTTCTGTAGTTTGCCCTTGTGTGGGCGAAGACGGACTTCTTGTCAGGCATGGACGGAGTGAAGATGCGAACATCCACGCCGCTTCTTGCGGCAAGGGTCAGGGCGTTGATCATGGAGCTGTCCAGAATGAGGTACGGCGTGCTGATCCAGACGAAGCGCTGAGCCGAGTTGATGACGCTGATATAGGCGTTCTCTGCCACGGACATCTCATCCAGCGGGCTGTCTCCGAAGCTCTGGATATAGCCGTCGTCATCGGCCCGGACTGTGGGCATGTAGGATGAGAAGTCCTTGACGTGGTACTGCTCGGGAGCCGAATAGGACCACAGCTGGAGGAACATGAAGGTGTAGTTCCAGACCCCGTCGCCTCGGAGGATGAAGCCGTTGTCCTTCCAGTGTCCGAAGCGGATGGAGCGGTTGATGTACTCGTCGGCGATGTTGAGCCCTCCGCTGATGGCCACGTTGCCGTCGATGATGCAGACCTTGCGGTGGTCGCGGAAGTTGAGTTTCGGGTTCAGCCTGGGGCGCGCCGGGTTGAAGCACACGGCCTTGATGCCGTAGGACCTTAGCTCCTTGTAGTAGTTTCTGGGAAGCGTTCCGATGCTGCCCATGTCGTCGTACATCAGCATGACCTCGACGCCCTCTTGTACTTTGCGCTTGAGTATGGCCAGGACGTTGTCCCAGAAAAAGCCCTTCTGGTAGATGAAGTACTCCATCAGGATGAAGCGCTTTGCCTTCTCAAGCTCCTCTATCATCACCGGAAAGCACTGGTCGGAAAGCGGGAAGTACTGCGCCTGGGTTCTTGCAAAGACCTTGCTCTCGCTGAGAGAGCTCACGTAGCGTGAAAGCCTGGCCTGGTCCGGTGTCAGAACCTTCTCCGGGTCCAGCGCATGAGGGAACGAGTCGATCATGTGCATCGCCTTTAAATCGTGGTACTTCTGCATCTTCTTTTCCTGCACTATACCCTTCTTCTTGTTTCCGAATATCAGGTACATGCTGCAGCCGAAGATGGGCACAATCATGATCAGGAGAATCCACGACATCTTGTACTCGGGCGCATCGTCACGGATGAACACCAGAAAGCTCACAACCACCCCCAGCACCGAGCTGAACAGGGCCAGCTCGTAGCGCGTCTCGACCCATATCAGAGTCGCGGCGACTATGCCCATCTGGAGGAAGATGAAGAGGAACGTCCAGAACAAGCGTCCCGTTATGAGCTTAAGGAACCTTCTCATCAGTCGTCGTCACCCAGATCCGTGTTGGGTTCGCGGTCGTCATCGTCGTCGACAGCCGTGTGGGGGCTCTGTTCCTCCACGTCGGGTTCATAATATCCCAGCTTCTTGGCCAGAACCACATCGCTTTCGTCCAGGTCCGTGTTGGGCTCGCGGTCGTCGTCATCCACATCGGTGTGAAGACTCTCATCTTCCTTGGAAGTCTCCTTTGAACCCGATGATGTGGTCTTTGCCATGGGATTGTACTTCGGCTTGTCCTTGGGTTTCATGGCACCTTCGGAGCTCTCGTCGTAGGGCACGGCCTTCTCAAGGCCGGGGAAGGTCTTGGCGTTGGAGACGGCCACGTGGTTCTCTTCCATTGCCTTTGCAAAGGCTTCGCGCGTTGCGGGGTTGCCCAGGCCAAGCATGAGCTTTTCAACATAGTCCTTTGTCGTCAGGCAGGTCTTGTTGAACTGCTTGGAAAGACCCCAGCCAAGGCGGTCCACCGCCTGCTCCATGTCGTTGTAGTGCACGCTGACCTGGGCGGCATGAAGATAGGCCTCGGGGAACTTTGCATTCCTCTCGTCCACAAGCTCGTCGTAGATCTCGCGTGCCTTCTGCCACTGGCCCATCTGGATGCAGTACCAGCCCCGGTTGTCCATAAGGCCGTTGTTCTCGGTGTTGTCCCTGCGGTTCTCGGTTATGGCCTCCTTGGCCTTCTTCAGCTCTCCCTTCTCAAGCAGGTAGGTCTCCAGATTGATGGAGAGGTTGTCGTCGCGGAAGCCGTCGTCTCTGAGGGTCTGGAGGATGTCAATGGCATCGTCCTGTCTGCCCAGGCGCCAGTAGCCCATGGAGCAGGTGATCATGGCCCTTTTCGCAAAGTCGCCGGCCTTGGGGTTGCGGATCACGGCCTCGAGGATCTGAACGCCGCGTTCTGCGTCGTCGGAGGACTGGATGTAAAGGGAACCGATCGAAAGCTGGCGCTCGAAGTCCACGCCGGCCTTCAGGGCCTTCTCCATCAGCGGGAAGATTTTGGCCCAGTCGCGCTTTCGGTAGGCCACGGCGGCGCGGTAGTAGTAGATGTAGCCGCGTCTGAGGAAGAGGTAGATGAGGATCAGGGCCACGTCGATGGCGATTTTGACCCACATCTGCTCTATGGGGCTGACCATGACAAGGACCATGGCGGCGATGAAGGCAAGTGCGATCAAAGCCCCCTTGTTGAACTTCTTCTGTGAAACGTTAGGCATTCTCAACCTCCCCCGAGCTCACCGAGAACTCGCAGCCGCAGTATTTCTGCCTGTAGAGCCCAAGCTCCCCGGCCATCTGACAGCTTCTGGCAAAGCCGTTCTTCTTCTTGAAATCGATGCACTCAAAGCCCTGAAACCTCTGTCCGACGCTGAAGATGGCAGAGCTGTTCTTGAACCTGCTCACCGTAAGCGTCGTGGTGAAGTACCTGATTCCCAGCCTCTCTGCCTCTTCGGCTGCCGCCCTGAGGTTGTACTCGAAGCATTTCAGGCAGCGCTTTCCGCCCTCCGGCTCGCTTTCCAGGCCTTTTACAGCCTCCAGCCACAGGTCGTGGTCGTAGGGCTGCCTTATGACCTGAAGGCCGCCGAAATGTTCTGCAACCTTCAGAAGGTTCTCATAGCGCTTCTGATTCTCCTCTTTCGGCCAGATGTTGCTGTTTCCGTAGACCAGAACCGGCTCCCAGCCTTCGTCCAGAAGCCTCTGGACCGAGCTTGTCGAACAGGGGCCGCAGCAGCAGTGGACAAGTATCTTCTCATGCATCCATATAAATATACTTCAATACTTGAGATTGCACCATAGTCTTGTAGAGCGCGGGACAAAACGGCATACTCTGAGGTATGGAACATACGGGTCTTGGAAGAATCAACGGCATCACGCGAGGCGTGATCTGGAAGCAGCTTCTGCGCTTCTTCTTCCCCATCCTTCTAGGCACCATGTTCCAGACTCTTTACAACACGGCAGATGCCATCATCGTGGGCAACATGCTGGGAAAGCATGCCCTTGCCGCAGTCGGCGGCGGAACGGCCACGGCAATCAACCTCATCATAGGTTTCTTCACCGGAATAGCCTCAGGAGCCACGGTCATCATCTCCCAGTTCTACGGAGCCGGGGACGAGGAGAACGTCCACAGGGCCATCCACAACGCCTGGGCCCTGGGACTCTGGGGCGGCCTTCTGATCTCGGTCCTGGGATTCTTCACAAGCGTCCCCCTTCTGGTTGCCACAAAGACCCCGGCCGACATCCTGGACCTTGCCAGCCGCTACATGAGGATCTACTTCGCAGGCGGCTTCATCGTGGTCATGTACAACATCGGAGCCGGAATCTTCCGAGCCTTCGGCGACAGCAGAAGACCGCTTTACTTCCTCATCGTCGGATGCCTTTCAAACATCGGTCTGGACTTTCTGATGATCGGCGTCTTCAAGATGGGGGTCGACGGCGCCGCCTGGGCCACCGTGGCCTCTCAGTTCATCTCCCTTGCCTTGGTGATGATCTCCCTCAAGCGAAGGACCGACTGCTGCAAGCTCGTCTTCAGAGACATCAGATTCGACGCCATCCTTCTGAAGAACACCCTGAGAATCGGCTTCCCGTCGGGCCTCCAGGCAGTGCTGTACACGGTCTCCAACCTGATGATCGTCACTGCCATCAACGGCTTCGGAACCGACACGGTGGCCGCCTGGGCCGCCTACAGCAAGATCGACACCGTCTTCTGGATGGTCTGCAACGCCATAGGCGTGACTGCCACCACCTTCGTCGGTCAGAACTACGGGGCCCTGAAGATCACCCGCGCCAAGAAGGGCGTTCGCTGGAGCTTCGTCATAGCCTTCACCGCCACCTTCATCATCGAAGCACTTATGCTTCTCTTCTCGCGCACGGCCTACAAGCTCTTTGTCACCGACCCCGAGGTCATAGACATAGGCGTTCTGATCATCAACGTCATAGCCCCCTTCTACTTCATCTACCTCTTCGTCGAGATCCTCTCCGGTGCCATCCGCGGCACGGGAAAGACCCTGGTGGCCACCATCTTCACCGTCTTCGGCATCGTAGGCCTTCGCACCATCTGGCTTCTGGTGGTCCCCCACTTCTACACCTCCCTTTCGGCCATAATCCTCTGCTACCCCTTCACATGGGTCGTCTGCGCCGTGGCGTTCATCATCTACTACCGCTTCGGCCACATCTATGACGATGTCACCGAGCGTCCCGAATTCGAGGAGTCGATATGAGTCCCGTCCTGCCCGCTGACCCGGCAAGGGAACTCTGCCTGTCTCTGATGGCTGAGCTTGATTCCTCTGCCTTGGGAAAGGAGCTTTCCAAACCCGGCTGCGGCCGCATGTTCGGAGTTCTGACCTGCACAGACGGAACTGTACTCAAAGCCTACTCGGGAGACCCCTCCTCTCTGTTCGATTGTCTGGACTTTGTTCCCCCGGCTTACGATGTTAAGACCTACCGCTCGACCCTTGAGCGCTACGACTCTCTGATCCATTCATCAACCGACCACAGAACGCTTTCCAGACAGTGCTGGGAGGAGCTGAGGCACCTGTACCGCTTTCACGGCTTTGATGGCCTTGTTCATTCACTTGACTCTGTTTTTCCCGATGCACCCTCGGGAACAGGCGACTGTTGTGCCCCAAGGCTCTTAAGCCATGCTTACGCTTCGGGAAAGAAACCTGCCTCGCTCTGCGAGTTCTTCTACGGCTCAGGGTCCTTTGAACACAGGAGCTTTCAGGGCCCGTGTGATGCACGTTGCAAGCCCCTTCTTCCCTCCATCATCGGACTGGACATCGTCTACCTCGATTCGGACATAGTCGTAGTCAACAAAAGCGCCGGCATGCTGAGTATCGAGGGCAAGGGAGCCGACAAGCAGGACTGCATCGCATCGCGCGTGCGCACCTTCTTCCCCTCCTGCATCGATCAGCCCTGCATCCACCGCCTGGACCAGGCCACAAGCGGCCTGATGGTCCTGGGTCTTACCGACCTTGCACACGACAGACTGTCGCGCGACTTCGAAGAGCGCAAGGTGCACAAGGAGTACGAGGCCCTGGTTGACGGCCTGATTCTAAAAGAGCAAGGCCGGATCGAACTGCCCATGAGACTTGATGTGGACAACCGCCCTGTTCAGATCGTCGACTTTGAAAACGGAAAGAAGGCCGTAACCGAATGGAAGCGCCTTTCCATAGAAAACCGCTACGGAAGAAAGGTCACAAGGCTCAACCTCATCCCCCTCACAGGCAGAACCCACCAGCTCCGGGTTCACTGTGCAAGCGGCCTGAACTGCCCCATCCTGGGAGACACCCTCTACGGAAAACTAGAGCCCTCCGTCCCGCGCATGATGCTTCAGGCCCGCATCCTCGAGTTCACCCACCCCGTCACGTCAAAGCACCTTCGCTTCGAGCTGCCTGCCGAGTTCTGAGACAATTGACACTTGTTCATAACGCGTGCTACTTTAGCTGTGCAATTGCCGAAGTGGCGGAATGGTAGACGCGCTAGACTCAAAATCTGGTATTCGCAAGAGTGTTCGGGTTCGAGTCCCGTCTTCGGCAAAAGCAACAGGACAGGTCACGGCCTGTCCTGTTTGCGTTTATAGAACCAAGGGACTCGAAACGAGGAGAAACGCAGGCGCATTGCGTTTCGACGAAGGCGGGGTAGCGGAGCGTCGAGTCCCGTCTTTTAGTCGAGGTGGCGCTGAGAGCCCGTTCCTTCCACGCGGCTTTCGTGCTCGGCGGCGGTCTTTCTGATGATCTCCTCGAAGCCAACAAGGGCGGCAAAGGGTGCGAACTGGGCCGCGCGGTCCTTTTCAGGCATGTGGGGATAGTTCTCAGACCTGTGGTGCGGAAGATCTATGATGTCAGAGTAGTCGCTCATGCCTTGTGCCCTCCTATCTGCCTGTTTCTCTCGGCCGTCTTGGCCCCTTCCTCAAGGTCCATGCCCCGGAGGATGGCGTTCTTTCCGAACTTCTTCTTTATCTCCAACGCGGCAAGCATCTGGCGCTTCTCCTTGTCCCGGATCTTGCGTTTTTCATGCTGCTTTGCCTCGATCTCCCCGTAGTCGGTGAAAAGGTCCTTCTGGACATCGGTCTCCATCAGGTTCTCCTGGCCCTCGTGAACGACGTTGCCCGCCGCAAGGCTTATGTACCTGACAAAAAGGCTCTTGTCCACCTGACTGTCGTAGATTGCTAAAAGCGCCTCGCGGATGACTGACGAGGACGAGGTGTACTCGCCAAGTCTTGCTCCCGTGTTGAGGCCCTTTGGAACCTTGCGTCCGTACCAGTCGTAGGAGAAGTCTCCCGAAAAGCCGTCAGGGCACTTCTGGTCAAAGCCTATGTGAAGGCCCACGCTGTCTGTGACAAGGCCCTTCTCCACAAGGTCCAGGGCAAGGTTGTCGGCCATCTCCTTCACGATGAGGCGGCCCTTTTCGAAGTCGTACGGAGCCGGAAGGACCTGGCCCTGGCTGAGGCTGTTGCTTCTGGGCTTGTATGCCTTGATCTGGGCCATGGTGCACGGCTCCCAGCCCCAGGCGTGGTCTATCAGAAGCTCGGCGTTCACGCCGAAGAGCTCGTACAGAAGCCTCTCGTTCTCAAGCGACATGCGCGCCACATCGCCCATGGTGTTCATCCCGCAGGCTGTGAGCCTGTTGGCGATTCCGCGCCCCACGCGCCAGAAGTCGGTCAGAGGCTGGTGGCCCCAGAGCGTTTTGCGGTAGGTCATCTCGTCAAGCTCGGCGATCCTGACTCCGTCCTCGTCGGCCGGAATGTGCTTGGCCACTATGTCCATGGCCACCTTGCAGAGATAGAGGTTTGTTCCTATGCCGGCTGTTGCGGTTATGCCGGTGTTCTTCAGGACATCGCGGATCATCTTCACGGCAAGCTCGTGCGCCGTGAGGCCGTAGATCTTCAGGTACTGGGTCACGTCGATGAAGACCTCGTCTATTGAGTAGACGTGGATGTCCTCCGACGCAACGTAGTCCAGGTAGATGTCGTAGATACTGGCGCTGACGTTCATGTAGTGGGCCATGTGCGGAGGAGCTATGACGAAATCGACCGCGAGGGAGGCATCGGCCTGGAGTTCGGAGGCGAAGTAGGATTTCTCGCGAAGTTTGTGTCCCGGGGCCTTGAGACGCCTTTTCTGATTTATGGCCTCCACTGCCTGGTTGACTTCAAACAGGCGCGGCCTTCCGCTGACGCCCAGGGCTTTGAGCGGGGGTGAGACGGCAAGGCAGATGGTCTTGTCTGTGCGTGAGCTGTCCGCCACGACGAGGTTGGTGTTCAGCGGGTCGAGGTGGAGCCTTCTGCACTCGGCCGAGGCATAGAAGGATTTGAGGTCTATTGCGATGTAGGTGCGCCCTGTGTCCGAGCCCATAATCCTTATTATAAGTTAAGTATATGGGCACTTCAATTGCCTTTTGCCGTTTTTTTTCTTATCTTGTACGCATGAAAGAACGCAATGACATCATAGCGACCCTTCCCAGGGCCATTTTCATAATCCCGATGCGCGGCTGCCCCGTGTTTCCGGGCCTGTTCACCACCATCGAGGTCTCCGACAAGCAGGACATCGACATAATCCGCCACTGCGAGCAGTTCAACGGGTTCGGCCTTGTCATGCTCAAGAACGACGGAAAGGACAACAACAAGCTCACCGAAGAGGACTTCCACCGCGTGGGAACATTCGTGCGCGTCAAGAACCAGATCAACACGATCTACGGCACAAAGTCGCTGTTTTTGGAGACGATCTGCCGCTTCAAGATCGACAACATGCTGATCAGCCGCGGCACGGTCACCGCAAACGTCACCTACATCCAGGAGGACACCCTGTCCCCCATCGAGGACAAGGCCTTCACCGCAACTTTGCGCGAGGCACTGGACCAGAGGTCCGACAGATCGGTTCTTCTTGAAAACCTGCGCTTCAACGCCTCCAACATCAGTGAGGCCATCCGCCTTGCAGACTATCTGGCTTCGTCGGTCGTACCGCGCGGCCGCCAGCAGGAGTTCTTGGAGACCTTCAACGGCAAGGAACGCATAGTGAAGCTTCTTCAGGTCATGGCCGAGGAGCTTGCCGTACAGCACATGCACGACGAGATCCAGAGCACCGTCACCAAGAAGATCGATTCCCGCCAGAGGGAGTACTATCTCCGTGAGGAGCTTCGCTTCATCAGAAAGCAGCTGGACGAGCTGGGTCACGGTGCGGACGAGCTTGACTCCGAGGAGGACGGCGAGGAAGCAGACGGTGCTGCAAAGGACCCCAAGGCCAAGAAGCAGCCCAGAAAGCCCAAGCTGATCGACAGGCTCAAGGCCCTGAACCTCACGGGCGAGACATACGAGACCGTTATGGATGAGTACCAGAAGATGGCCTCCATGGACACCAACAACCCCGAGTACTCCATAGTCAGGACGTACCTTGAGATGGTTGCCGACCTTCCGTGGAACAACTTCTCACCTGACGATTTCTCTCTGGACCGCGCCAAGAAGATTCTGGAGCAGGACCACTACGGCATCAAGGACGTCAAGGACCGAGTCCTGGAGTTCCTGGCAGTCAGAAAGCTCAAGAACGACACCAAGGGCTCGATCATCTGCCTGGTCGGTCCTCCGGGAACAGGAAAGACATCCATCGGAATTTCGATTGCAAAGGCTCTGAACAAGAAGTACTACCGCTTCAGCGTGGGCGGCATGCGCGACGAGGCCGAGATCAAGGGCCACAGAAGGACCTACATCGGCTCCATGCCAGGTCAGATCATCAAGGGTCTGAGGGTCACGAAGACCAAGAACCCCGTCTTCGTCATTGACGAGGTGGACAAGATGACCGTCTCAGCCCAGGGCGACCCTGCGGCAGCACTGCTGGAGGTCCTGGATCCAGAGCAGAACGCCACTTTCCGCGACCACTATCTGGACATCCCGTTCGACGTTTCCAACGTCCTTTTCATAGTCACGGCCAACACAACGGACACCATCCCGCGTCCCCTTCTGGACAGGATGGAGGTCATTGAGCTTTCAGGCTACACCTCTCAGGAGAAGCTTCACATCGGAAAGAAGTACCTGGTTCCCAAGAGCCGCGCAAAGCACGGTCTCAAGAGCACCGACATCCAGTACTCTGACAAGATGCTGATGAAGATCGCCGAGGAGTACGCCAGAGAGGCCGGAGTGCGTAACTTCGAAAAATGCCTGGACAAGATCCACCGCAAGGTGGCCATTGAGATCGTGCGCGACGAGTACAAGCGCGCAGAACTCCTCGAGGCCGGAAAGACCGAAGAAGAGATCAAGGGCGAGCTGATGAAGCGCCCCGTGCGCATCACCGACGAGAAGCTGATCGAGTACCTCGGCCAGCCGATCTTCCACGAGGACGAGGTCATCCGCGCCAACCAGGTGGGAATGTCCGTAGGCCTTGCCTGGACCAGCATGGGAGGCGATGTCCTTGCCATTGAGGCCCAGCACATCCCCGGCCGCGGAGAGCTCAAACTCACCGGTCAGCTTGGTGAGGTCATGCAGGAAAGCGCCAACATCGCCTACTCCTACATCAAGAGCATCTGCGCCTCGCACGGAATCGACATGACCTGGTTCGACAGAAACAGCATCCACCTGCACGTGCCCGAGGGCGCAACTCCCAAGGACGGACCGTCTGCCGGCATCACCATGGCAACTGCCATCTACTCCCTTGTCACCGGTCAGATCATGGCCCCCGACATGGCCATGACGGGCGAGCTCTCGCTTCTTGGCAAGGTCATGCCCATCGGAGGCCTGAAGGAGAAGGTCCTGGCCGCACGGCGCAACCTGGTCAAGACTATCATCATCCCCAAGTTCAACAAGCGCGATCTGGACAAGCTCGATGCCAACGTCAAGGAGGGCCTGACCTTCCACCTCGTAGGCAGCATGGAGGAAGTCCTCTCACTGGCCTTCCCCTCCGACAAGTTCCCCGCAGGCAAGGCCGATGCCAAGGCCGAGACCCAGCAGAGCGCCCTCTCCCCCGAGGAGAAGATCGCAGCCGCCGTGGCCAAGGCCGTGACCCAGGCCCTGGGCAAGTGAGGCCTTATGTCCGAAGTGAAGAAGATGGAGCTTCTGTCCCCGGGCGGAAGCATTGAGAAGATAGAGACAGCGTTCACCTATGGGGCCGACTCCGTCTACTTCGGCCTGAAGGACTTCTCGCTCCGCACCAACGCCAAGAACGTCGAGTACGGAACGCAGGAGCAGCTTAAGGCCATCAAGAAGCGCTTCGGCGGAAAGTACTACTGCACCGTCAACATCTACTTCCACGAGGACGACATCACAAAGCTCGTCTCCAAGCTGGACGAGATGAAGGGCTACCCCTTCGACGCCTTCATCATCTCCGACATAGGGGTTCTGGACATTCTGAGAAAAGCCTTCCCGGATGCCGAGTTCTCCCTTTCCACCCAGGCCAGCTGCATCAATGCCCGCTCGGCGAAGATGTACCACGACATGGGATTCTCCACAGTCATCCTGGGCCGCGAGACGCCGTTGAAGGATATAAGGAAGATAAAGGACGCAAATCCTGATCTGAGGATCGAGGCATTCGCCCACGGAGCCATGTGCATGGCCTACTCCGGCCGTTGTTTCCTTTCCTCCCATCTTGCAGGCAGAAGCGGCAACTACGGAGACTGCGCCCACACCTGCCGCTGGAACTACCGCCTGGCTCTGGAGGAGGAGCAGCGCCCCGGACGCTACTACCCCGTTCTTGAGGAGGACGGCTGGACGACCATCATGTCCTCCAAGGACCTGTGCATGATCGACCACCTTGCAGAGCTCAAGGACGCAGGTGTCGATGCGCTTAAGATCGAAGGACGCATGAAGAGCATCTACTACGTTGCCTCCGTCACTCGTGCCTACCGAAAGGCCATAGACCACCTGTACGACCCGTCTGTG
>Ga0310696_10004322_pt1 | contig 17434 bp, 18 predicted proteins | sample AusTroGonzalo_MG_4_FD_203885 | JGI IMG/M metagenome (GOLD analysis project Ga0310696, IMG submission 203885) | Bovine rumen microbial communities from tropical cattle in Woodstock, Queensland, Australia - Gonzalo_02 (v2) (version 2) | ecosystem: Host-associated > Mammals > Digestive system >...
AGCTGAAGAAGCTTGGTTACACCGAGGCCCAGGCTCGGCAGCTCATCGACGGCGGCGACTTCGACCGGGAGCGGTACGCCCGGCGCGACTACCTCACGTGGCAGCAGGCGTGGCAGGCGTACTACGAGCATGACGGGGAGACCCCGGCTCAGCCCGTGAACAAGAACGAGAAGGACCCGACATACCGCGCCGTCAACCGGCTCGCGGACCCTGACTACAACGCGGACACCTACTACATCACCGACCAGGAGCGCGCCAACGAGAAGGTGCTCGGCATGAACGAGCAGGAGGTCGCCGCGTACAACTACATTTACGAGCACCAGGGCGTCCAGGCCGCGAACGCGTACATCGACGCGATCAAGCCGCTACTGGAGATTCAGAACGCGGCAGCCGATCAGGAGTACCTGGAGAAGCTCGCGTCCGAGAAGCACGTCGAAGCATGGCTGCTGGCCCGTATCACGAACCTGGTCTCCTCCATCCCTGCGATGGCCGAGAAACTGTACGTCGGCGCTCAGAACCAAGCGCAGGGGTTCCGCGGCGGGTACGAGGTCCCCGTCAGGTACAGCCCCGACAGCACAATGAGCCGCGCCAGCAACTGGGCAGACGTTATCCAGTCCAAGCAGTCGCAGGACATAATCGACTACTACAATAAAAAGGGCAAGTCTGGCAACATCGCCAACTTCCTGTATCAGACCGGCACAAGCATGGCCGACTCGCTCATCGCGATGGGCGTGTCCGGGGCCCTTGGCAGCGGCGCTACCTACGCGCTGTTCTTCTCGTCTGCCGGAAACCAGGCGTATAAGGACACCATCGCCCGGGGTGGTACCCAGGAACAGGCGATGGGAATGGCCGTTCTCAGCGGCGCAGCGGAGGCCGTGTTTGAGGTGGTCTCGCTGGAGAAATTGACCGAGACCATGAAAGTGGGCGGGAAGCCGTTCGCACAGGTGGTCAAGAACGCGCTTGTTCAGGCCGGTGTTGAAGGATCCGAGGAGTTCTTCACGGAGGTGGCGAACATTCTGTCGGACGTGCTGGTCATGAAAGACAAGTCTGAACTGAAAGCGGCGCTTGACAAGGGAGAACTGGGCCGATATCTGCTGGACACCGTAGGCATGGCCACGTTGGGCGGTCTTGTGTCCGGCGCCGGGTTTGGAGGCGTGGCCGTTGGTAGGTACATTGGTGCGAAGGGTGTGAGCGCCGTCATGAACACCAAGGCGAAGAAGAGCCTTGGCGAGAACGTCATCGAGAGCGGGAACGTGGCCCAGGTGAAGGACACCGCAATCCTGCTCGGCGGCGACGCGGCAAAGGCGGCGAAGTCTGTCAACGAGAAGAACAGCGCCAGCGTAGGCGACATGACCGAGAAGACGGTCCGGGGCATTCGCGAGCTGGGCCAGGGTACGGTCGAGCAGAACGCCGCCGCGTCCCGGGTGCTGGAGGGTACGAAGATGACCGCTGATGACGCGCAGACCGTCTATGACGGGCTGGGCGAGCAGGGCCGCGAAGTCCTTCAGAAGAACGGCTACGATATGTCCACGCCCGAGTCGTTCATGAACGAGTACAACTCGGTCATTGAGCAGAACAACGTCACCAGCCGAACTGAGCACATGGCAAAGGCCGCGGAGAAGCGGTTCACGAAGGCGAAGGAAGCCGCCGCGTCCCGGGTGTGGGCGAACCCGGAGCAGGGCCTGGCGTACACGACCCCGGAGGGGAAAACCGTGACGCCGCTCCCCGGGAACCTGACCGCCGTCGGGCTGGCAGAGCAGGAGCGTACCGGGTTCAAGACCCGCGCCACCGCAACGAAGGGGAAGGTCACGTACGCCGTCGCCGGGATGGAGGCCCGGGAGGGGTTGACGAACGATCAGACCTATGACGAGATTCAGAAGGGGCTCACCAAGGACGCGCAGAAGAAGGCACGGCTCTATGAGCAGCTGGCCAACGCCCTGGGCGTGAAGATGATCATCCACGACGTGATGGTCGGCACCAACGGCTTCATCGACGAGAACGGGGACATGCATGTCGTGCTCTCCGGCAAGCAGTCCGTGCTCCGGGTCGCCGCTCATGAGCTGACCCACTACATGAAGGAGCACGCCGGTGCCGAGTACGGCTCTCTCAGGAAGTTCCTTGTCGCAGAAGTCGGGCAAAGCAAGTTCGACCGCATGGTCAGGCAGAAAGCGAAGGAGTACGGGCTCGATCTCAACACAGAGAAAGGGAAGCAGGTCGCGGACGACGAGGTGTGCGCGGAGCTCTGCGAGCGGATGCTCTCAAACGAGGAAGCGCTGGAACGATTCGCTGAAAAGGACACCGCCGCGGCGAAGACTCTGAAGGAGCACCTGCTTGCCATCCTGAACGCCATAAAAGACGCGTTCAAACGGCCTGAGAACCGGAATTTCGGCGAGTCCTGGAGCGACCTGATAAAAAGCCAGAACACAATAGAGAGCTGGATCACGGGCACTCAGAAGGCCATTGAGAAAGCGGACGCGAGGGCGAAAACTAACGAGGGCAAGATCGCGGAAGTCGCCGGAGTGACGAGCGTTGACGAGCAGGAGCTGATCGATGACGTGAAGGATGCGAAGACTGACGCTGCGGTCGATGACGCTATCAACGAGCACTCCGTGGACATCATCGAGCACGACATGGCCGGGTACATGGACGACCTTACCAAGGCCGGGGTCATGACCGACGCCGAAATCAGCACGCTTTTCGATACGATGACCAAGGCCATCGACAAGGTTATGATGCACCGTGCGATCCTCGACTTCGGTCCGCAACTTAGCGAGGCCGCGCAGAACGACCCAGAGCTGGCAGAGAAAGAGATCCGCGAGATGAAGCAGGGCCGGGCGTATCTTCCGTACAAGCAGAACGCCGACCCGCACTACAAGCTGGCCTTGGACTTCTCCACCCTGTGCCGGAAGCGTGTGCTGCTCCAGACGATCCAGGAGCGGCTCCAGGCGAAGCTGGGCCGTGCGCTCTCCCAGGAGGAGACGGTCGCGATCCGCATCGAGTTGCAGAACCTCAAGAAGAACAACGCAAAGGAGTTCAGCAAGATCGAGGTCGCCTGCGCTCTGTGCTACGTGGAGGCGGCGCGGCTGAAGAGCCCGAAGGTCATCAACGCGTTTTTGAACAACACGAAGGCAGAGATGCAGAATTACTTCGCCAAGAAGAACCCGGCAACGAAGGAGATCATCCTCGGTATGCAGCAGCAGTGGAAGGTCGACCACGGCTACGCGCCCGACACGACCAAGAAACAGATGTCCTCTGCCGACGTGACCGCGTTCAACACCGACTCCCGGAGCATCCGCGAACAGTTTGAGAGCGACCACCCTGCCGAGCAGGTCACCATCCAAAGGGCCATCGACCTGGCGAACGACAAGCACGTCATGATCGGCGGCATCGAGTTCCCCGGCAGAGAGACGTTCCTGTCCGCGTCCTGGCTCACGAAACTGAAGGGCATCGAGCCTGACATCTTCAACGCGTTCACCGACAAGGTGCGGTCCGCGACCCGGAGCAAAGCGCAGGAGACAGACACGTTCTACTCCCGCGGCGACATCGACATGGTCACCGAGTCCATCCTCAACTACGCGAACGCGGAGAGCGGGTTCCGGCACCAGTCGTGGAGCGACTTCGTGCCTACGCATCTGCTGGACACGATGGCGGCTGTCATCGAGATGAGCACCCGCAAGGCGAAGATGCACGCGTACACAAAGGTACCGGCGATGGTGCGGCTCCTCGGCAAGACCGGTATGATGCTGAACATGAGCCTTATCCCGTCCGGGCAGACGGGCATCAACGCGGACGGCACCCTTGCCTGGGATCCCGTTGAGGGCATGCCATGGGAGACAATGCTTGCGCTCCGTGACATGTTCCCCGACACAGCCGGGAACATCGCCATCGGCATTAGCGACGAGCAGATCCGGGCGCTTCTGGAAAGCCCCGACATCGACTACGTCATCCCGTACCATGCCAGCGGCATGAACAAGAGCATGCGCGGGTACATGGATATCAAGTCATGGGCTGAGTACACGTCCTCTCAGAACGAGAAGTCGAACCATCGCGGCCCGAAGGGCAAGTCGCCGGAGCTGGCTGAATGGTTCGACGAGAAGGAAGCTGCAAAAGCAGAGGACGGCTACGCGTTCATGCGTGCCGCGTCCGAGAAGTACCTGCAGCTGTGCGCGGATCCTCAGCACAACCTTGTCCCGAAGTTCTCGCAGTACCTGCAGAACAACGGCGACGGCAGTTACAGCCTCAAAGAGGGCTACGAAAACTACTGGAAGCTGCTCATCGACCGGAAGATGGTCAACCAGGCCACCGGCAGGGTCATCATCCAGCAGGCGGTAAAACCGACCTTCGACCAGGGCACCGTGCTCGGGATCCTCGAGGACCGCATCGCCGACCCGGCTGTACAGCAGCAGGAGAAAGCCGCTGACATCGTGACCGAGAAGTTCAGCGGATGGCAGGCGAACAGGAACAACGCCGACGCCGAAGCAATCCAGGCGGCAAAGGATATGCGAGACAACGCTGCCAAGTACGCCGCTCAGGAGGCAGGCAAGGCCATGCACAGCCTGGACGAGGAACACACATCCCAATACAGCCCCGAGACCATTGAGCGGTTGGAGGGTGTGTCCGAGTTTCTCGACCAAATCAGCAATGGCGACGCACAGCTCCGCGAGAGGCTCGTTTCCGCGCTGATGGCGGTCATGGGGGAGAAAGTCACATCCAACAAGAAAAGGCCCATGAAGCCTGTTCAAACGGATCAGAAGCAGCCCGGGATGAAGCCTGCCGGTAAGCAGCCACGCGTCCGTGACGTGCTGGTCCCCGAGCGGGCGAAGACCGGCGACCGGGTGAGCGACTTCGTGCGTAGCTTCCTGGAGAGCGACAAGGCGTCGGACGAGATCGTGTCCGATCTCATGGACAAGATTGAGAACGGCGAGTGGGGCAGCTATACGCAGCTGAGCAACCAGGAGGCCATGGACCGCGCGAAGGGCGTCATCGCCCGGAAGCAGTTCGTGGAAGCGCAGGCCGATTTCCACGCGATGGTCGCGAGCGGCAAGTACAACGTGCACACCCGCGCCCTGGGGCTCCAGCTCCTCACTGAGGCGGCGAACCGCGGCGACAAGGCGGCGGTGCTCGACATCGCGGCGGACCTGCGGGAGCTTGCCACCGACGCAGGCCAGTCTCTTCAGATCTTCTCCGTCATGAAGGAGCTGGGCGGCGTAGGCGCTGCCTGGTACATGCAGAAGGAGATCGACCGGCTCAACAACCAGTACGCCGACGAGATCGCCTCCGGGAAGATGCCCGAGATCACGGTCACACCGGAGCTCATGCAGCAGCTCATGCAGGCTACGACCCAGTCCGACATCGAGGCGGCGGAGGACGCGATCGCCGAGCACATCGCCGGACAGCTGCCGCTGACCACGAAGTCGAAGATCGTCAACTGGCGGTACCTGTCCATGCTCGGCAACCCGACTACCCACTTCCGCAACCTGACCGGCAACGTGTTCATGGCCGGGCTGAACGCGGCGAAGGACGTGGTCGCTGTCGGCGCTCAGAGAGCCGCTGAGAAGGTAGGCCTTGCCAGCCGGGAGGACCGGGCGCACGCGGTGCTGAATAAGAAGGACCGGCAGATGTGGAAGGACATCGCGGCCCAGTCGTTCCAGGAGCAGGAGAAGAACCTGCGCGGCAGCGGCAAGAACGGCTTCGGTTCGTTCATCCAGCAGCACATGCGCTCCTTCGACAACAAGACCCTGAACGCCATCGCCCAGGGCAGCAAGAACGGAAAGAACGTGCTGACCCGGAACGGCGTCATGGGCATGCTCGAAGTCGAGGACGTGTGGTTCCTCCGCCCGGCGTACCAGAACGCGTTCATGCAGTACATGAAAGCGCAGGGGTTCACCGTCCAGGACGGCGTCGTCGGCAAGGTGAAGAACGGCGAGTTCACCGAGATCACCACCGCCGAGATGAGCAGGGCCGTGGACTGGGCGAGCCAGCAGGCGTGGAAAGCCACGTTCCGCGACGCTTCGACCATCGCCTCGATCCTGAACAACGCGAGCCAGAAGCTGGGCTTGGTCGGTCACGTCCTGATCGAGGGCGTCATGCCCTTCAAAAAGACCCCCGTGAACATCGCTAAGAGAGGGATCGAGTACAGCCCTGTGGGCGTGATCATGGGCGGCGTGCAGCTCATGCGCGACGTGAAGCAGGGCAAGATGACCGCAGCGCAGGCGATCGACAACCTGGCGAGCGGCGTGGTCGGTACCTCGCTCATGGCGCTGGGCATGGCGTTGGCGAAGGCCGGGCTGATCCGCGCAGGCGGCGAGGACAAGAAGAAGGAGGAGACGTACCTTCAGGACACCGGCGATCAGACCTACTCCCTGAAATTCGGGGACGTATCCGTCGGTATCAGCGCACTGGCCCCGGCGGCGATCCCGCTGCTCATGGGCGCGGCGCTGTACGACGCCCTGGACAACAACGGCGAAGCGCCTGACCTGTCCTCGGTCACGGAGACCGTAGCCGGCACCCTCGACCCGTTCATGGAGATGTCGGTCGTGTCCTCCCTCAACAGCGCGCTGAAGAACTACAACAACAACGGCATCGGCGGCGCGCTCGGGAACACGATAATGACCGCGATCCAGAGCTACGGCTCGCAGTTCCTGCCGACGGTCACCGGCAAGGTCGGCCAGTTCATCGACCCGACCGTCCGCACCACGAAGAGCTCCGCCGCGTCCCCGATCGGTTCCAACCTCGACTACTACGCCAGGAGCCTGGTGAAGAAGGTCCCGGGCCTCGAAGCCACGCTGGAACCGGACGTGAACGTCTGGGGCCGTGAGACCAAGAAGGACGGGTTCGCCTCCTGGGCGCTCGACTTCGCGAACAAGTTCCTGCTCCCGGTGAACGTGAAGATCGCGAACCGCGACTCGGTGGACGAAGAGCTCATGCGGATCGTGGAGAGCACCGGCGACGTGAACATTCTGCCTTCCGACGGTGCAAAGTACTTCACCGTGAGCGGCGAGAAGTACAGTATGACAGCCGCACAGTACACCGAGTTCTCCAAGGACCGCGGGAACGCTTCCTACGCCGCGCTGAAGGAAACGATGAACAGCCCCGCATATCAGAACGCCAGTGACGAAGAAAAAGCGAGCATGCTGGAGAACGCATTGAGCGCCGCACAAAAGCAGGTGAACACCATTTGGAAGGAGAAGCTCGGCGCCTTTGACTCGAACACGGAGAAACCGGCGGAAGGCGTAAAGGCGATTCAGGGCGACTACTCCGACCCGGCGCTCTACAAGGTCGCTGCCAGCTATCCGAAAGCCTACGACAAGGCCGCGAAGGCGAAGGCGAAGGGAATCTCCCCCGACACGTTCCTCGACCTGTACGAGAAGAAGGACACGTACTCCGGTGAAAATCTGACGAAGTACACCCGGCAGGAGATCATGAACAGCAAGCTGACCGTGGATCAAAAGAACTTCATGGACGATCTGATCGTGAGCGACAAGGGCCGGAACCCTGACTACTCGTCACAGACCTGGTTCGACATCTCGATGATCAGCGAGAAACGGTACAATGAAGCGAAGGAAGGGACCAAGATCGGGTTGAAGCCGGACACGTATTTGGCAGCGTACAATATGTTCTTCAAGACGCTGTCCGGGGACACCAAGAAGCACGACGCCAAGGCGTACCTTGACAGCCTGACGATCTCCGCTCCGGTGTATGACTACCTGTGGTACACGGTGTTCGATTATCATACCCCACCGGCAAAAGTGAAGTGACAACGGGAGGGAAAATTAAGCGTTTTCCCTCCCCTCCTAATTATAGAATCCAAGCGAGGTGATATACATGAGCGCAGTATCCCAGCTTCCGAGCTTTCCCAACACGATAGCGAACCTGCCCGACCGGCCCGGTCTCAGCGCCGCGAACATGAAAGAGGCGCTGCAGCGAGACGTGGCGCAGCTGTGGCAGAAGACCGAGGAAATCGTCGAGGCTGTCAACGACAAGCCCGATATCTCCGGCGGCGGCGCTATCTACGTGGGGAACACGTCCCCGGCGTCCGTTGCTGATACTTTGAGCGCAGGGGACATCTACCTGTACGTCCCTGACCTTCCGTAAGCCATGGCTTTCCTTTGCACGTCGACACTTGAATACAACGCCAACGGCGGGACTGGTGCTCCTGCCAATACTGTCGTGCAAACTTTCAGCCCGGGCCCCGGCGAGGGCATCGACTACGCATACGTCCGCGTAGCATACGGTGTCCCCACCCGTACCGGGTATCGTTTTAACAGTTGGAAGGGAACCCAGTACGGAATCGACAGATATTACGTCGGCGGTGACGAGGTCACGTTCCAGTACTCCTTTACCGGTGGAGACCAGTATAAGACCGTCACCTTGTACGCACAATGGGACGTGGCGACGTACACGATCTCCTTCAACGCTGGCGGCGGTACCGGAGCCCCGGCGTCTCAGACAAAGACCTACAATGTCGATTTGACGCTGTCCGACACAGTCCCGACGTGGACCGGGCACACGTTCACGGAGTGGAACACGAAGGTCGACGGGACCGGGACCAGCTACGCTCCCGGGGACACGTTCTCAGCGGACGCCGACACGACCCTGTACGCGATCTGGGCGACCACGACGTACACGGTAGCTTTCAATGCCAACGGTGGCAGCGGCGCTCCCGCGTCCCAGACAAAGACTTACGGTGTAAACCTGACGCTGTCTGAGACAGTCCCGACCAGGACCAACTACAACTTCATAGAGTGGAACACCGCCTCCGACGGCACGGGGGTTAGCTATGCGCCTGGGGGCACGTACACGGACAACGCCGCAACGACCCTGTACGCGATCTGGGAGGCGGCGGTCTACACCGTCACCTACGACGCGAACGGGCACGGCACGGCGCCGGCGGCAGAGACATACGACCCCGGCGACACCGTCACCGTCGCCGACGCGATCTCCGCGACCGGGTGCGCGTTTGTCGAATGGAACACAAAAGCGAACGGGTCCGGGACCGCCTACGCCCCGGAGGACACGTTCACGGCGTCGGCGAACGTCACGCTGTATGCCATCTGGCTGGTAGGCGTGTACACCGTCACCTTCAACGCTGACGGCGGCACGGTCTCCCCCGCGTCGAAGCAGGTGCTGTACGGGTCAAAGTACGGCACGCTGCCTACTCCCACAAAGACAGGCGAGACGTTTTACGGATGGTTCCTTGGTGACATCCTTGTCACAGAGAACAGCATAGTGGACCTGGACGATGATGCGACGCTGAAAGCATCGTGGTCTATCCGGTCTCAGATCCGGGTCAAGGGATCTGACGGCGAGCTGCACACGGGCGCGATGTACGTCAAAGGCTCCGACGGCGACATGCATATGGCCATCGCCTATGTCAAGGGGTCGGATGGGCAAATGCACATCAACGGTTAAGGAGGCGCTTATATGCTTATCGAATTTATCGCGTACCTGCGAGAGCAGCTGATGCAGCCGTATCTGTGGGGCGGTCAGCACACGAAGCTGACGCCCGACAACTACAAGTCGGTCATCGCCCGGAAGGAGTCAGACGCGGAGAAGCGCCGTCAGGTCGAGGCATACTGCGAGGCGATGTTCGCGACCGGCGCGACCGTCCTCTACGCCTACGACTGCTCCGGTCTCGGCGTGTACTGGCTTTACAACCTGAAGCACCTGTGGCCGGGCGACGTCAACGCGAATACCATGATGAGCCGGTGCATCCTGAAGCAAGACCGCCCGAAGCGCGGCTGGTGGGTGTTCAAATGCTCGGGAAGCCGGGCCACGCACATCGGGTATATGGTAGACGACGAGAACCTGATCGAGGCCAAGGGCCGCAAATACGGGGTCGTCACGACCAAGTTCCGGGAAAAGGATTGGGACCGCTGGGGCATACCCCGCGTGTTCGAGGACGAGATCATCGACCCTCCTGTCACCGGCAAGTTCGTGGTCGTCGTCGGAGGTAGCGTGAACGTGCGGAACAGCGACAGCAAAGCCGGGAAGGTAATGTTCACCGCGCACAAGGGAGACATCTTCCCGTACATCTCGACAGCGCCCACGGGCTGGTACGAGATCTTTACCGACAAAGGCAACGGGTTCATATCGAACCTGCCGAAATATACAAAACTGGAGGGTTAATATGATTCCTGAAACATTCTTTACCTGGGCCGACCTGGTCTCCTACGCCGGAGCGACTCTCGCCGTTCTGACCATCGTGCAGTTCACCAAGGACCTGCCCGGCATCTCGAAGATTCCCACCCGGGTGTGGGCGTATCTCCTGTCTCTGACGCTGCTGGTGCTGGCCACCGTGTTCACTTCTGACAAGGTCACGGCAAGCGACATCGGCCTCTGCGTCATCAACGCAGTCATCGTGGCAATGGCTGCTGTCGGATCCTACCACACCGTGGCCGACATCAGGGAAAAAGAAAAGTCCTGACTCAGGACGGGAAGGGGCTGGACATGCTGACACAGGAAGACATCAACGCCATCATGGACCGCGTCCGCGCAGAGTTCGTGACGCGATCAGAGTGCGACTCGCAGATGGAGACAATGAAAGAGTCCTATCATGGCATCGACGTCAGGCTGGCCGTGATCGAAAACGAGGTCTCCAAAACAACAAAGCTCCAATGGGCGGTCCTTATCGCTGTTATCACCGCCATCGTTGGGGCGATCATGACACTCATTCTGAAATGAACAAATGTGATACCTGCAAAAAGGGTGCCGAGCCGGTGCCCTACATCGTCCACGAGTCCGCGATGGCTCGTCAGGAGCGCACGATCAAGCGGCTGTGGATCCTGCTCCTGGTTTTGACGTGTCTGCTCGTCGGCACGAACGGGCTGTGGATCTATTACGAAAGCCAGTTCCAGGACGTCGAGGAAACCAGTTATGATATTGAGCAGGACACGGACGGCGGCGGAAACAACTACGTTGTAGGTGGTGACTTCAATGGCGAAGCAAAAGGTCAAGGTCAAAACGACGAAAACCCGAACCCGTAAGACTGGCGGGGACACCGGGTACAAGAAGTGCCCCACCTGCAAAGGCTCTGGCCGGGTGAAGGCGAAGTGACCGAGTATTCAAACATCGAGACCATACAGCGCATCAAGGATCGGATCCACAGCGCCCGGGACCGTGAGATCCTACGGGACCGGCTGATCCACGGGCTCACGTACGACCAGCTCTCGGAGGCGCATCACATGTCCGTTCGGCAGATCAAGCGGATAGTCTACAAAGGACAGGACATCATCTTCAAATAGGCACATAAGCGGCACGAAAGAGGCACGTTGGCGACATCGTCAGCGGGCCTCTTTTTTTGTACTCTTTTTCCCAGAAGGAGGGACGCTATGGCCTGGATCCAATACAACCCCAACCCGGCAGGCAGGAACGTCGGCGACTGCGCCGTGCGTGCTATTACGGTCGCACTCGATATCGACTGGGAAGACGCCTACGAGCTACTCGCCCATGCGGCTTTTAACATGGCTGACATGCCATCCAGTGACAGCGTGATCAGCGCTATTTTACGTTCAAACGGCTTCTACAGGGATATAGTGCCAAACACTTGCCCTGATTGCTATACGGTCAAGGAATTTGCAAAAGACCATCCTGTAGGCGTGTACGTCGTTAAAACAAACGACCATGTCGTCAGCATATTGGATGGAATCGTTTACGACAGCTGGAACAGCAGCAACGAGATCCCGATCTACTACTGGTACAAAAAATAAGGAGGCACACATGGCATACCCGTACTATCAGCAACCGTATCAACCTTACCCATACATGCCCCAGGCCATGAACCAGCAACCAGCGCAGCAGAACAGAGAAACAGGGTTCGCATTGGTTCAGGGAGACGCCGCGATCAAGAGTTATCTGGTCGCACCTGGGGCGACAATGTTCCTTCTCGATCTTGAAGGCAAGCGCCTGTGCGTGAAGTCCGCGGATATGTCCGGCATGCCGATCATGCGCGACTTCGACATCGTCGAGCGCAAAGACCAGGCCGTTGTCTACGTGACCCGTGACGAGTTCGAGAAGTTCAAAGCCAGCCTGGAGGTAAAACCGAATGATGCCAAATAACATGACCGCATTCATGCAGCAGCTCCAGCAGTTTCGGCGCACGTTCCAGGGCGACCCCCGGCAGCAGATCCAGCAGATGCTCAACAGCGGGAAGATCACCCAGGCGCAGTACAACCAGGCTGTGCAGCAAACGAACCAGATGATGCAGATGATGAAGGGTATCTTCCCCGGCGCGCAGGGATGATATAGAAAAAACGAAAGGAAACAAGCAAATGGCTCTTACTGAAGAAAGTGGCGGCATCCCCGCCACCATGCTCGTGTCCCCCACTGGCGGCATGGGCAACAACGGCGGCTTTGGCGGCTGGGGCGGAGACGGTTTTTGGATCATCCTCCTGTTCATCCTGCTCGCAGGCGGCAACGGCTGGGGCGGCAACGGCGGCTTTGGCGGTGGCTTCGGCGGCGGTCTGTACCCCTGGCTGAACAACAGCAACCAGATCAACGACGGGTTCCGGGACTCCCTGATGAACGACAACATCACCAGCATCCGTGACGGTGTGTTCGGGCTCTCGACCCAGATGTGCAACGGCTTTGCCGGCGTGAACGCTGGCGTGGCCAACGGCTTCGCGCAGGCGGAGATCGCGAACAACGCCCGGCAGATGGCTGACATGCAGCAGATGTTCGGGATCCAGTCCGCGCTCCAGAACTGCTGCTGTGAGAACCGTGCGGCGACTGCCGACCTGAAGTACACGGTGGCCACCGAGAACTGCGCTGATCGCGCTGCTCTCTCCGACGGCATCCGCGACATCATCGCCAGCAACACCGCCTCCACGCAGCGGATCCTGGACCAGCTCTGCGCGGATAAGATCGAGGCCAAGAACGACGAGATCGCGCGGCTCCGTCAGGAGCTCAACATGCAGTCCCTGGCTGCTTCTCAGGCAGCGCAGAACACGTTCATTTCTCAGGGCTTTGCTAACGAAGTGGACGCTCTGTACAACCGCCTGAACACCTGCCCCGTTCCCACCACTCCCGTCTATGGCCGGACCCCGATCTTCACCTGCAACAATAACGGTTGCGGGTGCGGTTGCGGCGGCAACGGCACCTTCTAAGGAGGTGTACCATGAGAGAATTTATTGAAGAAAGGAGAGCGTTTTAAGTTGTTCGTGTTTGACAATCCACGTTTTGTATGATAGAATAATAATAAATCAATACAGCGTGTGAAGGAGAAAAACATGAGCAAATTCATAGACATTACTGGTCAAAGATTTAATAATCTCGTTGTTATTAAAAGGATTGACAATGCTGCGCGTGGATGTACTATGTGGGAGTGCCTTTGTGATTGTGGAAACATAACAAAAGTTAGAGGCAACAACCTAAAAAGCGGTGCTGTAAAAAGCTGCGGATGCAATCGCAAGGAATCAAAACCAACATTACGGCATAACATGTCAAAGACAAGGCTATACCGTGAGTGGTCCGCCATGAAAAGAAGGTGTCTTACACCATCTTGCAAAGCGTATAAAAACTATGGCGGTCGTGGAATAAAAATTTGCAAGAAATGGGAATCTTCCTTTGAATCGTTTATGGCTTGGGCGTTGAGCAATGGTTATTCCGATGAATTAACTATCGAGCGCATAGATGTAAATGGAGATTATTGCCCAGAGAATTGTAAATGGATTCCGGCAAACGAGCAGCAGAAAAATAGAACGAGTTGCTTGTTTATCCATTATAATGGCAAAAGTCAAAATCTGTTCGATTTGTGTAAAGAAATGAATTTGTCTTACAAACTTATTCATAACAGGATACATAAACTCGGATGGACTTTTGAGAGAGCAATATCTGAACCGGTGCATGTCGAAAAACGCAATAAGAAAAATGTCCGAATACGCATTTAACCCGGTCCAGACTGTGGAACCCGGGCAAAACATCATCCTGGATACGGTGATCCCGTGCAACAAGGGTTATGTTTTTCATCGTGACCAGTCCGGGATTGTAATTCTCCGTGGTGCTGTCAACAATCCGTCTTGTTGCTTTGCAAGGTATCAGGTGACGTTCAACGGCAACATTGCCATTCCTGACGGCGGGACCGTTGGCCCCATCAGCGTGGCGCTTGCTATTGACGGTGAGCCGATCCAGACGAGCCGCGCTATTGTGACCCCGGCAGCTACGGCTACCGAACCGCCCACGTCGGCGAACTTCTTCAACGTGACCAGCACGGCGATCATCACGGTCCCAAGGGGATGCTGCTTCACCGTGGCCGTTGAGAACACGTCCGGTCCTGCTGCTCCTGGTGGCGTCGCTCCTGCTATCCTTGTACAGAACGCCAACCTGACCGTGACCAGAATCGCCTAAGAAAGGAGAAACCTATGAACGAGAACCTGATGAAGCTGAAGAAGATGCTCTGCAAAGAGCTCGAAGAGTACGGCAGCTCCGGCACCAAACTGAGTGCCGGCACGCTCGACGTCGTCGATAAGCTCGCCCACGCCTGCAAGAACGTCTGCAAGATCATCGAATCCGACGAGGGAGAGGAATACTCCCGCTCCTATCGCAGGAGCTATGCCGATGGCATGGGCGGCAGCTATGATGATGGCATGCGCTCCTATGACGACGGCATGAGCCGCCGCGGTTCTTACCGTCGGCGTGACAGCATGGGCCGTTATTCTCGGGACGGGTACTCCCGCGCCGGGGATAACGCAGAGCTGCACGACCTCGTTGACCAGCTCCGCGCCATGTCCAAGGACCTCCCGCAGCACACGCAGCGCGCGATCCAGGAATTCGCCGAGTCGGTCGATTGACCCAAGAGCCCCGGTCCTCCGGGGCTTTTCTGTTAACAATTTGTTCATATCCTCTTGACCATGCCCACGCGCGCATGGTTTAATTTGTATGCACTTACTTTGAGGAGGCACTTATGAAACGATGGAGGCACTTAACAAGGATGGACCGGCTCCGAATTGAGGGGATGCTCCGGGCCGGGATGAGCTGCTGCGCGATTGCGCGTGAGCTGGGCGTACACAGGAACACCATTTACAAGGAGAGGAAGAAGGGGTCGTACGTCCACCGGAACCACGATTGGACAGAGGAGACCCGGTACAGCGCGGACCTCGCCGATATGCGTACGCGTCTAAACGAGACCGGGAAAGGGCCCAAGCTGAAGATAGGCAACGACCGGAAGCTCGCAGAGTACATCGAGCGCAGGATATCGGTTGACCGTTACAGCCCTGCCGCCGTGCTGGGCGAGATCCAGGCGAAGGGGCTCCAGTTTTCCGTGACCATCAAATCCCCGAACACCATCTACTCATATATTGACAAGGGAATCTTCCTGCACCTCACGAACAAAGACCTCCCCATCCGCGGGGACAAGAAGCGTCCATACCACCGGGTCCGCTCCATAAAGCGCCCACCCAGGGGCGAGAGCATCGAGTCCCGGCCACAGGAGGTCCGCGCAAGGACCAGCTTCGGGCATTGGGAAATGGACACCGTTGTCAGCGCACGCCCGTCCCTCAAAGCGCTCCTGGTTCTGACCGAGCGGCTCACCCGGCGCGAGGTTATCCGACTCCTGCCGGACAAGACCACAGCGTCCGTCGTCCGTGCGCTGGACGAGATCGAGCTCGGGCTTGGAGGGTCGTTCCATCAGATCTTCCGCACCATCACCTGCGACAACGGCGTCGAGTTTTCCGACGTTGCCGGGATAGAGCGCAGCGTGTTTGGTGGGAAGCGGACGAAGACGTACTTCGCGCACCCATACAGTTCATATGAGCGCGGATCGAACGAGAACGCAAACAAGCTCATCCGGCGCTGGCAGCCCAAGGGAACATCGTTTGAAAACGTCACAGAGGCACAGGTTCAGATACTGGAAGACTGGATGAACGAGTACCCGCGCAAACTGCACCAATGGCGTACAGCTGAACACGAGTTCCAGCGGCATTTGCACTCATGTGTTAACAATTTATGATTTCACACTTAGCTATTGACATTCTCGTATGCAGATTGTAACATGTAAGTGTGCAGGGGGCACGACCCCTGATCGAGAGGAGCACTTACATGGCACAGGCACTTCAAAACACATCAAGTATCCCACAGGTTATCACAAGCACAGAGTGGAGACTCGCCGGATGGGCAGAGACCGTACTGGTCGTCCTGCTTGGCTTTGCCATTGCAGGAATGGCCGCGTGGCTGGTCCTTCAGGCGGTCAAGGACGTCCTTGACCGCGAGGCGCGGGTCGAGGAGCTGCGCGCAGCGAAGGAAGCCAAGGCTCTGGACGAGTGGATGGCCACGTTCCGCGATGAGCACGCGAAGCGGATCGCCGCCGAGCAGAAGGCAGAGCAGGAGAAGCAACTCAGGATCCAGATCGCGAAAGGAGCACAGCATGGCAGCACCGAAAACGCCTGAAGGGTATCTCAGCATCTCCGAAGCTGCGAAGCTGGTCGGCGTATCGCGGGTGACCATGTACGACTGGGTCATCACGCGCCGGCTCCTTCCGCATGAAGACTTTGGGCGGTACCACTACATCAAGAAGCAGGACGTGGACGAGCTCCACGCAAGGTTGGATGACAGGCCCGGCAGAAAGCGCATCACAGTGTACGAGATCGTCGTCATCTCCTGCGGTGAGTTGACGGTCCTCTACACCACCGGGTCGCTGAGAGCTCTGTCTCTCATGTACACCCACATGATGGAGCGCCAGCACAGGCTGGTCCGGGTCAGAGCAGACGGAAAGCTGCTTACGATCCACGAAAGCGACAAGGTCGGATACGCATTCCATCCACGGACGAGGAAAGGAGCCAGCGCATGAGCGAACGCATCAACCCAGCCACCATCGATAAATTGAGAGTCCGGCACCCGGGCATGACCAAGGCGATCTTCAGCATGACCCGCAAGCCCGACTACTACGGCATCGACCTGACACAGGCGGCTCGCAAGGAGGCTGGCAAAAAGCCAAAGGTAGAGGAGCATCGGGAGAAACCCTGCCGGTTATATGTCCGGCTCGACACAAGGGCATACAAGGCCCTCACAGCCCGTTTGAACGGAATCTCGAAGCAGGACTACATCGAAGCACTTATTTTGAAATCACTTAAGGAGGAATAAAACATGTACATCTGCGAGAAATGCGGCGAAGTCTTTGAAACACCGACGATCATCGGTTCCCCCTCTGACCCCGCCCACGGCGAGGGGTGCCCGAATTGCGGCCACGATTACTTCGATGACGCCGTTCAATGCAAGATCTGCGGCGAGTGGGTCGCGGAGGGTGACACGGACGGAGGAGCCCACTACGAGGTCTGCCACTCCTGCATCAACGAGCGCGGGAGGGACATTGACTTCCTGCTCGCTGCGACGGACCGGTACACCGCCGACGTCGAGGTCCCTGACTTCTACACCTACGTCCTGGACGAGGACGAGATCAAGAAGACGGTCAAAGACGCGCTGTTCGCTCTGGTCAAGAAGAAGC
>Ga0310696_10004323_pt1 | contig 17425 bp, 15 predicted proteins | sample AusTroGonzalo_MG_4_FD_203885 | JGI IMG/M metagenome (GOLD analysis project Ga0310696, IMG submission 203885) | Bovine rumen microbial communities from tropical cattle in Woodstock, Queensland, Australia - Gonzalo_02 (v2) (version 2) | ecosystem: Host-associated > Mammals > Digestive system >...
ATTAACTACAACAAAACTTACAAAGACGACTCAACACAGCTTGTTCCAATCGAGAAAGTTGAGACTATAGAGAAACCAGAAGAAGGTGTTGATACACCAGCAGAAATTGCAGAAAAGATACAAGAAGCATTGGGGGTGTTTATAAATGACGAAACAAAGTAAAGACGCTGAAGAGTGTGTTAAAGAAAAAAAGCTTTTAGCACAACTAAAAGAGTATTACGATACTTGTAACCAATATTATGCTAATGAGCATAAAAAGATGAAACTCTTAGATGCTACTGATAGAGGGGATTTGTGGAAAGTTATTGGAGCAAAGTTTCCTAAATATCAAATACTCCCAGACACTAACTATGTTTCCTATGTTAAAACTAACATTTTAGCATCAATTTACACAGTAACTAAAGGAGCTAGTATTTCTCCAACCAGCGAAGAAGATAAAGATATAACTATGAATTTAAATATAATTCTAGAAAATATCTGGAAAAGAGCTGGAATAGGTTATGCTCAGTTTAAAACTGGAGAAAGAGCAGCACTTCTAAACCTAGGTTTAACCCAGGTAGGATGGGATGAAGAACTATCAGGAGGTACTGGAGACGCTTTTTATAAAGGGAATGTAACTGTTAAAGCTATAGATCCTATGAAGTTTATGAGAGATCCATTCTCAGATAGTTTGGATGTTGCAGGATATTGTATGACTTATGATAACTATCATAAATCTATCTTTGAAAAGAATAAAAGATATAAAGAGAAGTTTGAAGAGTATATTAAAGAGAAAAACGATAAAACTGGTGACACTATGGAAACTCCAGTAAACACATCTAAAGTTGTTAATGTTGGCGTTAATCAGAAAGATTACTACACTTTACTTATATTCTGGGTTAGAGATGGTAACAAAATTAATGAATACCATACAATAAATTGTGAGAAGATTTTATACAAAAAAGAGGATATAAAGCCAAGTGTATTTCCATTTGCAGATCTATATTGTAACCTTCCAGCAGGAGCATTAGTTGGAACTTCAGAACCAGCTAAGATCTTTGCAAGTGCTGTAGCAAACAATATAATGGACTCTCTAGCATTTACAGCAGAGTATAAGAATCAGAGACCTCCAAAATACGTTTCTACTACAGCAGGACTTAATATTAGTGAGTTCGCTAAACACGCTGATGATGCAGATAAAACCTTTATAGTTAATGGTGATGCTTCAAAAGTTGTTCATTACCACGAATACCCTAGTGTATCTCCACAACTACCTTCAATGCTTACTAATAATGCTGCCAATATGCAACTTGTTACAGGTATTGATGCAAGATATACTGGTAGAGATACTGGAAGTATCATTACTACAGGTGGTACAGAAGAAATGCTAAATCGTGTAACTGTAATAGATACTCCTAAGATTATGAACTATGAAGAATATGCTATTAAATTAACAAAGCTAATTCTTTATAATCTAATTGAGTTCTGCCCTAAGAGAAAATATTACTTTAAAGTTCCTAATAAACCTAATACTTGGAAGAGTGTAGAAGTAGATTTTCCTAATATAGATAACGAAACAATATATGATTATGAGATAAATATTAGTTCAGAGCTTCCTAAAACAAAACAACGTATTGCTCAGATGGCTAATATGCTTATGGAAAAACAAATGCAATATAGAGAATCAGGTTCTAATGTTGATCTTATTACTGAAGAAGAATGGCTTATGTTCCAAGACTTACCTAACAAAGAATATATGCTTGAGCGTATGGGTATCCAAAGATCTACTAATGCTCTTGAGCAGACTTCACAAGTTCTGTTTAACTATGCAGAACTTATTAAGCAAGGTATCAATCCAGAAGAAGCTATTATGCAGACAGCAGAAGGTTTAAAGAACACCCAGATGGGGGTACCTCCAGCACCTCAAGGAGGAGTACCTGGAGCTGGTCCTGAAGCAGCTTTAATGGGTATGGAAAATATGCCTTTGTAAAATTAGATAAAAATAAAATAAAAATAGTTGACAAAATATTAAGGCTGTGGTACGCTATTATTAGCAAGAGTAGGTTCCACAGCCTTTAATTGTGTGTAAAACCTTTTGCCCTCCATATATGAACGCCCTCATATATAGAAAGGAGTTTTGGGTAGATGAAAAACGAAAGATTAGATTTACAATTCTTTGCCGATGAAGGATTAGGTGATTTGCTTGGTTATCTTGGAGTCGGAAATGATGACGCATCAGATTCTGCGGGATCTGACAATCAAGAAACATCTTCGGATGGAGAAGCAAGTACTGATGAGTCAGGAACGCAAACCAACACAACTCAAACAACTACTGACGACAAAGAAAACAAAGATAGCACTGACACAACAGATGATGGTGCTAGTAAGAAAGAGGATAACGGAACTTCTGAGGAAGAGTCCAAAAAAGCTTTTGCTTTTGCTCAATTAAGGCAGGAAGCCAATCAGAAAAAGCAATTACTTTCAGGGCTTCAAAAGATTTTAAACATACCAGAAAATACACCTGTAGAAGACGTTATGACAAAAGTTCAGGAAGCTATTGTTAAAGCTGAATCCAAGCAAACAGGAGTTCCTGAAGAAATTATTACAAAAATAAACACACTTGAGCAAAGGGATAAAGAGTATCGAGCTCATCAACTACAGGAAAATGCTTACTTAGGATTTAGCAAAGTTCAAAAAGAATTTGGGCTAGACAATGATGGTATTAAAACATTTGCTATTGAATTGATGAAAGATAACTTAAATCCGTTTGAACAAGACGTAGATGTTCTCAAAGAGTACAAATTAAGACATTTTGATGACATCGTAAACAGTAAAGTTACAAAAGCAATTCAGGAAGAGCAACAAAGAGCTGCTAAAGCAAGTACTCAAAGTACTCAACCTGGAAATACTCAAGGGCAAACAAAAGGGGAAACAGGTAAAATAAACTCCGTTAAAGAGTTAGATAATTGGTTAAACACACAACAAAAATAACTTTTAAAGGAGAGTGGAACTTATGCAATTAAATGCTACAGCAGATATAAATACCTATATTGAAATGGCTACTAATGCCGGTCCTGGGGTTATAAACCCTGAGGTTTTCTATTCAAAACAGTTATTAGATACAATTAGATATGATGCAGATCAATATGTATATTTCAGATTGGCTGATGAAACTCCTATTCAGGAGAAAGCTGACAAACTTATGGTTAGAAGATGGTCTCCATTACAAGGACACACAGTACCTCTAGAGGAAGGTGTACCACCTAAATCAGATAAAGGTTCTGTAGAAAAATATGAGATTGCAGCTAACCAATATGGTAGATACATGGAATTTACTGATAAAGTAGATTTCCAAGTTGTTGATCCAGTAGTTGCACATTATACTAAAGAGTATTCTTTAGTAGCTATGGAAACTCTTGATTTACTTGCTAGAGAGACTTTATTCTCAATAGCTCAAAAAGAGTTTGCAGGAAGTGCTGCTAATTTTGAAGGATTAACAGTTGACTCTAAACCAACAATGACAGATTTAAGATTAATAGTTTTAGCTCTAAAGAAAGCTTTAGTTAAACCTAGAGCAAATGGAAGATATCATGTAATAGCTTCTCCAGAGTTTTACTATGATATGATTTCTGATCCAGTAGTAGAAAAATACATGACTATTGAAAACTCAACAAAAGGAATGTATGAGACTGCTACAGCTTGTCTACCAGCTATGTTCTCTATGGAGTTCTATGAGACTTTGTTAGTTCCTACAGATGGTAAGTTCATTAAGAACAACAAACAATCTTTAAGACTTTATAAAGTTAACGATGGTGGCACAGGTTATGATTACTTAACTATTGACGAAGATACTGTAATCGGTGGTGCTGGTGATAATGCAGCTGAAAAAGTATTAAAGACTGTTAGTGGTTATGTAAAAGACTTAAGAACTGGAGAAGACGCATCTTATATTCCTAATCAAAAAGTTTGGGATATTGCAGCTTATAACACAGCTCAAGGAACAGCTTATGAAGAGTTTAAAACACAACACGTTCTTATTGTTGGTAAAGATGCTCTAACAAGAACTGGTTTAACTGGCGAAGGACAAGCTAAGATGTATGTTAAACAAAAAGGTTCTGCCGGAGTTTTGGATCCAATCGACCAAAGACAATCTATTGGTTTCAAGATCAATTCAGTTGGTTTTGGATCAACAAGATTAGAAGCTGTAGTAGATTATGTTTGTGTACCAACACAAGTAAACTTACTATAGGAAGGATGATTTAAATGGCAAGAACATCTGATGCAGTTGAAAGAGCTGCAACTAGAGAAATGCTATCAGCAACAAACAAAAGACGTGAGTTAGCCAAATATTACAGAAATGAAGAAAAAGTAGATATGTATCTCTCGCCAACATACCAACCGTATTTTGGTAAAGTTATGCGTGTAACTATAAATGGCGTAAGTATTTATTTCCCTGTAAATGGCAGTACGCACTCTGTTCCAAAAACATTTGCTGATGAGATAACTGCAAGACGCTTAAAGATTGATGAAATAATAACTAAACAAGCTAAAATGGCAGATATTCCAGTAAATATGGATACAGCTACTCCAGGTGATACTCAACTTTTCTAAGATAAATACAAAAGGGGATAATTATACTACGGTACAGTTATCCCCTAAAATTTTATAAGGAGTGATTATAATGAGCGATAAAAGTTGTCCGATAAATCAATGCAAAAGAACGAATATGTATATGGACTCTCAAGGTATTATGAGAGCAAATAAAGATTTAGTTAAAAACTATATTCCTACTCCACTTCCAACTTTAGTAGGAAAACCAGAACGTATTACAGCTTTAGATGTTCGTATTACTGCTGATGAAGCAGAATTAACACCATCAGAAAAAGTTTATACAATAACATATAATGCTAATGATGGTACAGGAGCTCCTTCAGCTCAAAATAAAGTTGAAGGTACTACTTTAACATTAAGCAGCACAACACCTACAAGAACAGGATATACGTTTAATAGTTGGAACACTAGAGCAAATGGAAGTGGAACATCATATGCTCCAGGTGCAACATATGCTATAGATGGTAATGCAACATTATATGCACAGTGGACAATAAACACTTATACTATAACTTATAACGCAAATGAAGGAACTGGGGCACCAGCAAACCAAACAAAAACTTATGGTACAGATTTAACATTAAGTTCTACAGTACCAACAAGAGAAGGTTATACCTTTACAGGATGGAATACTGCTGCTAATGGTAGTGGAACAAGTTATGCTGCTGGTGGCACATATAGTGCTAACGAAGCTGCTACACTTTATGCTCAATGGACACTAACAACTTATACTGTATCTTTTGATGCAAACGGTGGTACAGGAACTATGGCTGATGTTACTGGTGTATTAGGTAGTTATGAATTACCTGCTTGTACTTTTACAGCACCAGCTTCTAAAGAATTTAAAGCTTGGAGTGTTGGTGGAACTGAAAAAGCAGTAGGTGTTGCTATAGAAATTACAGCAGATACTACTATTACAGCAGTATGGCAAGATGCGTAAATTATAATAGAGGTGATAAAGATGGAAATAGCTAAGATTTGTGATCTTATAAATCAATCTTTAGCAGGAGAAATGCTTAAAGCTGATGAATTAATGTTATATATGGATAAAGTTATAGATGATATTAATAATCAACTTAATGCTAACTATCCTACCTTTAGTGAATATACTGAAGAGTTTTTTCCTGATTATCCTAACTATAATGTTTTCCCAGACAAATACATCAGAAGTGTTGTTGTTCCTGGGGCAGCATATAATTTCTATAAAGTTGATGAAGAGGGGAACAATACGGCTCCCCTCTTTCGTCAAGAATATCAAATGAACTTGTTTTATATGACTAGGGATATGATGGAAATGGTACCTCCACGTTTTAAAGGTAGGTGCGATGGTTATACAAAAATTAATTCAGAATCTCTCGATGTTGAGATGAAGACACTTTTATAAGGAGGTGTTTTAATTGTACGAAGATTGTGTTGAAAAATTTAATTGTAATAGATATCCAGGGCATTGTTCTCCAGCGTGTTATAGACCTATAGGTCAGCATAACGAACCTGGAGTTAATAGTTATAAATGTTGTACTTGTTTCCCAGAAGTTGTTGAAGTGTTCCCTATGGATAGAATCTGGGAAGGACCAGCAGGTAGAGATGGTAAAGACGGAGCTAGTCTTGAATTTGCTTGGGAAGGTACAAGACTTAAAGTAAGAGTTAAAGGTACAGAGGAGTGGGTTTATTCTACTTCTTTATTAGGTATGCAAGGACCTAAAGGAGACACTGGAGAAAAAGGTGAAACTGGTGCAATAGGTCCAAGAGGTTATACAGGAGCTCCAGGTCAAGATGGGGATCCTGGTGCTGATGGTAACGGTGTTGATTATGTAGAATTACACAGTTCTTCAGGAATTGTTAAAACTTATAGAATGTACTTTACAGATGGAACTTATTTTGATTTTACAGTTACAGATGGAATTAATGGAATAAATGGGCAAGATGGTGAAGGTGTCGTAGAAGGTGGTACAACAGGTCAAGTATTAAAGAAAAAATCTAATGATGATTTTGATACTGAGTGGGTTGATTATGCTTATGATGATTTAAGTGGTAGACCTAAGATAAACAATATTACATTAAGTGGCAACAAAAGTTTATCTGATTTAGGTATAAAACAAACTTATAATAAGTCTGATGTAGGTTTAGGCAATGTCGACAACGTACGTCAATATTCAGTAAATAACCCACCACCTTATCCTGTAACTTCAGTAAATGGTAATACTGGAGCTGTAGTCATTGATACACACGATGACTTAATACCAACACAAGCAAGTTCAACTAATAAACTAACTACCGAAAACTTTGTTAATTCTACTGTTGCTACTTCTACCGCTACTTTTAGAGGAACATACAACAGTTTAGCAGAATTAGAACAAGTTACAGCAGACGAAAACGACTATGGCTTTGTTGTTGACGTAGATAGTGCTGGAAATACTGTTTACAATAGATACAAATATGCTAGTGGTACATGGACATTTGAATATGCTTTAAACAATTCTTCATTTACTGCTGCACAATGGGAAGCAATACAGAGTGGTATAACAGATAATTTGGTAACTAAATTACAAGGTATTGAAGCTGGTGCAGAAGTAAACATAGTAGAAGGATTAAAGATAGGTAATGTAACACAGCAAGTATCAAGTAAAATAATGCAAATAAATCCTGATACTACTCCAATGCAAGGTAGTAACAATGTAATAGACAGCAATGCAGTATATGAAGTAGAAAAGTTATTACCAATAGATAGAGAAAGTGGAGAAAATGTTGATATAGACAATGCACAACCTTATAAAGTATTAGATATTGTTGCAGATGGGAAATATCAACAGAATACTACTAGTGGGAAACAATTATTTGATAAAACGCAAATAACTGATGCTAGAACTAATAGACGTGTTAGCACAGGAACTGGAGACACATATTCTGCCACAGGATATAGTGTAACACCTTTAATTGAAATACAATCAAACACAAATTATGTAATAACAACAGGGATATTATCGTTTTTTTGTTGGTATGATGCAAACCAAACTTATATTAGTGGAGATAGTTGGCAAAGTGGTTCAAGTAAAACTTCTCCTAATAATGCTAAATATTTAAGGTTTGATTTTGAAACGAGTAGTATCAATACAGTTCAACTAGAACAAGGCTCTGAAGCCACTTCATACGAGCCATATACAGGAGGGATACCTTCCCCTAACCCTAACTATCCACAAACTATAACACAAGTAACATCTGCTACTTGGAATAGAACAGGAAACAATTTATTTGATAAAAATAATGCTATTGATGGGCAAAGATTGGGCAGCGATGGTACGCCTTATGGTGACAATAATTATTGCTTAAGTGATTTTATTAACGTATATCCTTCTACTTCATACACATATAGTAGAAGTGCTACAGGTGGCTCACTTGCGTGTTATTGTCTTTATGATAATGAAAAAAATTTTATTTCAAGAGGCTGGTGGGGTAACAATACTACCGATTTATCATTAACATTAACAACATCTAATAATGCACGATATATACGAATAACAGACCTCAAGGCATTAAAAGATAATATGCAAATAGAACAAGGAAGCGGTACAACTTATTCTCCATATCAAGGTCAAACAATACCAATAGACCTAGATGGTAATGAAGTATGTGCAGTTTCAAATACAATAAAAGACAAACTGTTGATAGACAGATATGGGAATGTTGCATTGCAGAAGAATGTTGGGAAATTAGTATTGAATGGTAGTGAAAGCTTGAACATAAATAACAATGTATCTACTAATGATTATAAAGTTTTTTATTTTTATATAGCAGATATGTCTTGGAACTCTGTAGTCCTTTCTGACAACTTTATATATCAAAATAAAAGAGGTATAGATAATTGTATTTATACCCCATACCATACGGAAGTAGATATTAGTATTGATAGTACAATAGCGACCGATACTACTAATTTCAAAACTTGGCTGTCAACACACAACGCAACTGTATATTATGCTTTAGCAACTCCTACTATAATACCTTTACCAAAACTATCTGTACTTCCTACTACATTAAAAGGTATAAATCATATATGGCTAGATACTAATTTAGGTAGAACACAAATAGAAGTAGAATATGTAGAAGATTTATCTTTAGCTATTCCTACTAAAACAAGTGAATTAACAAACGATAGTGGATATGTAAAGAATACTGATTATGCAAGTGATAGTACAGGCGGAGTAATAAGAACAAGTCAAAATTATGGGACATCAGCAGCAAATGGTATTTTAATAGGGCAGGAAAAAACTTATGCAAATTATCAAACAGCAAATACTAATATGGTAATAGCAAAAGGCACACTAGAAAATGTATTAACTGAACGTATAGGCACAATAGAAACTGCATTAACTACTTTGGATGTCGGAGGTGGCGTACAATGAGTATAGCAGATAGAATAAGTTCAATGGCAAGTAATCTTTCTAGTGCTTATGGCAAAATAGCATACTTAGGGGTTGATTTATCAGAAGTAGATAAAAATATGCAAAACCTTTCTACTGTACTAGATACTATTTACAATGATTACCCTAAAGTATCAGACGAAGGAATAAGCCCTAGTTTAAGTGGTACTAAAGTGGGAAGATTATCTAGTACATTAAAAGGTAATACAAGCCAAGATGATGTACCAACACCAAATAGCCCTGTTGATATAAATGTAGTAAAGGGAACAAATAGTATTACTTTATGTGGGAAGAATTTAATAGACTTCGAAAATCCGATTGCTTTAGAAAGTAATGGTATAACTGCTACGTTAGATAATACTACTGGGGAAATAAAATTAAATGGTACATCAACAGCTAGAGCATTTATTTCTTTTAGAATACCAATAATACCAATAGGGGAAATTATATCTTTAAGTGCTAATAATCCAGTAGCTAATACTGATGTGCGTATGAGGTTGTATAAACAAGGTGATGTAATGTCAGATATAACATTTGGTGAAATTAACAAAAAATATGAAAATTTCGCAAATGATAAATTATACACTCAATTTCAGATAATAGTAGCGAATAATACTACTTTATCTAATTTTGTATTATATCCACAAGTAGAATTGAATTCTTCTGCAACAATATTTGAAATAGGAAAACATTTTATAACACTTCCTATAGGTTTACCAGTACAGAATTTATTACCTACTGATGAAAATGCTTGGGAACAAGGAACAATTAGTGGTACGACAGGGGCAAATCAGGATAGTACAACAAGAATAAGAACAATAGATTACTATCCAATAAAAAATGATACTGACTACTATGTTTCAGTTCAAGACACAAATTACTGTTTTTTGAATATAATTTTATATGACACTTCCAAAAATTGTGTGGGTGCATATTATACTATAAGTACTTTAATATCAGGTGCGACTTCTTTGAAAATAAACATACCATCTTCAATAATTCCTAATGTTGCATATATGAGGGTTACATTAAGAAAGGCAGCGGGTGCAACAAGTGACACAATATTACCTAGTGAAGTTTCAATAATAAAGCCAATGATAGAATTAGGTGATAAGCCTAATAGGTATACACCTTACGGGATACCACCAATGGAACTATGTAAAATAGGAGAATACCAAGATTATATATACAGAGAAAATGGTAATTGGTATAAGTATAATGCTGTCGGAAAATTAGTATTAAATGGTAGTGAAACTTCTAATGATATTGGTGGGTGGAGAAAAAGCACTACTACTGACATGGATAGATTTATACTTGATTTAGCAACTAGAAATGTTTATGTAGAACAATATCAAAATAGTTTATGCAATTACTTTACTACTATAACATCTGTAAATCAATATGCTATTGGGAATTGGAGAAATAATGTTACTTATCAGCTTGTATTTAATTTTGCTGAATATGGAACTACAACATTAGACCAATTTAAAACATGGTTATCCACACATAATATTGTTTTATATCAGCCTTTGATTACTCCTACAATAACCCAAATAACAGATACAACTTTAATCTCACAACTTAATGCATTATATAATGCAATGAGTTATAGTGGAGAAACAAATATACTTCAAACTAATGCAGACAATCCATTTATCATTTCAGCTAGTGCATTGAAAGCATCTTAAATAAGTGTGTAATGAAACACAATATACAGAAAACAATTAGACTGTAAGACGTTGAACAATAAGGAAGTGAATAAGACAAGACGTGGCTATGGGAGGGTACTTCAATGGCTAAAAAGAAATTAAAACATCGCATGAAACGAATAACCAAAAATCAGATAACAAAGAAACATTTAAGAAGTGGTTCAAAAGAAGTAAAACGTATCTTATTGATACAAGGCGCACATTGTGATATTTGCGGAAAAAGTTGTGATAATCTTCAGCTCCACCACAAATATTACATTAGGTTCGGGTTTAGTACTAGGTCTGACCGCTGTTGCCTTTTGTGTAACAGATGTCATAAGCTCTTGCATGAAAAAACTGATAACTATGTAAACAGACTTTTTTCTCAAAACCCTAACACAGATTTTAATGCGGTGTACGAACAAATCAAAAGACAACTTCAAACACAACTCCATATTCCACCTTGAAATATAGGTGGAATTACTTTACATTTCTTTTAGAAAATGTTATAATACTCCTAGAAAATAAAGGAGGTAATAACAATGAGTATAATTCCTAATGTTGATGACTATGGTATTAATTTAATTGAACTAAGAGACAGAGCTATTGCTGAAGGTAAAACAGACCATGCAGCAGCTTTTACTGGTGCAATAGAAGAAGCTATTGCAGGAAACAAAGAATGGTATGAAAGAATTTGTAAAGATATTGCTTTTATGGTTGCAAACACTGGTATGGATGCTTTAAGAATTGATCCTAATCATATTCAAAAAATTGATGCTTGTGCAGAGGGCACTTGTAAACTATAGTAATATAGCACACTTTTAGTGTGCTATATTATTACATAATTGGAACATATTATAGATTGTCCTTTATTGTTATGTGCGTTACAATAAAGTAAGGGGGTAATTTAATATGTTACCAGATTCTAAATTTATAATAAGATATTTCCCAGAATATAATAATATTATACTTGTTCCATTATTTGACGAACATATAGGTTCTGCAACACATATAAAAGAACGATGGAAAACTATTAAAGATTATTTATTAAAGACTCCTAATGCGTTTTGTATAGTTGGTGGAGATATGATAAATAATTCAATTTTAGGTAGTGTGGCATCTCCATTTGATGATGTACTTACTCCAGCTCAACAGAAAGAACAGCTGTATGAAGAATTAAAACCTTTAGCTAAAGCTAATAAAATTATCTGTGGTGTTCCAGGAAACCACGAACTTAGAAATAATAAATTTACTGATTGTAATCCTCTATATGATGTTTTTTGTAGATTAAATATAGAAGAATTATATAGAGAAAGTAGATGTTATTTAAAACTATATGTAGGTAAAAATGGTTCTAGAGGTAATGGTACAGTATATATCGGTGTTGTTACTCATGGCACATTTACAGGTAAAACTGGAGGTTTGGTACTAAATAAATTGTCACAGTTTGCAGATTATTTTGAGGGAGTTGATTTTATAGTTGTTGGTCATGCACATAGCCCTGCACACGATAGACCTTGTAAAACAGTTATAAATCCTTATGCTAATACTACAGCAGTTAAAGAAACTCTTATTGTTTCTGCATCTTCAGGAGTAGGGCAAGAAAGATATGCTCTTAAAAATAATATAAGACCTAAAAAGAATAATATACAATACATTACACTTTATAACACTAATAGTAAAAATAAAAAGATGGATTATAAAGATTAGGAGGAAACTATGGCACTAGTTAAAATTCCAATAGAAAATATAAAACAACTTGGTATAATGTCTTTTAAAAAAGGTAAAACAGGTTCTGAAATAAGAAACATTTATAAACCTGACTCATTAATAAACTTAGCCTTATATGATATGGCTACTAAAGAAAATATAGTGTTTATGCTTGATAATCAAGTAGAATCAGGATATTTATTTTCAAAATATGGTATAGGTATTACAAATGATTATGTACCTGTTTGGACTAATTTTGATACTGCTAAAAATTCTGATAATATAGTTGATTTTATAGGGGGAGCACCAGTCCTTGTAGTAGATGCTAAAATAAATATTTATTGGGGAAATAAAGTATCTACTCAGATACAAGGTAAACATATTAGAACAGCTATAGGAATTAATAAAACAGATTTGTTTTTATATGTCTCTGAAGATGAGATAACAATAGATACTTTAGCTAAACGTATGTTAGGTTATGGTTGTAAGTACGCTATTAATTGTGATGGAGGAGGTTCAAGTTATCTTTATGACAAACCGAAAAGTTATAAGAGTTCTATCAGGTCTAATCCGACTTGGTTATTGGTTTATAAAAAGGAGGAAATTCCTATGAATAAAAAATATAAAATTTGTTTAGATGCAGGGCATGGTGGTAGCGATCCTGGTGCAACTTATAACACATTTTATGAAAAAGATGTTACTCTAAAAGTAGTTAATCTTATGAAAGCTAAATTAGAACCTTATGTTGATATTGTTCTAACAAGATCAAAAGATTCTACAGTTTCCTTAGAAGAAAGAGTTACCATTGCTAATAAAAACAATGTTGATTACTTTGTATCAATACACTGTAATTCCTCAGTTAATACTGCTGCAAAAGGATGGGAATGTTATGTTGTAGCTAAAGGTGGTAAAGCTGAGAAACTAGCTAATAAGATTAGAAACATTACTATATTAACTAATAATAATCTAAAAGATAGGGGAGTTAAAACAGCTAACTTTTATGTATTAAAAAATACTGTAGCCCCAGCTGTATTAATTGAAAACGCTTTTATAAGTAATTATGATGATAGGACAAATGTTTTAAAGTCAGATAATGCTTTAGAGAAGTTAGCATCATGTTATACTAAAGCTATATTAGAAATGTTGGATATAAAAGATACAGAACCTGTTAAAGACGAAACTTATTTTGATTGGGCTCTTACAGTTTTAGAAGCTAACAAAGTAATTAATAGCAAAGATTACTGGCTTCAGAATAAAGACAAATTAAATTATTTAGACCAATTAATTATTAATATGGCTAAATATATTGAAGATAATAAATAATCGTGTTATAATTTAAATAGAAGTTAGGGGGATGTCAAGATGCAAAAGAGATGGAAAAGTAAAGCCATGTGGGCAGGTATAATAAGTGCTTTAGTATTAGCTTATAATGCTATTGCAGAAAACTTTGAATTACCTACTATAGCTGATGGTGCAGCTGAAGTTATAATTAATCTTATCTTAGCAGGTTTAACAGCATTTGGTGTTGTAAACAATCCTACAGATTCTGAAAAACTGTAAGGAGGTAATTACTATGTCTAACAATTCAAATAACAATAATAAGCTTACAGATGCTTTAAAAGGTGAAATTTTAGTTTGGTTAATTACTTTAATTATAGCTATTATAGGACTTATGACTCCTATAATAAATTTAAACACAACAATAACAGAACTTAACTCAACTATACAGAATTTAAATAAATTAGTAGATAAAACTGTTTTAGAAGTTAATGATATAAATAACAGGTTGCTAATTATAGAAACACAAATAAATATGAATAAATAAGGGCTCCTAACTTTGGAGTCTTTATTTTAGTCTAGACAAACGCTATTAAATACATTATAATTAAATTAAAGAGGTGATTAAGATTGGCTTATGATTACTCATTTAAAAAGTTCTCACACCAAGCTAGAATAAACTATCCAGAAGATACATTTGCTTTAGGTATGAACTATACAGAATCCCCAGTACAACCAGGTGCTTCTAAGGTACTTGTTAATTTTGATATGGCAAATGATGACACTTCTTTAAAACCAAGAGCAGGAATAAGAGTTGGGAAAGTAGCTATGCTTAAACCTGATACACGTTTAACAGGTGCTGAGGCATGGTTAGAAAGTTTTTGTAATTCTGATATTTCTGCTATTTCAGAAACTTCTTATGAAGACAATGACTATATAATAACTTGTGATTTAACGACAAAAAATTTATATATGGCTTGGGCAAAAAAGTCTTTTAGCACTTATGATATTGGAATAGAGACAGAAGGTTATGAAGCTGGACAATTAAATCGTATGGCAAAAATTAAAACATTTAATGATATTAAAATACATGATATGGAGATAGCAACACCAATAAAAAGACAAATTGGTACGAAAGCTTTTAATGATTCTTATTTCTTTTTCTGCACTAATAGAGATAATCCATCACAAGCACCTAAATTATTTAACACTTTTTTTGATGAACTTAATATAGATGGACCAAGATTTGGAGTACATGAAGTAGTTCCTACAGCTCTCACAGCTTTAGAAGCTTCACCAAATAAGTACAATATGCTGCTCAATAACCCATATACTTTTCAAAATAGTATTGTTGCAGGAGCTTTTGTTGCTCATGGAATACTCCCTTATTTAAACTCTAATTTAGTTGTATCGCCTAAAGTGAATACTAAATATAAATTTAGTTTAAATTATTCAGCTCCTTCAAATAGTAAATATGATATTGTTTGGGAATGGAAAGATTATAATGGAACTAATTGGACAGAAGTAAAAAGACAGACTATTACTATAGCTTCTACAGCTCCTGATATAACTTGTGATTTTGCGTCACCGATTAAAAGCTCATTACTTAGAGTTACTGTTACAGGTTATACTGGAGACACACTTAACACATACCCTGACCAAGTATTAGCTATGAGTATTAATTGTGATTCAGAATCTCAAACAGCAGCTTCCAACGCTACGTTAAAAAATTATGATTTATCTCAAGCTACAGGAATGTGTTATTGGCAAAATAGATTAGTACTCTGGGGATTTAGTTCTGATCCAGTTATAATTGCTAGTGAAACTAATCTTCCAGAATGGTTTCCTTATCCTAATAATTTAGATATATTTGATGAGGAGATTATCAGTTGTGTTCCTTATTTAGATTATCTATTAGTATTTACAACTAAAAAGCTTTATCAATTAACTATGATGACTGATGGTTCAGGTTGGACTAAAACTTGTATACAAGATAATTTAAGACTTACTGATTTTGATGCTAACTTAATCAGAACAATTAAAAATATGGTATTCTTTAAATCAGGCAATTCTTACTATATGGTTGTACCTTCAGCATCAAGTGCAGGAATGCTTACCATAGCTCCTATAGCAAAACCAATACAATGGTTTCTTGATAATTTTAGTGTAAGTATTAAAGATATTTTTAAGAATGTGTATGGCTATTTAGATGAATTTGAATTAATTGATTGTTATAACTATGTCGATCATGATGATATAATAACTAACTATGTATTTAAAACAAAGCTCTCTAAAGACGATAATGATACTTTATTAAACTTCTGTTTAATATACAATGTTGATACAAGAGCTTGGAGAACTCATATGTTTTGTAGTTACAGCAGATACAAAATGTTTAGACAAGATGCTACAAAAAGTGGAACTTTAATGTGTTCTACTTCAATTTCAGAAACAATAGAATATAATTCAGGAACTATAATAACAGCTCCTATATTTCAATTCTTTGATAAAGATGATAATGTTCCAAGAGATTTGTTTATAGCTCCTGGTACAGAAATAAATGAAGAAACAACACTAGCTGATATTAAAGAATCTTTCGATGAGTATTATTTGTTTAAAAACTATCAGTATCTTGACACTGGTTATAGAGTTCTAGATTATCCTAACACAAAGAAACGTCACAGAGAGTTTCAATTTAGATTTAATAATAAAGACGAAGCTGAATTAAAATTTGGTTTTGGATTTATGGTTGATGGTGATGAACGAAGAAGTTTATATAATTATACTGTAGAACGAAATGAAAATCCTGATTCAGATAGATATCAAGTTCTAGAAGTGGTTCCTCATTTAATAGAGCATATAGTTGTAGAACCTATAACAGTGCTTGGACTACTTGAAGCTGGACTTAATGCTTGGACATTAAACACTTCTCAATTTTCATTAGGTCCTTTATTTAAAGCTAGAATTAGACTCCTTACAGGTAAGGGATATAATAGCAAAATGATATTACTCTCAACAAACGAAACTAACTATGAGTTACTTGGTTTTTGTTGGGTATATAAATTAATGAATTTAAGGTAGGTGAAATGCTATGGAATTTATTCCTATGTATGTTGATGAACCACAAAACAAAGAACCTGGAGATATAATAAAGAACACAGATTGGAACAATTTATTTAATTTATTAATGACTCAAGGTAATTACAATACCGATGCGTTACTTGAAATAACACAAACATATCCAACCACTGTACAAATGGAAGCAGCAATAGCTGAACAAATAGTAGAAATTGGTGCAGGAGACATGGCTAAAGCTGTATATGACACAGATAACGATGGTATAGTTGATATTGCTGAAACTGTTTCTGATGGAGGAATAACAACTGATAAAATATTAAATAGTGCAGTAACTTATGCTAAACTAGCTTCAGATGCTAAATCAATGATAGAATATAGCTTTATTAGAATTGATGATAAAGCTAGAGTTAAATTTGGTAGAATATCTGATTTAACTCCTAGCTCAACACAACAAGGAGCTACAGATACGTATACTACTACAAATGTTTATAAAACTTATAATATAGGTTTTACTCCAACATATTTAATTATATTTTCTATTAAAACAGTTCGAGGTAGTGCTACTAGTGGTAGAGAAATTGCTCCTTCTTTTTCAATGTATGCCGATGTTTTGAAAAGATATTGGGGAGGTTTTGCTTATCCAAATGATAGAATTTGTATTGG
>Ga0310696_10004324_pt1 | contig 17423 bp, 18 predicted proteins | sample AusTroGonzalo_MG_4_FD_203885 | JGI IMG/M metagenome (GOLD analysis project Ga0310696, IMG submission 203885) | Bovine rumen microbial communities from tropical cattle in Woodstock, Queensland, Australia - Gonzalo_02 (v2) (version 2) | ecosystem: Host-associated > Mammals > Digestive system >...
GTACGAGCGTACTGACCGAGGTGCCTGAGATGTTCGGTGCTGAGACCATCCTGATGAACCGCTGCCGCACGGAGGAGCTGTTCCAGCAGACGGTCTCGATGATCAACAACTTCAAGAACTACTTCCTCTCGCACGGCGAACCCGTCGGCGAGAACCCCAGCCCGGGCAACAAGGCAGGCGGCATATCGACACTCGAGGACAAGGCTTTGGGCTGTACGCAGAAGTGCGGAAAGGCTCCGGTCAGCGGCGTCATGGAATACGGCGACCGTCTGTCGGCAACGGGCCTGAACCTGCTGTCGGCTCCCGGCAACGACCTGGTAGCCGCTACGGCGCTGGCCTCCTGCGGCTGTCATCTGGTGCTGTTCACCACAGGACGCGGTACGCCCTTCGGCACCTTCGTCCCGACGATGAAGATAGCCACCAACCCGACGCTGGCCAAGAACAAGCCCCAGTGGGTGGACTTCTCGGCAGGCCAGCTGGTGGAAGGACGTACGATGGAGGAACTGGTGCCTGAGTTCATTGACAAAGTGCTCAGCGTGGCCAGCGGCGAACGTGCCCGCAACGAGGAGAACGGATACAGCGAGATATCCATCTTCAAGAACGGTGTAACTCTGTAACAACAAGCAATAATAATGAACGACAAACGACTACAGGCCCACGGCGCCATTCTGCTGGCCAACGTCATCTTCGGACTGGGTGTGCCCATCACGAAGATGCTGCTCACCGACTGGGTGTCGCCCATGACCTACATGGCTGTCCGCTGTCTCGGAGCGGCGGTGGTTTTCTGGATTATCAGCTGCTTCATGAAGCAGGAGAAGGTGGAACGCCACGACCTGATGGTCATCCTGGTGGGCGGACTGATGGGCGTTGTTGTGTCGCAGACGCTGACGGCATGGGCACTCGACTATACCAGCCCCGTCTACTTCTCGCTCATTGCGACGCTGACCCCGGTGGCCGTCATGCTGATGGCTGCCCTGTTCATCGGCGAACGCATCACGGGCATGAAGTTCCTCGGCGTCCTTTTAGGTATCGGTGGTGCCATCCTCATGGTCATCATGGGACAGACGTCGGGCTCGGGGTCGAACGACCTGCTGGGCATCATCCTGGCCATCCTAAGCGTACTGACGTGGGCCGTCTATATGATTATCACCCGCAAGGTGGCACAAAAGTATACCCCCGTGACGCAGATGAAGTACGTGTTCCTCATCTCTGCCGTCGTCACCGTTCCTCTGGCCTGGCCTGAACTGTCGCAGCAGCCGTTGTTCTCGGCCGAGACCTTCGGATGGGACGGTGCCCTCGAGATGGCGTTCATCGTACTGCTGGCAACGGTACTGGGCTACTTCCTCATCCCCTTCGCCATGAAGAGCCTCAGCGCCACGACCGTCAGCATCTATACCAACCTGCAACCTATGGTGGCCTCGTTCGTGGCTATTATGATAGGTCAGGACCGACTGACGTGGGACAAGCCGGTAGCCGCCATCCTGGTGCTGCTCAGCGCCTACATCGTCACCGTAGTAACGGCTAAAAACGAAAAAGCAACAGAAGCATGAAACTGATTATCATGACAAAGTCCACGTTCTTCGTGGAAGAGGACAAGATTCTGACCACGCTTTTTGAGGCGGGACTCGACAACCTGCACCTCTATAAACCGGGCTCGGAACCCGTCTACTCAGAACGCCTGCTGACACTTCTGCCTGAGGACTACTACAAGCGTATAACCGTTCACGACCACTTCTACCTGAAAGAGGAATTCGGTCTGAAGGGCATTCATATCAATAACTGCCAGACGGAACCCCCACAGGGATACCGAGGCAATATCAGCCGCACGTGTCATGCCATCAGCGAGTTGAAGGAGGCCAAGAAGCAGTCGAACTACGTCTTCCTGAAGACACTCTTCGACAGCCAGAGCAACCCCAACGACAAAGCATCCCTGAGCTACGACGAGCTGAAGGATGCCTCGCGACGCGGACTGATTGACAAGCGGGTCTACGCAATGGGTGGCATGAACCTCGACAACATCAGCCTGGCCAAGGGGCTCGGCTTTGGCGGAGTGGTCATCTGCGGCGACCTGTGGAACCGCTTCGACATTACCGGCGGACTGGACTACAAGAGTCTTATCAGCCACTTCGAGAAACTGAGGAAAGCAGTAGGATAAAGAAAACACTAAATACAGATACAGTATGGAAAACAGTTACATGGTCTTCTCGGGAACAGCCACGAGATACCTCGCAGAACGAATCTGCCAGAGCCTGGGATGCCCCCTGGGACAACTCCAAATCACTAAGTTCTCTGACGGTGAGTTTGCCGTCAGCTACGAAGAATCTATCCGCGGACGCGATATCTTCCTCGTACAAAGCACCTTCCCCAACAGCGACAACCTCATGGAGCTGCTGCTGATGATTGATGCTGCCAAGCGCGCCTCGGCACGTACCATCAACGCCGTCATCCCCTACTTCGGATGGGCACGTCAGGACCGCAAGGACAAGCCACGCGTCTCCATCGGTGCGAAACTCGTGGCCGACCTGCTCTCGGTGGCTGGCGTCAACCGTGTCATTACGATGGACCTGCATGCCGACCAGATTCAGGGATTCTTCGATGTACCCGTTGACCATCTCTATGCCTCGGGCGTTATCATGCCTTATCTGAAGAGTCTGAAACTCAAGGATATGGTCATTGCCTCGCCCGACGTAGGCGGCTCCAAGCGCGCCAACACCTATGCCAAGTTCTTCGGCTGTCCGTTAGTACTGTGTAACAAGACCCGCGCCCGTGCCAATGTGGTGGCTACGATGCAGATAATCGGTGAGGTGGAGGGCAAGAACGTGGTCATCATCGACGATATGGTCGACACCGCCGGCACCATCACTAAGGCTGCCGACCTGATGAAGCAGGCTGGAGCCAAGACCGTACGCGCCTGTGCCAGCCACTGCGTCATGAGCGGCCCCGCCAGCGATCGTGTGCAGGAGTCAGCCCTCGAGGAGATTGTCTTCACAGACTCTATTCCCTACACCCAGCGCTGCGCCAAGGTTAAGCAGCTGTCCGTGGCTGATATGTTTGCCGAGGCCATCCGCCGCGTCATCGACAACAAGAGCATCAGCGACCTGTACATTGTGTAAAAAAAGTGCGTGGTGAAGAGTAAGTTATTCTTCATGCTGTCGACAGTTGCCTTTGCATTGGCTGCCTGTCAGCCAGACAGCTGTAGGATAAAGGGCGAGGCTAAGGAGTTCGAAGACAGTACCCTACTCTACCTGTCAACCGACCTCCGCGACGGTCATCCCTTCGACTCCATCCGCGTCGATGACGGACGGTTCTACTATCGACTGGAGACCGACTCCACATGCCTCTGCCTGCTCTATCCGGCAACGAAGCACCCGATGGAGGGCGTCACCTTCTTCACAGAACGTGGCAATGTCTACATCGAACTGTCGCCGGAGACTGCTGCTTCAAGGGTGTCGGGAACGGTCATCAATAATGAATGGCAGGCACTCAACGACCGCGTATCCCATTGCGATCAGCAATTGCGGGAGACCATGCAAGAGGCAAAGGACAGCGTCATCATCAGGCGTCTATATGCCGACGTCGACAGTCTCTATGAAGGTGTGAACCAGGCTATCCGAGAGACGGCCCTCCGCAACCGCGACAACGCCTTAGGGCGATTCATCAACCGTCACTACAACAACCTATGATTACATTCCCCATCGCCAAGATCAACCTCGGACTGAACATCGTCGAGCGCCGCCCTGACGGTTACCACAATCTGGAAACCGTCTTCTATCCCGTCCAGATAAAGGATACATTGGAACTGACGATGATGAACACCAAGTTCCCATCCCCCGTAGACTGCGATATCAAGGTGTCGAACCTCAGCATCGAGGGTGACGAGCAGCACAATCTTGTCGTACGGGCCTACCAGCTGCTGAAGCAGGACTTCCCACAGATGCCCCGCGTTCATGCCCACCTTTGGAAAGGCATACCCACGCAGGCTGGTATGGGCGGCGGCTCCAGCGACTGCGGCTACACCATCCGCCTGCTCAACGAGATGTTCACCTTAGGTTTGTCTGACGAACAAATGATTCAGTATGCCGCCCGCCTCGGGGCCGACTGTGCCTTTTTCATCTTGAGCCGTCCCGCTTATGCAGAGGGCATCGGCGAACAACTCCAACCTATCAGCCTCGACCTCAGTACGTATTATATCGGTATCGTACGTCCGGATATTCCAGTGTCCACCCGTGAGGCTTTTTCACTCATCAAACCCGCCCGTCCGCAGAAGTGTTGCCGAGATGTCGTCATGCAGCCCATAGAGACGTGGCGCAACGACCTGACCAACGATTTCGAGCAGAGTGTCTTCACCCTACACCCCGAAATCGGAGCCATCAAGCAACGCCTCTACGAGCTCGGTGCTGTCTACGCAGCTATGTCGGGCAGTGGCTCCTCTGTCTTCGGCATCTTCCGCGAGCCTATAAAAATAGGTGAACACTTCCCGGAGGACATGTTCACCTATTGTGGTCGGATGAGTGTCTGACTACCTTAGCTTCAAAGCATCGCCGACGCGGATTTCGTAGTCAGGCTTCAGCTTGTTCATCTTGTAGAGCGACTTCAGGCGGATGCCGTAAGTTTGGGCAATGGAGTACATCGACTCGCCCTGACGGACGTAGTGCAGACGGTTCTTATACTCCTTCGGTGCCTTCTTCTGCTTCTTCTTCAGCCAGATGATCTCCCCCTCCTGCAGCTGGTCGTCACGGTCGCGCTCGTTGTACTGGGCGATTTTCTTATAGGAGATACCTATCTCGTCGCCTATTAGCTTAAAAGTATCGCCACGACGAGCATAGAGATAGTAGTTCTTGTTGTAGATCTTGATGGGATGCAGCTGCTGGCCGTTCGGAGCGTGGTCTTTGGAGTGCTGGGCCATGAACTTGTCGTAGTCCTTGGCATTGTCAAACTCATAGAGTTTGTAGAGTTGTATCAGTTCTATCAGCTTATTGGCATACTGAGGATTGGTGGCATAGCCGGCAGCCTTCAGTCCACGTGCCCAGCCCTTGTAGTCTGTGGTCTTCAAAGAGAAGAGACTGCGGTAGCGCTGACCTGTGGCCAGGAACCGGGAGTGGTCCTCGAAGGAGTCGAAGGCTGTGTCGTAGGCTCGGAAACATTCGTTCTGGGCGTCATCATCCTTATAGACCTTGCGTCCCGTCCAGCCGTGACACTTGATGCCGAAGTGGTTGTTGGAGCGGCGCGTCAGTTCACTCTGCCCTGCACCACTCTCGAAAATACCCTGAGCCAGCGTGATGGAGGCGGGAATCCTCCAACGCTTCATCTGCTCAATGGCAATGTCCTTGTACTGGTCGATATACTGCTGGTAACGCTCGTTCCACTTCATCTGGGCGGAAGAAGCGACTGCCGTCAGCAGGAAAACGAAGAGTAATATTCTGCGCATAACTGATAACTTATTCAAATGACAACTTCTGAAGCCGTTGCCGCAACTGTTCTGCCTCCGACTTGCGGATGCTGAGCTTGATTTCACAAGTGTTGTCGTAAGTCTGACTGACGATACGGGGCGACATATCCTTGACGATGCGCATCACGTCGTTCATCATGGGGTATGCAAACTGATAACAGACAATCTCCTCCACCTGACGCGTCTCCACCTCGCAATGGGCAATGGCATCGGCAGCGGCCTCGCGGTAGGCTACAATCAGGCCGCTGGTGCCAAGGTTCACGCCGCCATAATACCGCACAACGACAATCAGGATGTCCGTCAACTCATTGGAGTTGATCTGTCCGAGGATGGGCTTGCCTGCCGTCGACGACGGTTCCCCGTCATCATTGGCGCGGAACTCCTGTCGCTCAGGGCCGAGCATATAGGCATAGCAGACGTGGCGGGCATCGTAGTACTTCTTACGATAACCCTCCAACAATGTCTTCACCTCGTCGACAGTCTCAACGTGGTGGGCAAAGGCGAGGAACTTACTACGCTTCTCGGTGTAGTAGCCCTCACCTGTATTTGCTATGGTCTTAAATTCGTCGGTCACGACAACTTGTGAATGACCAGTCCCGAGCGAAGCTTCGGCTCAAACCACGTAGCCTTCGGCGGCATGATCTTGCCGCTGTCGGCAATATCCATAATCTGCTGCATCGACACGGGATAGAGGGCCAGGGCGGCACGCATCTCACCACTGTCCACACGGCGCTTCAGCTCGCCCAAACCGCGCAGACCACCAACGAAGTCGATGCGCTGCGAAGAGCGCAGGTCGCCGATGTTCAGTATCTGGTCGAGGATGAGGCGGCTGGAGATATCGACGTCGAGTACACCGATGGGGTCGCTGTTGTCGTAGGTTCCCTCCTTAGCCACAAGGCTATACCAATGCTGGTCAAGATAGAGCGAGAACTCATGCAGACGGGCGGGCTTGTAGATGTCCATACCCTTGTCCTCCACCTCAAAGTTCTGCTTCAGCTTTTCTATGAACTGCTCTGATGTTAAGCCGTTTAAGTCTTTCACCACGCGGTTGTAGTCAAGGATGGTCAGCTGTGAAGCCTGGAAGCAGACGGCCATGAAGTAGTTGTACTCCTCGTCGCCACGATGGTTGGGATTCTGCTGCTGTTTCTCAGCACCCACCAATGCGGCGGCAGCCGAACGGTGATGACCGTCGGCGATATACATCGTCGGTATTTGGGCAAACTCAGCGGTGATAGCGTTGATATCCTGCTCATCGCTAATCACCCAGAACTGATGGCGGAAACCGTCAATCGGAGCAATGAAGTCGTATTCGGGCTCCGTCTTGGCATAGCGCATAATCAGCGCGTCGAGCGCAGCATTGTCGGGATAGGCGAAGAACACCGGTTCGATGTTGGCATTGTTCACGCGGACGTGCTTCATGCGGTCCTCCTCCTTGTCGCGACGCGTCAGTTCGTGCTTCTTGATGTTGCCCTTCATGTAGTCGTCGACGTATGCACCAACCACCAGTCCGTACTGCGTCTTGCCGTTCATCGTCTGGGCATAAATATAATAATGTTCGTGCGAATCCTGCACCAGCCAGCCCTTGTCCTGGAACTTCTGGAAGTTCTCGGCAGCCTTCTCATAGACGCGCGGATCGTACTCCGAAGTGCCCACGGGGAAGTCGATCTCGGGCTTGATGATGTGATACAGACTCTTTTCGTTGTCGCCGGCCTCTGCGCGGGCCTCCTCACTGTCGAGCACGTCGTAAGGACGGCTCTCAACCTGCTCCACCAGCTCCTTCGGCGGGCGGATGCCTTTAAATGGTTTTACGATTGCCATTGGTTTACTGTTTATTGCGTTATTACTTGATGACGATTAAAGATACTCCTTGATTTTCTCAATCATTGCCTGATACTCGGCATCCGTCAGATAGACCTTGCCGGGATTCATCTGGAACGTACCGCCGTAGTCAGGACCGTCGACGTACTTCGGAGCCAGGTGGAAGTGCAGGTGCGACAGCTTATCGCTATAGGCACCGTAGTTGATTTTCTCGGGATTAAAGGCCTTCTGCATGGCACGGGTAACGCGGACTACATCGGCCATAAAGGCATTACGGTCGTCGTCCGACAACTCATTCAGGTCGTTCACATGATCCTTGTATGCCACGAGGCAACGGCCGCGGTAGGTCTGCTCCCTAAACAGGAAGGCACGTGACACGGAAAGCTCGCAAATCTCGATCATCAGATCGTGAAGGGTCTGGTTGTTGGTGCAGTACAGGCACTGCTTGGGGTCACTATACATAGTCTAATCAGATAAAATGATGAATATTGGGTGCAAAAGTACTGAAAAGTTATGAATTATCAAAATAAATCCGTAACTTTGCACACAGAAACCAACAAGAAAAAACGACATGAAGAAACAACTGCTAACAATTGCCTGCACCTGCATACTGTGTGTAACAGCCAACGCACAGACTTTCGAGACTGCCACAGAGGCCGTCAGGAACATGAAAGTGGGTTGGAACTTGGGTAACACGCTCGACAGCAACTCCGGCGACATCAATAATATGTGGATTGAGGCATATACCAGCCGCACACCTTCCGACTACGAGAAAGCCTGGGGACAACCCGTGACGAATCCCGAACTCATCAAGATGTTCAAGGACGCAGGGTTCAATGCTATCCGCGTTCCCGTCACCTGGTATCCGCACATGGAGGCTAAGTTCCAGAACGGACAGACTAAATGGGACCCCGTGACCAACCCCATCGGCACCAAGATACAGGCAACGTGGATGAAGCGTGTGCATGAGATCGTCGATTACGTCATCAGTCAAGGCATGTACTGTATCGTGAATGTCCACCATGATACGGGTGCAGCCAACACCGCGTGGCTAATTGCCAGCGGAGAAGACTATGCCAAGCAGAAGGACCGCTTCGAGGCCGTCTGGACGCAGATTGCCGAGGAGTTCAAGGACTATGACGACCACCTGCTGTTCGAAGGCTACAACGAGATGCTCGACAAGTACGACTCCTGGTGCTTTGCCACCTTCGGACGCTCCTCAGGTTACAACGCCGCCGATGCCACCGATGCTTATAAAGCCATCAACAACTATGCCCAGAGCTTTGTCAATGCAGTTCGAGCCACAGGCGGCAACAACGCCCAACGCAACCTCATTGTCAACACCTACGGTTCCTGTAGCGGCGGCGGCAACTGGAATACCCATTTGAAAGACCCGCTGAGGGAGATGAAATACCCCGCGGATGCCGCAGGTACCGGACACATCATCTTTCAGGTACACACCTATCCCTCGCTGGTTGAGAACAACAAGAACCGTTCGCTTACCAGCATCAAGAACGAAATAGACGACATGATCAGCGCCTGGAAAACCCACCTCGTCAGCAAGGGAGCCCCCGTCATCGTCGGCGAATGGGGCACCAGCAATGTTGACGAGAGCGTGACCGACTATGATGCCCGCCGTCCGCTCATGCTCCAGTTTGCCGAGTACTTCGTCAAGCGATGCAAGGAAAACGACATCACCACCTTCTACTGGATGGGCCTCTCTGACGGCAACAACCGCTCCGTCCCCAAATTCCATCAGCCCGACCTCAAGGATGCCATCATCAATGGCTACTACGGCGAAGGCGGCTACACAAATGTGAAAGCCATCAACATCGAGCATCAGTCAACCCCCTTCTACGACCTGCAGGGCCATCGCACAGCCAGTCCCCGCAAGGGTCTTTACATCAAAGACGGGAAGAAAATACTGAGATAGTGGTTCAACTACAAATAGCAATATGAACTACCTGAGATAGCAAACAATAATATTGTTTCTATTCATGTTAGCGGTTCTTATGCTTCAGGAACCAACTATGGGTATAGTAGTTGTACATCAGGAGGGCAACTATGGTCAGGCCCATGGCGGTCAAGAGTAGTCCCTGGTCGTCATTCATGAAGAAGGCGTAGCCGATGCCAATGCCGATAGCAATACCCGATTCCCAACCCAGAAAATACATGCTCTGGGACGTTCCACGCTTGCAATGGCGGCTCAGTTTGATGAAGAATAACAGGAAACGGGCACCGATAATGCCGATAGACATACCCAGAAGCAACGGAGCCAAATACCAAATAATCGGCAACGGACGCGTGTAAATCATCAGCAGGACGGCTATCATCAGTATCAGTCCCGTCACCACCTCACTCTTTAGCTCGGCATCGCGGAACACGAAGCGCTGGGCAAGCAGGGCACAGAAGAAGCCTGCCATAATGACCGCGTAGAAACGGTTGCTCAGTCCTAACGACATAATCATGCCAACGACCAGACTGATCAGCAGCAGATTCACATACAAGGGAATACCGCTGGTCAGGAAGAAACGGTCAAGGCTGAAGATATGGAGTGTGTCGCTGGGTGAACGGAAGGGGAAGTTCACCGTCAAGATCAATACAATAGCACAGGCGGCACAGATGACGGATGCCAGCAGAACGGTGTCGAAATCCTGATAGTAAAACATCACCAAGCCAACGATTGGTCCCAACGACATGGCAAAGCGCGAGAACCACGCTGCCGAATGGTTGGCCTCTGTCCGCTTGTCGGACTCACTGGTATCGATAATCAGCGTGCTCAAGAGTATCATCTGCGCCAATCCGAAGGTGGCGCCCAACAGCACACGCTGTAACAGTATCACCCAGAACTCCACAAATTCACTACGCAACCCCTGCACATAATAGAGTATGGATATGCTGCCTATCATCAATGCGATGGAGTAAATACATATCCTGTTGCGCCTGAACCGCTGCACCAGCCACGAGCACAAAGCACCGAAAATGTAGAGGCCAAAGGCAAAGGCACCCATAGCCATTCCCACCTCCAACTGCGAGAAACGTTCTGTTTCAAGCAGCCAGATAGGCATGGACGGCACTAATATGTATATCGACATAGCCAACAGCATATTGGCTATCGACATCAGCCAGAAGTCACGGTGCCACAGCCTAACGTGAATAGGAGTATTTTGTGAATTCATCTTTATTCCTTGAAATTTGGTGCAAAGATACACGAATTTAACCGAATAACAAAAGAAAAGCGAGTTTTTCTTATGCAATAAAGTAGAATTTCATCCGTTATTATCAAGAAATGGACAGATTATTCTACCGATATACATTCACCGTTTGCCTGTTGCTGATGGCTGCAGGCAGTCTTTTTGCCGACAACTTTACGCTGAAAGGCAAGGTTGCCGATGAAGATGGCAACGCCTTAGAGCTGGTTTCCGTCACTTGTCTTGAGCAGGGGAAACTGACAATGACAAACCTAAAGGGAGAATTCAGCATTACATTGCAATCTACTGATTCCGTACGTGTTAAGTTTTCAATGGTAGGATATCGTCCGCGCGTACGAACCTTTGTTCGGCCTCGTGGCAACCTGACTATCCAAATCGTCATGTACCCCCAAGAGGAGCTGCAAGGAGTGACCATCACTGAACGCCGTCGACAGACGACTGGAACCGAGCAATTGGATATCAAGGATATCAAGAATTCGCCCTCGGTGACGGGCAATGCCGTCGAAGAGATGATTCAGCAGCAGGCAGGTGTCTCTACCCACAACGAGCTGTCCAGTCAGTACAACGTACGCGGAGGTTCGTTCGACGAGAATGTGGTATATATTAATAATGTGGAAGTCTACCGTCCCCTACTTATACGCAGCGGCCAGCAGGAAGGGCTCTCCGTCATCAATTCCGACATGGTCGAGAAGGTCGGTTTCTCGAGCGGCGGCTTTGAGGCCAAGTACGGCGACAAAATGTCGTCGGTACTCGATATCACTTACCGTAAGCCTGAGCACACCGAGGCCTCTCTGACAGCATCCCTGTTGGGAGGCAGCGCCTATCTCGGCGTAGCCTCGAAGCACTTCACCATGAGTCACGGCCTACGCTACAAGACCAACCGCTACCTTTTGGGATCCTTGGAGACTACCGGCGAATACAAGCCCAACTTCCTCGACTACCAAACTTATATGTGCTGGACACCCAGCCGCCGGTGGACAGTCGATTTGATAGGCAACATCTCAGAGAACCGTTACGAGTTCAAACCCAAGGACCGCGAGACCAGTTTCGGCACCATGCAGGACGTCAAGTCGTTCAAGGTCTACTTCGACGGTCAGGAGAAAGATGTCTTCCGTACCTACTTCGGCACACTCTCCATCGCCCGGCACTTCACGGACTCCGCCACCATTAAGCTCATTGCATCGGCCTTCCACACCAAGGAGCAGGAGACCTACGACATTCAGGGTCAATACTGGCTCGACGACACTCAGTCTTCTGAGAGTCTGGGCGTAGGAACTTATATGGAGCATGCCCGCAACTACCTGACCGCTGACGTTCAGAGCCTGAAACTGATGTCCAATCGCCGTTTCCGCCGTCACGACCTCGAAGCAGGAGTCACTATGAAGTGGGAGAAGATAAAAGAGCAGAGCCGCGAGTACGAGATGCGCGACTCCAGCGGCTATTCCGTACCCCACACCGCCGAACGGCTCGACCTCATCTATACGCTCAGCTCAAAGAGTTCGATGACATCACGACGCATCGAAGGCTATCTGCAGGACACCTACCGCTGGCAGTCGGCCGGTGAGTCGTTCTTCACGCTGAACTACGGAGTACGGTTCAGCAACTGGTCGTGGAACCGTGAGACTATCGTCTCGCCACGCGCCTCGCTGGCTATCGTCCCTTCGTTCAACAATGACATTACCTTCCGTCTGGCCACGGGACTCTACTATCAGGCACCGTTCTTCAAGGAACTGCGCGACACGACGACCTATGGCGGACGCACCGTCGTCACCCTCAACGAGCACATCAAGAGCCAGCGCTCCCTGCAGTTCATCGCTGCCTTCGACTATCGTTTCCGCATGGCCGAGCGTCCCTTCCGCTTCACAGCCGAAGCCTACTACAAAGCCCTGTCGAACCTCATACCCTATAACGTACAGAACGTCAAGATTACCTACTACGGCGAAAACCTCTGCTCAGGCTATGCCACCGGACTCGACCTCAAGCTCTTCGGTGAATTCGTCCCCGGCACCGACTCCTGGCTCACCTTCTCGCTGATGAAGACCGGACAGAAGATGGACGGCGGCTCGTACTTCCCCCTGCCTACCGACCAGCGCTATGCCATCAACCTCCATTTCACCGACTACTTCCCCGGCACCGAGCGCTGGAAGATGACCCTCCGCCTGGCCTATGCCGACGGACTACCCTTCGGTGCTCCCCACCGCGGCATCGAGCAGCAGAGCTTCCGTGCCCCGGCCTACAAACGTGCCGACATCGGCATGGCCTGGCTCGCCTACGGCAACCAACCTTCACAATCCAGACCTCAAACGTCAAAATTCAACATTCAAAGAATATGGCTCGGTCTCGACTGCCTCAACCTCTTCGGCATCTCCAACGTCAACAGCTACTATTGGGTAACCGATGTAACTTCACGTCAGTGGGCCGTCCCCAACTACCTCACCGGCCGACAGATCAACGGTAAAATCACTGTGGAGTTTTAATAATGTTTAATTATTCACACTTCACATCCCACTTCTCACTTCTTTTGCTTACCTTTGCACGAAATATCTGTATATATACAAAATAATTAAGCATTATGAAGATTTCACACATTGAGCATCTGGGCATTGCCGTCCAGAGCATCGAAGAAAGCCTGCCGTTCTTCAAGGACGTGTTGGGACTAGAGTGTTATGCAACTGAAGTAGTGGAAGACCAGAAGGTGAAGACCGCCTTCCTGAAGTGCGGTGAGGTGAAGCTTGAACTGCTGGAGCCGACATCACCCGAGAGCACTATCCAGAAGTGGCTCGACAAGGGTAACAAGGGTGTACACCACGTAGCATTCTGCATTGAGGACGGCGTGGCTAATGCACTGGCTGAAGTCAGCGAGAAGGGAGTACGTATCATCGACGAGAAGCCCCGCAAGGGCGCCGAAGGCCTGAACATCGCTTTCCTGCATCCGAAGTCTACCTGTGGCATCCTCACGGAACTTTGTGAACACCCGGAGTAAAGGTAAAAATGTAAAAAAGTATAATAAAGCAATGAGCAAGCAATTAGAAAAGATTAAGCAACTCATCGAGAAGCGTGAACAGGCTCGTCTCGGTGGTGGTGAGAAAGCTATCCAAAAGCAGCACGACCGCGGTAAGTATACCGCCCGTGAGCGTATTGACATGCTGCTCGACGAAGGTTCGTTCGAGGAGTATGATATGTTCAAGGAGCACCGTTGCCACAACTTCGGCATGGAGAAGAAACAGTTCCCTGGCGACGGTGTGGTGGCCGGTAGCGGAACCATCGACGGCCGTTTGGTCTTCGTCTTCGCACAGGACTTCACCGTCCACGCTGGTTCACTCTCTGAGACCATGAGCCAGAAAATCTGTAAGGTAATGGACATGGGTATGAAGATGGGGGCTCCCGTCATCGGCATCAACGACTCGGGTGGTGCCCGTATTCAGGAGGGTATCAACGCCCTGGCTGGTTACGCCGAGATTTTCGAGCGCAACATCCTTGCCTCGGGCGTCATTCCCCAGATTTCCGGTATCTTCGGCCCCTGCGCTGGTGGTGCCGTCTACAGCCCTGCCCTCACCGACTTCACGCTGATGATGGAGAACACGTCGTATATGTTCCTCACAGGTCCGAAGGTGGTGAAGACCGTCACGGGCGAGGACATCGACCAGGAGCACCTCGGCGGCGCATCGGTACACAGCACGAAGTCGGGTGTGACCCACTTCACGGCCAAGACTGAGGAGGAAGGCTTACAGATGATTAAGACGCTGCTGTCATATATTCCTTCTAATAATATGGAGATGGCTCCACGCAAGAAGTGCGACGATCCCATTAACCGTCTGGAGGACTCGCTGAACGAGATTATCCCCGAGAACCCCAACGAGGCTTACGATATGTATAAGGTCATCGGCTCGATTACCGACAACGGTGAGTTCTTCGAGGTGCAGCCCAAGTTTGCCAAGAACATCATCGTCGGCTTTGCCCGCTTCAATGGTCAGAGCGTAGGTATCGTGGCCAACCAGCCTACCTGCTACGCTGGTGTGCTCGACGTGAACGCTTCACGTAAGGGTGCCCGCTTCGTCCGTTTCTGCGACGCCTTCAACATTCCTATCGTCTCACTGGTCGACGTTCCCGGATTCCTGCCCGGTACAGGTCAGGAGTACAACGCCGTCATCCTGCACGGTGCCCAGCTGCTCTACGCTTACGGCGAGGCTACCGTTCCCAAGATTACAGTCACGCTGCGTAAGTCGTACGGTGGTTCGCACATCGTGATGGGTTCTAAGCAGTTGCACACCGACCTCAACTACGCATGGCCCTCAGCCGAGATTGCCGTGATGGGTGCCTCGGGTGCTGCCGCCGTGCTCTACGCCAAGGAGGCCAAGGCCAAGAAGGAGGCTGGCGAGGACGTCAAGGCTTTCATCGCCGAGAAGGAGGACGAGTACAACGAGCTGTTCGCCAATCCTTACCAGGCAGCCAAGTACGGCTACATCGACGATGTTATCGAGCCGCGCAACACGCGCTTCCGCATCTGCCGCGGTCTGGCCCAGCTGGCTACCAAGCGCGACGCCCTGCCCGCCAAGAAGCATGGTAACATCCCAATGTAATCAAGAGACGCATCTATGAACAAGAACGAAGTTTATGCTGCCATTGCCCTTGCGCTGCATGAGCATCTGGGTAACAACGTCCACGACGTGGAGACCGGCATCATCACGATAGCCGAGCACACGACGATGTGGAACCTTGCATCCCTGTCGATGACAGCTCACCCCTAAATCACACATTTGAGACATGAAAGAGTATAAGTATACCATCAACGGAAACAAATACGAAGTAGCCATTGGTGACATAACCGACAACGTGGCCACGCTGACCGTCAACGGTGAAGAGTTCAAGGTGGAAATGGAACGCGAAGCCGAGCCCGAGAAGAAGAAGCCCGTTGTTCGTGCCGCCGCCGCTTCAGGTGCTGCCGACGAGCCAGCAGCCGGTGCCGCTCCCAACAAGGCCAACGCCCTGAAGGCTCCGCTGCCTGGCGTCATTACCGACATCCTGGTCGAGGCAGGTCAGGAAGTCCAGGCTGGCGACAATGTCATCGTACTGGAAGCCATGAAGATGGCCAACAACCTGCAGGCCGAGAAGTCGGGTAAGGTGACGGCCATCTGTGTCCAAGTAGGACAGAGCGTCATGGAGGACGAGGCACTCGTGGTTATCGAGTAGTCTTAGTAGTCTTCGGAAATTTGTCGAACCACTCTTTAAGCACTCCTCGGGGAACGCCCCGCTGGGGTGCTTTTTCTAATTCCTCGCGTGCCTCCTTCCATCGGTTCAACTTCATCAGCAGGTCAACCTTCGTCACGACATAATCGGCATTACGCGGCTCGAGCCTGATGGCCTCGCCCCAATCATAGAGTGCAGTCTCCGTTTGGTTGATGGTCATCTCGAAAGCAGCACGTGCGGCATAGCAGACGGCTGAGTCGCGGAACATCTCAACCAACTGGTTATACTGATCCAAGGCATCCGTCCTGCGCCCCATCTTCTCGTTCACCATCGCCAGCCCCAATCGGGCCTCCATGTGTAGAGGCGACAGCTGCAGGAAAGTCTGGTAGTCGCTGCGCGCCAGCTGGTACTGTCGCAGATGGGTATTGCCGTAGGCCCGATAATAGAGCGCAGCCAGATTCTCGGGGTCAATCCTCAAGACGTTGCCATACTCCTCGACGGCATATTCCCATTGCCCCAACTCGATATTGACGGCAGCTTTACGCAATCGCAAGTCGGTGGAACGCGGCTGCTCGTCAATCTGTCGGTTAAGCACCGCCAACGAGTCACGCCATTGCTGAGGTGTCTGGCCCTGCACACACGGTATCAGCGTCCACAGCAGGAGAAGGGAGAACACATTTCTTATCATATCGTCTCGTATTCCGTAGGGTCTGCTATGCCTGCCTTCCGGAGAGCCTCCATGCGTTCCACACAGGTACCACATCGGCCGCAATGCTTTTCACCACCCTTGTAACACGACCAAGTCTCGGCATAGTTGATACCCAACTCACTCCCTCGGGCAGCAATCTGAGCTTTTGTCAGATGGGTGAACGGACAGAGAAGTGTGATACCAGGGAAAGTGCCAGTGCGGGCAGCTTCGCTCATAGCGCTGACAAACTCCGGACGGCAGTCGGGATAGATGGTGTGGTCGCCACCGTGGTTAGCCATCATAACGTGCTTCAGCCCACGGCTTTCCGCCAGTCCGACGGCCACGCTCAGCATGATGCCGTTACGGAAAGGCACCACTGTCGACTTCATGTTCTCATCTGCATAGTGTCCCTCGGGAATGGCGTCTGCACCTTGTAGTAGCGAACTTTCGAAATACTGGCCCATGAACTTCAAGGGGATAACCAGATGCTCGATGCCCAGCCGCTCACAGTGCAGGCGGGCAAATGGAATCTCACGGGCATTATGGTTCGAACCATAGTCGAACGAGACGGCCAGCGCGATGCGCTCTTGCTGGTCGTAAAGCAGCGTCACGCTATCCATGCCGCCGCTAAGAATAATCACAGAATCTTTCATTTGGCGGCAAAGTTAGCAATATTCTGTCACAATGCAAAATTTATAATATTCAAAAATCTTAAATATTCCCCATTCTCTTTTGCTTTATCAAATTTTTGCACTAACTTTGCACACGAAAACCAATTAAAAACATTGAAGAAGATGAAAGTTAAGACAGTAGGCATTGCCAGCGACCACGCTGGTTATCCTTTAAAGCAATTCGTGAAGGAGTACTTGGAAGAGAAGGGTTATCCCTATCTGGACTATGGTACGTTTACAGAGGACTCGTGCGACTACAGCGACTTCGGACACAAGCTGGCCGAGGGTCTGGAGAAAGGCGAGGTTTATCCCGGCATTGCCATCTGTGGCAGTGGTGAGGGCATCAACATGACGCTGAACAAGCACCAGTCAATCCGTGCCGGACTGTGCTGGATTCC
>Ga0310696_10004325_pt1 | contig 17421 bp, 11 predicted proteins | sample AusTroGonzalo_MG_4_FD_203885 | JGI IMG/M metagenome (GOLD analysis project Ga0310696, IMG submission 203885) | Bovine rumen microbial communities from tropical cattle in Woodstock, Queensland, Australia - Gonzalo_02 (v2) (version 2) | ecosystem: Host-associated > Mammals > Digestive system >...
CCACGCGGAAACAGAGTTGACCCTTGATTTTAACGGCTCCACTAATGAAAATGTAGCACGATTATACCACAGTTTTGGAGGCGAACGCTACGAAATCCCATTCGTCCGCTGTTACAAGAACCCGTTTTGGCGTTTTGCATTGAAACTGTTCGGAAAATAGGAAACAATCCATCAATTAGGCACATTTTTCCCGATAATTATGCTTATGCATTGTGAATTATGAATTAAAATTACTCTTCGCCTCGCAGAATATCCGCAATGTGGATAATTCCCACATCCACCTCGTGGTCCTGCTTGTAGGCGTCAAGTAGCTGCAGACAATGGATATCGGTGGAGGTGATGTATTCGGCTCCTTGATTATAGGCGCGGAGCACAATCTCGCCGGTCATCTTCTCAGCAGCCTCGGGATTGAGCATCGCAAAACGGCCGTTTGCACCGCAACAACAGTTCTTCTCTTCCGTATCTTCAATCAAATCAAGTCCTTGCGTATTCTTCAAGAGAATTTCAGGTGCGTTGCATTCAGGATATAGATGCTTGGCAGAACAGGATTTGAAATAGAATACTCTATGACGGAAAGTGTTATTCAATGAGGTGACTTTCAACACGTTGACGATATAATCGCACAACTCACGGACGTTGCTGATGAAGGTATTCAGCTCAGTGGGCAGGGTAGCGTTCTTGAGGATGAGGTTGAAGTGGCGGAGCATGAAACCGGCGCAGGCTGCGTCTGGAATGACCACTGGGAATCTCTTCTTGTGCAGTTCGCAGTAATCAGTATAGGATTTGATGACCTGATATCCCAAATCCTTGGCATACTGCATCTCCCCTTCCATGAAAAAGCGGCGACCGCAGCAGGTGCTCTCCATGTCGTAATGGCAGAACTGGTTTAGGCGGTTCAAGACTTCGATGACACTGTTCACCGTCTCAGCCTGAAACAGATCCATTTGACATGGAACGTATAAAAATACAGTCTGTTGCGTATCGCTCATTATTGGTTTAAGGTTTATGGTTTAATGTTTAATTGCCGCATTTTGCGTAGCCACAGTTGGAGCAGGTCAGACAGCCTTCCTTGAACTCCATGGTGTCTTTTTGTTGGCAGCTGGGGCAAACGACGCCTTTTTGCTTAGTGCCGTCCTGGATGAATTTCTTGAGGGCGCGGCAGACACCGTTACGCCATGAGTTGATGCTCTCTTGACGGAAGTTGAGGCCAGAGATGATGTTCACAATGTGATTTACGGGAATGCCGTTGCGCAGCAATGCGGAGGTCATCTTGGCGTAGTTCCAGAACTCTTGGTCGAAGCAACGGTCCAGACCGCGCAAAATTACCTCGTAGCCGGCTTTGTCTTGGTAGATAAAGTCATAGGACTTGGTGCCGTCGTCGTGGCGGTTCTTCACGATGGTGCCGTGGTCAACCCACTTTGGCAACAGGAAACTCTCGTCTCCAGTCTTACCCGTGAAGATTTCGTAAGGTTTGCCGTTATAGAGACCGATGTAGGCCACCCAGTCTTCGTTGTTGTTCTTGAAATGGATGACATCGGCGTTCAGCTCTCTCGGACGCTTGAAGTTCTTCGGTTTCTCTTCCTCCTCTTTCGGTTTCTGATTGATGGAGTTGAGCACACCGTCGCGGGAACCTTCACGATAGACCGTGAGGCCTTTGCAACCCACTTCCCAAGCCTTGAGGTAGAGGTCACCGACCACTTCTTCGGTGATGTTGGCAGGTAGGTTAACGGTGACTGAGATGCTGTGATCAACCCACTTCTGCACAGAGCCTTGCAGTTCCACTTTCTTAATATAGTCGGTGTCGGCAGCGGTGGCTTTGTAGTATGGAGACTGATCAACCAGTGCCAGCACGTCCTTTTCGTTCATGCTCTTCAGTTGTTCCAAAGTGTAACCCTTGGTCTCGGCCCACACCACAAATTTGTGATGGAAGACCATGTATTCCTCGAACATATCACCGACAGTGTCTTTCACCACAGTCTTCTTGGTGGCCATGTCGTTTGGATTGATTTTACGACGACGTTTATAGACCACGTTGAAGGCGGGTTCGATACCGGAAGTAGTTTGAGTACAGATACTTACGCTACCTGTCGGAGCAATGGTGAGCAGGGCGATATTGCGGCGGCCGTAGCGGATCATGTCGTCGTAAAGTTTCGGGTCGGCGTCACGGAGACGTTGGATAAAGGGGTTGTGACCCTCTTTGATACAGCTGTAGATCGGGAATGCGCCGCGCTCCTTGGCCATGTTGACAGAGGAGCGGTAGGCGGCCAGTGCCAGCTGTTTGTGAACTTCCGTGGAGAAGGCATTGGCCTCGTCGGTGCCGTAGGTGAGACCGAGGGCAGCGAGCATGTCGCCTTCTGCGGTGATGCCCAGACCGGTACGACGGCCCTTCAGCGACTGCTTGCGGATCTTGAGCCACAGCTCTTTCTCCACTCGCTTCACATTCTCACTTTCGGGGTCGCTCTCAATCTTGGCGAGGATGGCGTCGATCTTTTCGAGCTCCAAGTCGATGATGTCGTCCATCAGACGTTGCGCATACATCACATGCTGGCGGAAACGCGGCATGTTGAACATGGCTTGGTCGGTGAACGGATTGTCAACGTAACTATAGAGGTTCATGGAGATCAGACGGCAGCTGTCATAAGGACAGAGCGGAATTTCGCCGCAAGGGTTGGTGGAAACCGTCTCGAAACCTTCATCCTTGTAGCAGTCCGGAATAGACTCTCTGCGGATATTGTCCCAGAAGAGGACGCCGGGTTCGGCGGATTTCCACGCGTTGTGGATGATTTTGTCCCATAATTTCTTGGCATCAATCTCCTTGGTCACCTTGGGATCGTTGCTGTCGATGGGATATTGTTGGGTATAAGAGGTATGGTTTTGGACGCTTTGCATGAATTCATCATCCACTTTGACGGAGACATTGGCTCCAGTGACTTTGCCTTGCGTCATTTTTGCATCTATAAATTGCTCTGCATCAGGGTGTTTGATGGAGATGGAGAGCATAAGGGCGCCGCGACGGCCATCTTGTGCCACCTCGCGGGTGGAGTTGGAGAAACGTTCCATGAAAGGAACGATGCCGGTGGAAGTCTGGGCGCAGTTCTGCACGTGGCTGCCTGCGGGACGGATGTCGGACATGTCGTGACCCACACCGCCGCGGCGTTTCATCAGCTGCACCTGCTCCTCGTCCATCTTCATGATGCCGCCGTAGGAGTCGGCGTTGCCGCTGTTGCCGATAACGAAGCAGTTGGAGAGTGACACCACCTGGTATTGGTTGCCGATGCCGGCCATAGGACTGCCCTGCGGGATCACATACTTGAAATGGTCGAACAGGTTGAAGATATCCTCTTCGCTCATCGGACGCGGGTAACGGCGCTCAATGCGGGCGAACTCGCGCGCCATACGGCGGTGCATGTCCTCCGGCGTGCGCTCCACCAACTGACCCTCGGCGTTCTTCAGCGCGTATTTGTCAATCCAAACCCCGGCCGCTAATTCGTCGCCGCCGAAATAACGGACCACATCCTGGAAAATCTCCTCCTTGGTGTAGATTACCGGCTCCTCCACGGGAACTTCGGTCTCTTGCTCAGGCATCACCGCGGCAGTCTCCTGCGCATATTTCTGCATGGCTGAATTACGGTTGGCAATCAATTCGCTCATTGATTGCTGGAGCTGCTGGTCGGTCAATTCCTGCTCCATTTCCTCTTCATTCATTGCACTGAAAAGAGATAAATCTTCATTCATAATTATATGGTTTAGGTTTGGTTTTTCTTTCTTACAATTACTCTCCTTTTTTCTCGAAAAAGCCCACACTCTGCTTTTAAAAAACCTTTGAATTTTGTTAATTATCTGATTGTCAGATAATTAACAAAATTATCAAACGCTTATTTCGAGGTTGCTAAAATAGATAATTGTGTTGGATGTATCGTCGCTGTATGGGTAGTAATTATGAACAAACAACCGTTGATATTTTTTTCTTGTTGAGTATTAGCGACTTATTTTGAAAAAAATTTTTTTCAGAAAAATTGGCACAAAAATATGTGTTGCTACGACAGACTGACACGCGGGTCGAGCCAGCCGTAAATAATGTCACATACGATGTTGATAATTACCAAAATGATGGACACATACAGCAAAGATCCCATCACTACGGGAAAGTCGTATTTGTCGAGACCGTCGAGGATGACCACGCCCATGCCTTTCCAGTCGAAGATGTATTCCACGAAGACCGCGCCGGCCAACAGTCCCGCTAACCATCCCGAAATGGCTGTCACCACTGGGTTCAACGCATTTTTCAAGGCGTGTTTCACAATGATGGTCTTCTGAGCCAGACCCTTTGCCTTCGCGGTGCGGATGTAATCCTGCGAGAGCACGTCTAACAGGGAATTTTTCGTCAGCTCGATGACCACCGCCAACGGACGTATGCCCAACGTCAGCGCGGGCAGAATCAGGTTCTTGAGATTGACGTATTGTCCTGAGCCATAGTCATCTACGGTATATAGACTGCCGAACATGTTGAGACCGGTATAGTCTGCCAGCAGGAAGGCAAAGACCCACGCGAAGAGGATGGCGGCGAAAAACGACGGTACCGACATGCCTAATACCGAGATCACCAACGCGCTTTTGTCAAACCAAGTACCCTTCTTAAGAGCGCAGAAAATGCCAATGATAATGCCAATGATGAGTGCGAAAATGATGGAAACCACAGCCAGCAGCACGGTTTTGGGGAATGCTTCGGCGATAATCTCCGTCACGGGGCGCTTGCTTTGGTACGATCGACGTAAGTATGGCGCTTTCAGCACGATAGCCGATTTTTTCATCGGTATCAGCTTGATATAGTGATAGTTGTCATTATTAAGGTAAAAGAAGGAAGTGGGGTCGTCGGTGCGGTGCCACGAGATAGGGGAGACGTCGTTGAGGTAGGCTAAGTACTGCACCCCAATGGGCAGGTCGAGACCCATCTCCTTGCGGATGGCCTCTTCGGTCTCCAAGTCGCTGCGCTGCCCCATGATCATGCGGGCGGGGTCGGACGGCAGCACCGTGAACAAGAAGAACACGAGTGTCGTCACGCCGAGCATCAGCAGCAAACCGTAACCGATTTTCTTGACAATGTATCTTAACATACCGTAATAATGTGGCGGCAAAAGTACAAAAAAATCGTATCTTTGCACCCCGAATTAGAAAAGATAGAAAGGCTTATATATGAACGATTTACTGGAAAAATTAGAGCTCATTTACCAACGTTGGCTGCAAATTGGTGAGGAAATCACGAAGCCGGACATCATGTCCGACATGAAGAACTATGTCAAACTAAGTAAGGACTACAAGGAGTTGCAAGCCGTGGTGGATGCTTATAAAAGATATAAGGATGTCATCGACAACATCGCTAGCGCGAAAGATATTCTCGCCAACGAGAAAGACGAGGAGTTTCGCGAGATGGCCAAGGCGGAATTAGATAGCTATCAGACTGAAAAAGAGACGCTTGAGGAAGATATTCGACTGTTGTTGCTGCCTTCCGATCCGCAAGATAGCAAGAACGCGCAGATGGAGATTCGTGCGGGCACAGGCGGTGACGAAGCCAGCATCTTCGCCGGCGACCTTTTCCGTATGTATCAGCACTTTTGTGACAAGAAAGGTTGGAAGATCGAGGTGCTTTCCATGACCGAAGGCACAGTGGGCGGTTACAAGGAGATTGACTTTTCCGTGAGCGGCGACGGCGTGTATGGCATCATGAAGTACGAGTCGGGCGTGCACCGCGTGCAGCGCGTGCCGCAGACCGAGTCGCAGGGCCGCGTGCACACCTCCGCAGCCTCCGTGGTGGTGCTGCCCGAAGCCGATGAGTTCGACGTAGAGCTTAAGCAGAGCGACATCAAGAAGGAGACCTTCTGCGCATCCGGTCCTGGCGGTCAGTGCGTGAACACCACCTATTCCGCCGTGCGCCTCACTCACATCCCATCGGGTATTGTGGTCTCCATCCAAGATGAGAAATCGCAGATTAAGAACCTCGAAAAGGCCATGCGCGTCTTGCGTACACGCCTGTTCGAGCGCGAATACCAGAAATATTTAGACGAAATCGCCTCCAAGCGTCGCACAATGGTTTCCACCGGCGACCGCTCCGCGAAGATTCGCACCTACAACTACCCGCAAAACCGCGTCACTGATCACCGCATCAACTACACGATGTACAACCTCGCCAATTTCATGAACGGCGATATCGAAGAGGTGATCCAAGCACTGCAGGTGGCCGAGAATGCGGAGAGACTGAAAGAGGCGGTGGAATAGTTCGTGGTTAGCAACCGCACCAAAATCAGTCACAGCTGCCTTCCCCTTCCCATAGGGTTCCCATATATCAGGCAAGCTATTCCCATATAGATGCCATAGTGTAGCCATACTGATGCCATACCCAAGAGTATGGCATCAGTATGGCTACACTATGGCAAGAGTATGGCATCTCCTTGCCAAATGCTTGCCATCTCCTTGCCATATACTTGTCTGTAACGATGGTATGTGATGGAATGGGAATGTTTATTCGATGTCCTCCGCAATATTTCAGCGGTTTCCGCAAATTTCCGCAATGTAATCCACCGCGTTCATGTTGCGGAGGGAGACCACGTCGATCCAGCCGCTCTCGATGCCATAGACGCTGCCGCCCTTCACGGCGTTGAGCTGCGTGTAGGGGTGGCGTGAGACGAAAGCCGCGCTGTCCTCCCGGCGCACCAGGATGATGTCGGGATCGACCTTGAAGAGGTATTCGCGGCTGATGTTCCAGCCCGTGAGCGAGTCGCCGGCATTTCGGGCGCCTGCGAGCTCGATGATCTCTTGGATATGCGTGTTTTTCGGGGCCGTGAAGTCGCCGCCGTCACCGAATCCGACCACGTAATAGACGCACTTGCGGTTTTCAGGGGCGGGCGCGTGAGTCTTCCGCTCCGCAATCTTCTCCCGCCACTGCGCGGCCTCGGCATTCCCTTTCTCCTCGCACTGTGTGATGCGTCCAATCACCTCCATCATCTCCGACATGCCCTCCAGCGAGCTCTCTTCCACGATGCAGACCACCGGAATTCCCATCTGCTCGATGGCATCGACATCTTTTTGCGAGACCATCGAACCGATGAGCACCACGTCGGGATGCAGCGAAAGCAGCACCTCGAAGTTGATGTTGTGCATTCCGCCGACTTTGGTGATCTTCTCTGTCTCAGGTGGAAACTTGCAAAAGTCGGAAATGCCGACCAGCTTGTCCTGCGCCCCCACGAGAAACATCACCTCGGTGATGGCGGGCGAAATGGACACGATGCGTTGCGGGGCCTCCTTCAGCTCAATGGGACGGTGATAGGAATCTTCCCACGTGAAAAACGCCTCTTTTTGTCGGGCTGTTTTGGGGGAATGGCATGCGCCAAACAACGAAATCAACAACAGGGAGCATAAAACATACGCGAAACGGTCTCTTCGAATCCGTGGTGTTTGTGGTTTTCTCATCATCAACAGTAATTTGGCGGCAAAAATAATATATTTATAGTTTTTTCGTTACTTTGCAATTTGTTTTTTTAAGTGAATAATAATTAGTATTTCAGCGCCATCTGTCGTTCAATGAGTAATATACGAGGCTTTTTCAACAACTGGAAAACAACCGTTCTGGCGGTGCTTGTCGGGTGTTTTCTCCTACAATGGGGTGGGGCCTCCCGGCTTTCGGCGCAGGAGTTGCGGGGAAAGGTCTTCTCGTTGGATGAAAAGGGCGACACCGTGGTGGTCTATATGGCGAAACTTCAATGGCTGCACACCGCGGTGGGTACCTATACCAATCCGCGCGGCAATTACAAACTGCCCTTTGCCAAGACCGATACGCTAATTGTCAGCTATTCGTTTTACAAGTCTGATACACTGATTGTTAAGAAAAACGAGAGACAATTGAACATCTTTCTCAATATGTCCCAGCCGCTAAAAGAGGTGGTGGTGAAGAAAAAACAAAAGTATGTCCGTAAGGGTAATCCTGCTGTTGAGTTAGTGGAAAAAGTGATTGCCCACAAAAATGACAATCGTGTTGAGTCGTCAGGTGATTATAAATCAAAGGTTTACAAGAAGATGGTGATCTCTTTTGGACGAATCAACATGGATTTTCAGAAAAAAGGATTCAATCGGCAGTTTGCCTTTTTGGAGAAATACATCGACACCATCCCGCCGGATACGCTACGGGTGCTAACCCTCTCAATCAGGGAATCGCTGTCTGACCACTATTACCAAAAGTCGCCACGCAAATACGTGGACTACGTGATTGCCAGACGAATGCGCGGTGCAGACGAGGTTTTGGACGACGAAGGCCTCAGCGCCGATTTGGATGCTATGTTCTCGGAAGTGAGCATTTTTGACAACGATATCGAGGTGATGCTCAACAGATTCGTGAGCCCGCTCTCCTCCGCCTTCGCGACCCTGTATTATCACTATTTCATCACCGATACTGTGGTTATCGACAGTACCTCCTGTATTGAACTCTCCTTCGCGCCGGTGAACAGTCGGACATTTGGCTTCACCGGGCGCCTGTACATTGTAAACGACAGTACTTATGCGCTGAAAAAGTACACGATGAATGTGCCGGTGAATATTAATATGAATTATGTGCGTCAACTACGTATTGATCAGGAGTTTACGAAAAACGAAAGCGGTTTGTGGGCTCCGAAGTCGGCAGAAACTTTCGCCTCGTTTTCAATCTTAAAGCTGAAAAAAATGCGGCAACTCATCGTTCGAGAGAATATGTCGTGGTATGACTATGAGATGGGTGCCGTGTTGCCGGATTCGCTTTCCAACGTGGTTGGGGAGAAGGAGGCTCCGGATGTTTTGTCCTACAAGAGCGGTCGGTGGAGAAACATGCGGCCATATCCTCTTTCCGAAAAAGAAGCCTTCCTTGATAGCCTTCCCACTGAATTGCGTCGCCTTCCTTTGTTCAAAGGGTTGGAGAGGACAGCGCAGATTTTCGCTTCGGGCTACATCTCCACCACCAGTGACCGGAAAGAAAGCCGTATCGACATCGGTTCGATATACAACATGATCAGCTATAACCCGACGGAAGGTCTCCGGTTGCGTCTTGGTGCAATGACCACCGCCAAACTGCATGACCGCTTTTTTCTGAACGGTTTTATTGCTTTTGGTTGTAAAGATTTGAAAATCAAGTATAATGCCACCGCCATATACAGTTTTGTGCCGAAAAAACGCCATTACAATGAGTCGCCGAAGCATGCCCTCTATCTCAGCACTGGTTACGACATGGAGATGGTGGGGCAGAATTATTCCTACATGGACCGAGACAATTTCCTAATGTCCTACGCCGAGGATAGTTCTTCGGTATTGTCGGCACAGTATGTCCGCCGCCACAAGCTACGTTACATACACGAGTGGCCAAATCGTTTTAGTGTGGACACTTGGTTGCAGCTGGAAGACTGCGAGGCGGTGGCTGCAGCGGCCTATTGGCGAATTAATCGTGACGGAACTACCTCACCAGTAAAGAATTACCGCAATGTCGAATGGGCCATCAACCTCCGATGGGCACCCGGCGAGCTCATCTACAACAAGCAGTCAGGGAAAGGCAATCTCCTGAAACTCGCCCAGAACGCTCCGGTCTTCAGCCTTACGCACACGCTCGGTATCTTGGAAAACAATATTTGGTACAACCGCACGGACTTTTCTGTGGAGAAGCGCTTCTGGCTCTCCGCGTTCGGCCACATTGACGCTACGGTAGAGGCTGGCATCGTGTGGAATGCCGTTCCGTTCCCGAAACTTTACGTTCCGCAAAGCAATCAGTCTATCTTCCTCACACCCAATACGTTCTGTCTGATGCAGCCGATGGAGTTCATTATGGACAAATACGTGGATTTGTTCGCTACGTACCATTTGAAAGGGTGGATTTTCAACCGCATACCCTATTGGAACCGGCTGAAATTGCGCGAAGTAGTCTCGTTTAGCGGCATTTACGGTAGTCTTTCTCCCAAAAACCTCCCAACCCCGAACACGCCAGGACTTTATGTGCTGCCCGATGGTTGTTCCCCGATAGGCAAAGTCCCATATATGGAGTTCACCGCAGGTATCGAAAATATTCTTGGGGTGATCCGCATCGATTATGTCCGCCGCATTTCATACGCCAAAGGTTTGACCGGCTGGGCGAAAAATGGAATACGTGTCTCGTTGAATATCTCATTTTAGCCATGAAACGGTATTATACAATTCTAAAAAAATGTACTTTTGCGCCCTATTAAAATAAAGATATGAATATGCTTTTGAATATATTGGGATTTGTAACATGGAAAGTGAACCCCGTGGCCTTCCACATTGGCTCCGTTGAGGTTAGATGGTATGGTATCTTTCTGGCTGTAGGCTTTTTACTGGCTTATTACACCCTGCAGCAGATTTTCAAAACAGAGCATCTTTCCCAAAAGTTGCTAGATAAAATCTCTATTTGGACCATCGTGTGGACGATTATTGGATTGCGGTTGGGCCATTTCCTCTTCTATGAACCTGAAATGTTCGTGACCCACCCGTTGCAGATTCTACTTCCTGTGGATGAAAATTGGCATTTTATTGGATACCAAGGACTTGCCAGTCATGGTGGCGTGATGGGAATCATTGGATTCCTGATTTACTACTGCTGGCGGCATAAAATCAATTTCCTTTGGATTCTCGATCGTTTGGCTATAGCAGTGCCGATTGCGGCCTCGTTTGTGCGTATCGGCAATCTGATGAACCACGAGATTGTGGGCCGTATTACGGAGGTGCCATGGGCCTTCGACTTTATCTACGGTGGATTCGGTGTGGCGGGCACTTTCCGTCATCCGTCACAGCTTTATGAATCTATTGTTTACTTGTTGGTATTCATTGGTTTAGCAATCTATTACTTCAAATTTGCAAAGGGCAAAGTGCCTGCCGGTCGCACCTCAGGCATTACCCTTACGGTCATCTTTACCGCACGTTTCATCATTGAATTTTTCAAGGAAGTGCAAGTGCTAAGTGAAGTCGGCCATACCCTCAATAATGGTCAATGGCTTAGTATCCCGCTGATGATCATGGGATTATCATTGTTGATATATTCATTTGTGAAGCCCTCTTATCCGGAATGCCCGTACAAAGAGGAGGAAGATACGAAATCTAAATAATCAAGGTTCCTTTTATTCAAAAGAGCCTATAAATTCCACCATGACCTCTTCTTGGGTGTTGGTGGTGAAGGTCAGGTATGACTTAACGGAATTGCCCATAAATTCAGCGGAGACCGTCATGGCACTGATGTAACCTTCAGGATTACAGACTTGTATGCTGTCAATAGCGGTGATGGTTTTTAGCAAATCGTTAAGAAGCGGTCCACTTGCTGCTCCTTCAAATTTTTTCTTCCCCGTCTGGGTCATGCTGACGAGGTCGTTCATCAGGAAATAGGTTTCACCTCCTTTGTTGGAGTATTTAAAACTCAAACTTCCCATCTCGCGCTTACTGTTTGTCATATTGTTGAAGGTGCCGTAATAGCGTCCGCCAATGATGTCTCCGCTTTCGCAAGAGGTAAAGACAAGGAGGATAACCGAAACGATTGCCAATATTTTTTTCATTGTATCAATTTTTAGCGCAAAAATACAAAAATATACAAAATCTAACTTTTAAAATTCATCTTTTACCATAATCCAGCGATAGACTTGGTCGCCGCGGCGCACTAACTCTTTGGTTTTCACGGAGCAATAAACCCCTTGCGCGACGCTTTCCACTGGTTTGTCTTCCACGCGGATTTCTTGGATATGATCCTCGTAAACACCTGTGGTCGAGCCGATTATCAGCATATCATCACCTACGGAGAGATGATCCTCCTCCACGCAGATTTCTGCCACGCCGATATTGCCGAAGTAGTTGGTAATCTTGCCGATACGGCGTTTCATGCGCGTGGCTTGCGAGCCGTAGCGATCCGCCCATTCGCCCATCGTGCGACCCAAGTAGTAGCCATCCCAGAAATCGCGGTTATAGACACTACGCAACCGCTCCATCCAACCGTTGATTTTCTCGATGCTAAAGGTTTCATCCTCAATAGCTTCCAGCGCTTCGTGGTAGCATTCGGTCACCATTTTTACGTACTCGGGTGAGCGCCCACGACCTTCAATTTTCAGTACCGACACACCAGCTCTTACCATCTTGTCCAAGAAGCCAATGGTACAGAGGTCTTTCGGTGACATAATGTACTGATTATCAATCATCAACTCCAATCCGTCCTCGATATCGCGCACTTCGTAGGCACGGCGGCAGGGCTGCAGACAAGCCCCGCGGTTGGCGGGTGAATTGTAGTTGTCGAGGCTGAGATAGCATTTGCCGGAAACCGCCATGCAGAGGGCTCCGTGGATGAACATCTCAATCTTGACGAGCTCCCCTTTAGGTCCCGTAATATTCTGATTCTTAATTTCTTGACAGATGTCGGCTACTTGTCTCAACTGACATTCGCGACCCAGCACAATCACATCGGCGAATTGGGCATAGTAGCGTACCGCTTCTACATTGGTGACGTTGCATTGCGTGGAGAGGTGGATCTCAATCCCTTTTTCCCTAGCATATTGAATCACAGCCATATCGGAGGCGATAATAGCCGTAACTCCGCAAGTTTTCGCCGCATCCAAAAGGTCGTGCATCTGCTGAATCTCATCGTTATAGATGATGGTATTAACGGTGAGGTAGCTTTTCACCTGATGTTCTTGGCAGATGCGTACGATGTTGGCTAGGTCATGAAGGGTGAAGTTGGCGGCGGAGCGCGAGCGCATGTTCATGGCTCCCACGCCGAAATAGACGGAACCCGCTCCAGCAGCGATGGCTGCGGAGAGCGACTCGTAAGAGCCTACCGGCGACATGATTTCCACGGATGACATTAGTTGACGTCGATTTCGTTATTTTCTTTGGGTTTTGCGAGCATTTTCAGGAAATTGACCTCGCTTTTGGTGAGGAAACGCCATCTTCCGCGCGGCAGATCCTTTTTAGTGAGGCCTGCAAAAATCACTCGATCGAGCTTAACCACCTCATAACCAAGATATTCGAACATGCGACGGACGATGCGGTTCTTGCCCGAGTGGATGGTCACGCCGACTTCGCGTTTGCCTTCGCCAACGTATTCCACGTCATCAGGGGTGATTTTGCCATCGGCGAGTTCCACTCCGTTGCGCAACATTTCCATATCGACGGATGCGAAGGGTTTGTCGAGTTCCACAGCGTAGGTTTTCTCGATTTGAGAACTCGGATGGGTGAGCTTTTTGGTGAGGTCGCCGTCGTTAGTGAAGAGCAGCAGACCGGTGGTGTCGCGGTCGAGGCGGCCCACAGGATAGATGCGTTCTTCGCACGCGTCGCGCACGAGCTCCATCACGTTGGCACGACCACGTTCGTCATCAGTGGTGGTGATGTAATCCTTTGGTTTATTGAGTAGTACGTAAACAGGCTTTTCGCGTTGCAGGACTTGATCGCCATAGCGTACTTCGTCGGTGGGCATCACCTTGTGGCCCATTTCAGTCACCACTTCGCCATTCACGGTGATGGCACCGGTGGCGATGAGCACGTCGGCTTCGCGACGCGAACAGATGCCAGCGTTGGCGATGTACTTGTTGAGGCGGATGGGACCGTGCTTTTCCTCGTATTCCAGCGAGAGCACGCGTTGCTTACGCGGCAGGGATCGGCCTTCATTGCGACGGCGTTCGATGATTTCGCTCAGGATTTCGGATTCGGCGACCACATTGCGACGGCGCGGCTTCGAGTCGTCCTCCTTTTTGAAATCGCGCTTGAAAGAACGGTCGCGGCCTTTGCTGCGCTCACGCTTGCGGTCCTCAAAGCGGTCGTCATCGCGCTCTCTGCGGCGGTCACCGCCACGGTCGAATTTCCTGTCTTTCCCAAACTTCCGATCTCCATCGTGATCGCGAGAAAAGCGTTTCTTGGAGAATTTCCGCTCAGAATCCTCGGAATCGTCCTCTTCAAAGCGCTCTTTTCTCCGATTTTTGGAAGAAAAAGTACGTTTTTTATCATTAAATGAGGGTTTTCGAGACGAACGTCTCGGCTCGAAATCCTCGTCAGAATGGTCTTTGTTGAATTGTCTGCTCATCTAAAAGATTCTTTTTGAAAAAACCTGCAAAAATACAATTTTAATTTGGAACTCAGCATGTTTGGAAACAAAAAGAGCCGCGACACATTGCCGCGGCTCCCTGATGTGATGACAGTCACCGTTTTTTACATGACGACGCGCACGCCCTTGATGAAGTCGATGGACTTTTGAATCAATTCGTGCATGTAGGTATCGTTCTCCACGAACGGCACGAACTCGCGGTAGCATTTCACAAAATCTTCGATGAAATCGGAGCTCTTCAGCGGTTTGCGGAAATCCAATGCCTGTGCGGCGTTGAACAGCTCGATGCCGAGGATCTTCTCCACATTGTTGACCACCAAGTAGCACTTCGTGGCGGCGTTTGCGCCCATGCTCACGTGGTCCTCCTGACCTTGAGACGACTCGATGGAGTCGGTGGAGCAAGGCATTGTGAAGGCTTTGTTCTGGTTCACGATGGAAGCGGCAGCGTATTGCGGGATCATGAAGCCGGAGTTGAGGCCAGGGTTCTTCACGAGGAAGGACGGCAGACCGCGCTTTCCGCTAATCAGTTGATAAATACGGCGTTCGGAAATGTTGCCGAGCTCTGCCATGGCGATGGAGAGGAAGTCCAAAACCAAAGCCAACGGCTGACCGTGGAAGTTACCAGCGCTGACGATGATGTCCTCGTCGGGGAAGACGGTCGGGTTGTCGGTGACGGAGTTGATCTCAGTCTCCACAACGTTCTGTACGTGCTCGATGGCATCCTTGGATGCACCGTGTACCTGCGGCATGCAACGGAAAGAGTAGGGATCCTGTACGTGCTCTTTGTGTTGAGCGATAATCTCAGAACCCTCAAGCAGTTGCGTGATGTGAGCGGCGGTGATGATCTGTCCAGCGTGCGGACGAACCAGATGCACTAACATGTTGAAAGGCTCGATGCGGCCGTCGAAAGCTTCCAAAGAGATGGCGCCGATGATGTCAGCTAGCCAGCTGAGTTTGCGGGCTTTCATCAGCAACCAAACGGCGTAGGAGCTCATGAACTGCGTGCCGTTGAGCAGTGCGAGACCCTCTTTGGATTTCAACGTGATGGGCTTCCAACCGAACTTCTCGTTAATTTCAGCGGCAGAGTATTTCTTGTTGCGGTAATAAACCTCACCCATACCGATGATAGGCAGTGAGAGGTGAGCCAACGGTGCCAAGTCGCCGGAAGCACCCAGTGAACCTTGTTGATACACAACGGGATAGACACCTTTGTTGTAGAAATCAACCAAACGTTGGATGGTATCGACTTGTACGCCAGAGTGACCGTATGACAGAGACTGAATCTTCATGAGCAGCATGAGTTGCACAATCTCTTGCGGCACCTCTTCGCCCACGCCGCAGGCGTGTGAGATGACGAGGTTGCGTTGCAGCGTTGACAAATCCTCAGGGGAGATGTGCTTGTTGCAAAGGGAACCGAAACCGGTGGTCACACCGTAAATCGGCTCTGCGCTCTTAGCAGCCTTGGTGTCCAAGAAGTCACGGCACTTCTTCACCGCCGCAATTGCTTCTTCAGACAACTCGATTTTCTGCTTGCGCTCAATGATTTTCGTTACTTTCTCAATGCTGAGAAACTTCGTTGAAATTTGATGTTTTTTCATTTGTATTTGGATTTATTTGTTTATTTCGGAATTTTAGTAATCAGTGAACAGGCACCTAATTATGAATTGTGAATCATGAATTATGAATTGAATTGTGTTTGCCTGTCAGCCGATATGTCCGCATTCCCCCAATCAGGTTATACACTTCGTCGAAGCCGTTCTGCATGAGAATGCGGGAGGCAACGTAACCGCGGAGGCCGACCTCGCAGAAGACCACAATCTTCTTGCCTTCGGGAATCTCCTCCAAAAATTCGCGGAGTTCATCCACGGAATAACGAGTAGCACCTTCAATCGTACCGTTCTTGTACTCAGGAAGTTCGCGCACGTCTAACAGGAAGAAATCCTCCTTGTTGTCAATCATTTCGTCGAGTTGGCGCACGTGAATCGGGTTCATCAGGTGGGCGAAGATGTTTTCCGCCACCATACCGGCGAACATCACGGGACTCTTGGCTGAGCCAAACGGCGGTGCGTAGGTGTGCTCGCTGTTCACCAAGTCGAAGATGGTGCCGTTATGCTTTAGCAACAACGAGATAGTATCGATCTGCTTGTCAACGTTTTGTGTGCCGATGGCTTGCGCGCCGAAGATGCGGCCGTCTTCCAAGGAGAAGTTCAGTTTCATGGAAATAGGACTGCTGCCGGGATAGTAGGTCGCGTGCGCGGCGGGGTGTACGACAACCGTTTCGTAGGTGAGACCTGCACGTTGCAACGCCGCCTCGTTGGGTCCGGTGGATGCCACGGCCAAGTCGAAGATTTTCGCGATAGCCGTTGCCACAGATCCTTGATAGACAACGCTTTCGGGATAGACCATGTTCATCGCGGCGATACGTGCCTGCGCGTTGGCAGGACCCGCTAAGAAGTTGCAGAATGGTTTGCCCGTCACTGGATGCGGGAACTCAATAGCATCGCCCACGGCGAAGATACGCTCGTCGGAGGTCTGCAGGTATTCGTTGACCTTAATGCCCTTCGCCTCGCCTATCTCTAAGCCGGCAGCTTTCGCCAATGTGGTGTTCGGGCGCACGCCGATGCTCAGTATCGCGAGGTCGCACGACAATTTCTGCCCGTCTTCCAAACAGACGGTCAGCAGATTGCCGTTCTCCTCAAATCCTGTGATGCCATTGCCGGTAATCAGCTCTACACCCTTGTCGCTCAGATGTTTCTGAGCGATGACGGCGATGGGCTCATCCACAGGAGTGAGCACGTGGTCGGCCTTCTCTACCACGGTGATGTGGTAGCCGATCTTGTGCAGGTTCTCTGCCATCTCCAATCCGATGAAGCCGCCGCCGATGATAACCGCCTTGGCGTTATCATGCAGGGATTCAACAGCTTGCATCTTGATTTTGTCGCAGTCGGTGACGTTGCGTAGAGTGAAGATTTTAGGACTTTGGATGCCAGGCAGTTCAGGAATCACCGGTTCTGCGCCGGGTGACAGCAACAGGATGTCGTAATCTTCGGTGTAGGTCTTGCCGTTGCGCAGGTTCTTCACCTCTACGGTGTGCTCCTCGCGGTTGATGGCCGTCACCTCCTGCAACACACGCACATCTACGTCGTAGCGGTTGCCGAAGGAGACAGGAGTCTGCACGAACAGTCGCTTCCGTTCCTCAATCGTGTTGCCGATGTAGTAGGGCAGTCCGCAGTTGGCGTACGAGATGTATTCGCCTTTCTCGAACACGATGATCTCCGCGTCTTCATTCAATCTTCTGAGCCTTGCAGCTGCTGACGCTCCGCCTGCCA
>Ga0310696_10004327_pt1 | contig 17418 bp, 9 predicted proteins | sample AusTroGonzalo_MG_4_FD_203885 | JGI IMG/M metagenome (GOLD analysis project Ga0310696, IMG submission 203885) | Bovine rumen microbial communities from tropical cattle in Woodstock, Queensland, Australia - Gonzalo_02 (v2) (version 2) | ecosystem: Host-associated > Mammals > Digestive system >...
GGTGAAGCGCTTGTCGTCGTACTGGGTGTCCTTGGCGCGGAGCATCGTGTTGCACAGCTGGGCCTTCTCGAGGATCGAGATGTCCTGCCAGCCGTCTTCCGTCTTGTCGATGAAGACCTGGAAGACCTTCTTCGCCTTGTCGCTCATCGGGAGGTCGAACCAGAGGCTGCGCACGGCGAAGCAGCGGATGGACGCGAACGCATGGTATTCCTTGACGCTCTCGAAGTTATCGGCTATGAACCTGTCGATGGCTCCGGCCGCCTTGCGGACGACCGCCATCTCATCGTCGGAAAGCGCGATGGCGCCGACCTGGCGGAGCTGCCCCACCTTCTCCAGGAAGTAGAGCGTGATGGTGAGGTTGTCGTTCATTCCCCGGAACCAGGCGAAGAAGCCGTTTTCTTTCTGGAAGGTCTTCAGTGCCGAGAAGGCCTGGGACCGGAAGGCGGCGTAGTCCGCCGGGTCGTCCTTCAGTACGAAGTTGCGCATCTGGTTGATGTAGAGCTGGTTGATCCAGTCGATGGCGTTCTCGCTGGCCGGCTTCACAGCCTTGGGCAGCGACTCCATCACGGCATCGAGGGTCGAGTATTCGGCATACTCGATGATCGGGTTGTCTGCGCCGAACTGCTTGCGGAGCTGCTTCTCGTAATACTTGTGCGTCTTGCCCTGCCCGATGACGAAGGAGGCCGCCTCGGTCAGCGTGATGGTGTTCGGAACGACCGTCAGCTCGTGCACCTCGCCGTCGGAAGAGGTCGGGGTCACGAACCAGATCTTCACGGTCAGCTTACCGGTGCCGCCCGGCACGGTGACCGTCCAGGCCACTTCGTCCTGGGCGCCGGCCAGCAGCGTGCGCTTCTGGCTGCCCATGCCTTTCAGCTTGAGCTTCTTGCCCTGGTCGTCGAGGATCTCGATGTAGGCGGTGCCCTTGAGCTCCTTGTCGCTCAGGTTCACGAGCTTGCTCTTGAACACGATCTGGTCGCCTTCCGTGGCGAAGAGCGGCACGTTGGGCTGGACCATCAGCTCCTGCTGGACGATGAACTCGGCGCTGGCATCGCCCGCGAACACGCGCTGGTCGTGCGCCAGCACGAGCACCTTGTAGGTGGTCAGCAGGTCGGAGACCGTGTAGGTGATTTCGGTCGTACCCGACGGGTCGGCCTGGAGCTGCGGATAAAAGGCCACCAGCTCGCTGAAGTTGGTGCGTCCCTGGAATTCGGGCGTGTCGCCGGCTTCCTCTTCCTGTGCGTTGGCGACGCTCGCATCCTCCTGCTCCACCATCGCGTCTGCCATCACCGCGCCGGCGGCTCCCTTCATCAGCATCCGGTCGTTCATCGGGTAGTAGTGCCGGGGGTTGAGCGAGCTCTGGATGTCGGGGCGGGAAATCGAGACGTATTCCCGCAGCGGATAAAAGGCGAAGGAGTTGGGCTGGTAGCGGTCGGTGGTCACGTCGTAGATGGAGACCAGCAGTTCGCTGCCCGCCGGTGCGCGGAGCGTCATCCGCTCCGTGCTGCCGGGCGTGGTCTTGTCGCGGAGCGTCTCAATGGCCACGTCGAGCCGCACGTCGCCCGGACGCGTGAACTGGTAGGTATAATCCAGTTCCCGGCCTTCACGGATGCCGAACACCGACATCTTCACGGCGCTGCGCCATTCGCTCTTGTAAGGGATCGAGAACTTGCGCATCTCGTTCTGCAGGTGAACGCCTTCGCGGTAGAGCTGCCGGTCGTTGTCGAAGAGCTCGAGTTCGAGGTAGAGGTCGTCCTCGGTCGTGCCGAGCACGAATTCGATGGCACCCTCGGTCCGGATGGGGTAGTAGAAGTAGTCGGTCTGGAAGGGGAGCTTCCGGTCGTTGGTGCTCAGGACGACAACCTTGCGCTCCGCCTCGAGGGCACGGCCACGGAAGTCCGTGACGGCCTTGACGTTGTAGTCGCCGGAAGGCAGTGCCCCGAAGTCGAAGGCGATGGGGTCGTTGGTCATGCCCTCGCCCTGCTTGACGACGGCGCCCGCCGCGTCGAGCACGGTCCAGGTGACCGGGCAGGCGTACGGCGTGCCGTTGAGGGTGGAGCCCGTCACGGTGACGGACTTCACGTTGTCCTTGTCCACGATGAGGCGCTCCCTGAAGCTCGTGTTGTCGGGGAGCTGGACGTTCAGGTCGACGGGGATGTCGGCCACGGGGACCGAAATGGACGACTCGTGGGTCTCTCCCTGCGGATCGACGGCGCGGATGGCGATGTCGTAGCGGGAATACATCAGGTCGGACTCCTTCAGCTCGAACGAGAGCTGCGGCCGGTTGGCCGGGAACACGATCTCGAAGCGGCCGTCCCCGTCGGAGATCACCGAGCCTTCCAGGATGGTTTCGCTGCCTAGGTAGCGGCCTCCCGTGCGGAGATGGGAGGTCCGGCGGATGGTGTAGGCGACTTCGCCGCCCGCCACCGAGTAGCCCGCATAGCTGCGCAGCTGTCCGGTCTGCTTGACGATGTCACCGTAGGCCAGCGCCTCGGTGACCGGTTCCAGCGTCACCATGAAGTTCGGACGCTTGTATTCTTCGACGCGGACCCTGCGGGATGCGAGGTATTCCGCCTCAATGTAGTAGTTGCCGTTCTTGGCCCCTTCGGGCAGCGTGAACGCGCCGGCCGCCGAGCCCATCGCATTCGTGATGAGCTTCAGCTCCGCCACGGGCTTGTCTTCCGAAACATGGCGAAACCTCACGTTGACGGTCTTGTCAGGCAGCACGTCGCCGCTGGTCTGGCTGCCCTTGAAGCAGATGATCTTGAAGTGGATGGTGTCGGTGGGCTTGTAGAGGGCCCGGTCGGTGAAGATCGCGGCCTGCTCGTAAGCGTAATCGTGGTCGGTATAACGGATGGGGTATTCGTTCATGAGTCCCATCAGGCAGGCATAGATGTCGCCACCCGCATCGACGCGCAACTGGTACTCATTCTCCCGGTCTTCCAGTGCGTTGCCGATGTTGACGGCCTGGAAGCCCTCGCCCCGGAACGTGTCGGTGCGCTCCGCGTTCAGCTTCACGATGGCCGAATGGTTATAGCGAAGCAGGTTCTTGTAGAGACTTACGCGGCCTTCGCCGAAAGGCTTGCCGGTGTGGAAGTCGGCGGCATAGACCTCCGCTTTCCCCTCACGGGTGCGCAGGGCGCCGACCACGTTGCTGACGAACACCTGGTCGTAGCTGACATTCTCGTCCGTCTCCTTGGCGGAGGCGGCTGCGAATCGGACCACGTAGACGCCCGGCTCGGGGAAGTCCACCGTCGTCCGGCTTTCCTCGCGGATGTTGTATTCGCTCTTCAGCCCGGTAATCTTCCGGGTGGACATCAGCGTGCCGTTCTTGCGCAGGGTTTCTTCGGTGGAATTCTTGAAGCCCTCGAAGAACTGCCGGTCGTCGAGCAGGCGGTAGACCTTGACTTCCACCTCTTTCACATTGCGCGTGTTGACGGTGTAGCCAGCTTCGCCCGGCGCCATGGTGTCGTGGTGGCTGTTCGAGAGCGACTGGCTGTCCATCGCGTCGATGAGCGCCTGGATGCCCTGCTTGTAGGACCCCACGCGCTTGTGTCGGAGCAGATCTTCGGCCTCCTTGCGTACGGCGAGGTATTCCGCGCCGGTAGCCGGGCGGCTCCAGCGGCCGTCGAGCGCCTGTTTATGGTTGCGCAGGCGCCGGTCGAGCAGCATCATGATGCGCGGATGGTCGGCAAATTTCTCAATATAGGTGTCCAGGCTGTCGCTCAGCACGCGGCGGCTCAGGTTCGCGTAGGTGGAATAGTAGGCGTTCGCCTCTTTCCAGTTGTACTTCCTCAGATCATCGTACAGGGCTTCGGACACGACGAGCTGCTCCAGCACGTCGCCGGCTTTGATGGTCTTTTCTTCCAGCTCACGGAGATAGCCCGCCGCCGTCTGCGGCTTGCCCTCCTTTTCCGCCTGCCTGACTTTCGACCAGAGGCGGGAATAATTGTTCTGTGCATCCATAGTAAAGACAAAAGCGGTCAGCAAGGCCGCCAACATAAGCAATCGTTTCATTGTCCTGCGGTTTTGCAATCTAAAGTTAACGAAAAATATACCAATTTTGCCTATCTTTGCTTGATTAAGCGAAAAAATGAAATTCGAGGTACTTTCCAGGGACAACGCCACCGGCGCACGACGCGGCCGCATCACCACGGACCACGGAACCATTGAGACACCGATCTTCATGCCGGTCGGCACGGTGGGCAGTGTCAAGGGGGTCTATCACAAGGACCTGCGCGAGGATATCCACGCCCAGATCATCCTGGGCAACACCTATCACCTGTACCTGCGCCCCGGCCTCGACATCCTGCGCCGCGCCGGCGGCCTCCACGCCTTCACCTCGTGGGACCGTCCCATCCTGACCGACAGCGGCGGCTTCCAGGTGTTCTCGCTGGCCCAGAGCCGGAAGCTCACCGAGGACGGCTGCATCTTCCAGTCGCACATCGACGGCTCGCGGCACATCTTCACGCCCGAGAACAACGTCGACACGCAGCGCATCATCGGCGCCGACATCGTGATGGCGCTCGACGAGTGCTGCCCCGGCGACGCGGACTACCGCTACGCCGAGAAGTCGCTGGGCCTCACCCAGCGGTGGCTGGAGCGCTGCATCCGGCATTTCGACGAGACGGAGCCGCTTTACGGCTATAGCCAGACCTTCTTCCCGATCGTCCAGGGCTGCGTCTATCCTGACCTGCGTCTGCGGGCAGTCGAGCACGCGCTGCGGTTCGACCGTGAGGGCTACGCCATCGGCGGCCTGGCCGTGGGCGAGCCTACGGAGAAGATGTACGAGATGCTGGAGCTGCTGCATCCGGCCCTGCCGCAGGACAAGCCCCGCTACCTGATGGGCGTCGGCACGCCCGTCAACCTGCTCGAAGGCATCGCCCGCGGCGTCGACATGTTCGACTGCGTGATGCCCACCCGCAACGGACGCAACGCGATGCTCTTCACCAGCGAGGGCATCATCCACATCAAGAATAAGAAATGGGCCGACGACTTTTCGCCGCTCGACCCGGATGGAACGTCTTTTGTTGACCACTGCTACACCAAGGCTTATTTGCGGCACCTCTTCGTCGCGGGTGAAATGCTCGCCGCCCAGATTGCCAGCCAGCACAACCTCGCCTTCTACTTGCACCTGGTCGCCCAGGCGCGCGAGCATATCGCCGCCGGCGACTTCGCCACGTGGAAGGAAGCCATGGTCCGCAAACTCGACACGAAGCTGTAAACCGCGCCGCCGCCGATGAAGAAGACGAACATCAAGATCCTCGACCGCTATATCATCGGGAAGTTCCTCGGAACGTTCCTGTTCACCATCCTGATCGCCGTCGTGATCGTGGTGATCTTCGACCTGAGCGAGAAGATTGACAAGTTCGTGGAAAAGGGCGTGACACTCCATGAGATCGTGTTCGACTACTACATCGGCTTCATCACCTGGCTGGTGAACAGCTTCAGCCCGCTGCTCGTGTTCGTCTCGGCCATCTTCTTCACCTCGAAGCTGGCGCAGAACTCCGAGATCGTGGCGATGCTCGCCGGCGGCATCAGCTTCAAGCGGCTGATGGCGCCGTACATGGTTTCGGCGGCCATCATCTGCGGCCTCTCGCTGCTGCTGGGCCTCTATGTGATTCCCCCTGCCAACGAGCGAAGGCTCGATTTCGAGAACAAATATATCAAGACACAGGCCATCGTGGCCGACCAGACGCGCAACCTCCACTACCAGATCGCCCCGGGCGACTTCGTGTATGTGGAGCAGTTCAGCCGCTGGGCCAACACGGCCTACCGCTTCACGCTCGAGCATATCGAGGATAACGAGGTGAAGTCGAAGATATCGGCTGAATCGGCCGCGTGGGACAGCACCCTGGGCGGCTGGCGCCTGAAGAACTACTTCCGCCGCGACTTCTACGGAGAATCGGAAGTCGTGACGACCGGCCGCGCCCTCGATACGGTCATCAGCCTGACGGTCGACGATTTCTACCGGCGCAGGAACGCCGTGGAGTCGCTGAACGGCAGGGATCTGAACGATATGATCGCGGTGCAGAAGCTGCGCGGCGACGCGGAGGTCAAGCGCTCGCTCATCGAGAAGAACAACCGCATCGCGATGCCCTTCTCGGCCTTTGTGCTGACGATTATCGCCGTGTCACTGTCTTCGCGCAAGAAGCGGGGAGGTCTGGGCCTGAACATCGGTATCGGCCTGGCGCTGAGCTTTACCTACATCCTGTTCATGCGCTTCAGCCAGATGTTCGTCTCGGCCGGAATCATGAGTCCCGCCCTCGCCATGTGGACGCCCAACATCCTGTTCGCCTTCGTGGCGGCCGTCCTCTACAGACTTGCTCCTAAATAAAACAACAATCGTATAATGGAAAACAACGCCAAAACCAAAACCCAGCTCAAGATCAAGCTGATCGTGATGAACTTCCTGGAATTTGCCGTCTGGGGAGCTTATCTGACGTCGCTGGGTCGCTATCTGGGCAACATCGGCCTCGGATCGCACATCAAATGGTTCTTTGCGATGCAGGGCATCGTTTCGATTTTTATGCCTACGCTGATGGGCATCGTGGCCGACCGCAAGATCCAGGCCCAGAAGGTGCTCTCGCTTTGCCACGGCATGGCTGGCGTCTTTATGCTGGCGGCAGGCCTGTACTGCGTGAACGCCGGAGGCGGTGTCCAATTCTGGCCGCTGTTCATCTTCTACAGCATCAGCCTCGCCTTCTTCATGCCGACCATCGCCCTGGTCAATTCCGTGGCTTATAACGCCCTCCGTGAGCTCCAGATGGATCCGGTCAAGGAATTCCCGCCGATCCGCGTGTTCGGCACCATCGGCTTCATCTGCAGCATGCTGCTGACCAACTTCCTGAAGTTCGGCGGCGTGGCGATGCAGGACAGCTATACGCAGCTCCTCTCCTCCGGCATCCTGTCGCTGGTCCTCTGCGGCTATGCGCTGACCATGCCCAAGTGTCCGGTCAACAAGGCCAGCGGCCAGAAGAGTTTCGTGGACGCTTTCGGCCTGAAGGCCTTCACCCTGTTCAAGGACGGCCAGTTCGCCGTGTTCTTCATTTTCTCGATGCTGTTGGGCGCTTCGCTCCAGATCACGAACGGCTACGCCAATACGTTCCTGGGCTCCTTCGCAGCCGATCCGTCGCTTGCCAACACGTTCGCCGTGAAGAATTCCAACGCACTGATCGCCATCTCGCAGGCTTCCGAGACCCTTTGCATCCTGCTGATCCCGTTCTTTATGAAGCGGTTCGGCATCAAGAAGGTGATGCTCATTTCGATGCTGGCCTGGGTGTTCCGTTTTGCGTTCTTCGGACTCGGCCATCCGTCCATGCCGGGTGTGCTGCTGTTTGTCCTCAGCTGCATCGTCTACGGTATCGCGTTCGACTTCTTCAACATCTCGGGTTCGCTCTATGTTGAGCAGCGCACCAGCCGGGATATCCGCGCCAGCGCGCAGGGATTGTTCATGATGATGACCAACGGCTTCGGCGCCACGGTCGGTACCCTCGCCGCCGGCGCCGTGATCGACGCCTGCGACGTGTTCAATACGCCCGCCAACTGGCCGAAGGCCTGGTTCATCTTCGCCGGCTATGCCCTCGTGGTCGCCATCCTCTTCGCGATATTGTTCAAGTACAAACACGAACCGCAGCAAGCATAATACTGCGAAAGCAAACAAAAAAGCCGGCCCGAGAAGGTCGGTTTTTTTTGTTATTTTTTTTAATAGTTGGAAAACGCTTGGATATATTACTTATTTGTTATGCATTTGTGCGGCTGTTTACGGCTATTGTCTATCGTCATCCCGACAAGGGAGATATTGACTTTTCGGATCCTATGGCGTTTTTACGCCCGATTTGAACAGTCTGATTATCGGCGATGGAGCCGCGATGCCTTCATCAATTTCCTCGTCAAGGAAACATTGAAAATAACCGCTGAGCCATAATGCTAAAGGCTGAATAAGTGTTGTAGGGTTTAAGATTTATGCGTACCTTTATAGGTATGAACTGTTTATTTCGTCGCTACCACATTCTGATCCTGCTTCTGGCGTTGTCTGTCGTTGCTTCCTGCGACATTCGCCAGACTGCAGTCACCCTGAATGACGTCGAGACCTACATCCAGGCCCGCCCGGATAGTGCCCTGGCCACTATCCGGAGCATCGACACCACAACCCTCACCACCCGTGCGCTCCGTGCCCACTACGCCCTGTTGCATGCAATCGCGCTCGACAAGAACTGGATAGATACGACGGATGTCAAAGTCGTGATGCCCGCGGTGGAGTACTACGACCGCCATCCTTCAGGTATCCGTAGGGCAAAAGCCTGGTATTATCTTGGTAGGATTCAACAGAACGGCGAGAATCGTCTTGATGCCAGTATTTCATTCTTGAAAGCTGAACGTTATTCTGAGCACTCAGAAGACAGCGATTTCAAAGGCTTAGTCTGCCTTGCCATGTCAACTCTATACAGTCAAACACATCTTCATGAAGAAGCACTGAAGTATTCAGAGCGCGCATATTCTTTTTTTGTCGAGGCGCGAGATACAACAAATACTAATAGCGCTCTTTACTGCAGGGCTAGTGATTTAATGAATTTAGAGAGATACGGCGAAGCGGATACTTTATTTCGAATTCTGATTAAAAACGAATCTGTTCACCCTAATTTACGAACATCTTTGCTTTGTAACTATGCGCTGAATCTTATGTTTTTTCAGGAAGATTATGAGCAAGCAGTCCATATATTCGAAAAAGCGATTACCACATCAGGTTCATTGAAGAATAGAAACTCATGGTGCGCTTATGCATATTCGCTTATGCGAGTAGGGAGAGTTAAACGGGCAGACAGTATTTTTGCACAACTTGAAGCGACTAAAGGGAATGCCTATCTTTCCTATTCCTATTGGAAAAGTATGGCCGACGCTTATTCCTTGGATTACCCCGCTGCATTTGGCCATCTTAAGACGGCCTATGATATTCAGGATGAGAATGTTGTAATTGCTTTTAGGCAGTCGGCCGTCAAGGCCCAAAAGGACTTCCTGGATGAAATGAATCGGGAGTCGAAGAAAGAAGCTGAACATCGTCAATTGGTGATGGGGGTCGCTATAGCGTCCCTAATCATTTTAATTCTCCTTATTGTTTTCGTATTTAAGCGTATGAACGACCGTTCTTTCCATGAGAAAGAGTCATTAATAGAAACCTACAGGGAATTGACAAGTCGGACAGAAGAAGAGAAAGCAAAAGTTCGAAATCAGTATATTCAGTTATGTCGATCTCATTTTAGTCATATAGGTAGAATAAATGAGATGTTGAGTGTCTATTCAAAAGAATCCAATAACAATCTATATAAGGAATTAAAGCGATCAATCCAACGGGTTGGACTTGATGAAGATAGTCAGCAGCGATTTGAGAAGATGCTCGATGATTCTTTTGATGGTGTAATGACGCACTTCCGTGATTCTTTCCCAGGGAAGAAAGAGAGATTCTATCAACTAGTCAGTTACCTGTTTGCTGGTTTTGGAACCACTACCATATGTACAATCATTCCGGGGTATAACAAACATAATATCCACGTTGAAAAGTGGCGACTCAAACAGTTGATTCAAGACTCTGAATGTTCGTATAAGAAGCAGTTTCTCGAGATGCTCGCATAGTTTTCTCATTTTCAGCCAATTAGACCACGTGTCTCGTTTTGATTGAACGGTGGGGGTGTAAATTATTGGTTTTCAGCAGTTTGTATTTTTTGAGAGTTTGTTCTCGCTCTCTTTTTTTTAAATCGGCCTCAGAATACATTCTGAGGCCGATTTTATATATTGAAATGAGAGGTTTTTTCTTGTTGTCTACTGGTGTAGAGCCCGTAACTTTACAATAAGAAATAATTAAATCTATTTAACCTATGAAACACCTTGTACTATCTTTAATGCTTGTTTTAGCGACCGTATTTGCATTTCCGCTGGAGACCTTTGCACAAGATATCCCCGATGACGATGGATCTGGCCATCCAGTCGTGCTGGGAGATAATGAGACGCTGGGATATGAATTGGAGGGCACTCGAATCCCACATTTTTTTGTTTATGATCCAGAGTCTCAAGTTATATTTCATACCTTTGTTCCAGATCAGTCTGATTTGAATGCCATTCAAATATATTTGTCGACTGTTTTGAGCCGATATAGGATTTAGTTTTAGTCCTTTAAGATGATTCGCTATCTTATGCGCTTGGGGTTATTGCTGGTCTTGACATTCATGGTCGGGGCGTGCGTGTATGATTATGTGCCGCCGGTGCCGGAGGAGGGGGAAGGGGAGGTGCTCGTGATCAACGGCGATATTCTGATCGGCCAGATGACGGAGATCCAGATCGGAAAGATGGTCCAGGTGGGGGGTGAATCGGAGGGTAATCTCAAGGTGGACCATGTATATGTGGAAGACAATGCCGGAGGACGATACGCCGGAGTCCTGACAGAGGAAATCCGATACTTGATTGATACCAAAGATGCTGACCCGTCCAGGGAGTATCGGCTGGTTGTTGAAAAAGGGTCGTCTATCTATGAATCGGAATGGCAGCCTGTGCTGCAGGCGGCCGAGATAGACAGCCTGTCGTACTCCTTCAATGATAACCGTGATCATATCCATATTGAGGTGTCTTCGCATTCCGATGACAATAACCGGTATTATAAGTGGAAAGCCCGCCAGACGTGGGAGTATCATTCGGCCTCCAATGCGCTGTATTTCTATGTACCGGCCGGGGGCTCGCTGGATGGAAGTCCCGTTCCTGTCGATACGGTTGTCTCCTATGAGAATCGGGTCAATTACTATTTTTGTTGGAATACGGGCGAAGTGTCAGACTTGTTGATGGCTTCAACGGCGCAAATGAGCGAGAACCGATTCGTGCGCCATCGTCTGTATTCGATGGAGTGTCACGAGCCGCGTACGCAGATGGTCTATTCCGTGGATCTGTACCAGGAGGCCGTCTCCGAAGAGGCCTGGCGCTATTACGAAGCGCTTAAGAACAATTCTCAAAATGTCGGAGGACTCTTTTCGCCCCAACCCTCTGAGGTGAAGGGAAATATCCGGGAACGGAGCCACCCCGAAAGGCAAGTCATCGGTTATGTGAGCGTCACCCGGCCGAGCGTCAAGCGGCTGACCATTGATTTTGAGACGTTCCTCTTCCATAAGCTGGGAGACTGGGAACGTGTGGCGGGGGAGATCGTGGCAGACCGGCAGAATTGGGGTTTTTATTATCAACACTCGTATCTGGTCACCTATCCCATCATGATGGATGAGTCAATCAACTACAATCGTTTTGAGTGGGCGTTTGCGCGCTGTGTAGATTGCCGTATGCTCGGCGGCAACAAGAACAAACCCGACTGGTGGCCCAACGATCATAGATGAACGGTATGAAGGCATTGAGACATATCCTGCTGTTAACCTTGCTGCTGGTTCCTTTCGGGGCCGGGGCGCAGGATGACGGTGCGCTCTATCAAGCGGCTGTGGGTCAGACGGGGCTCTTCTGGCGGGGGCACCAGGCCTACAGCTATCCCATTATGGCGGACGAATCGCCGTGGTGGGAGGTCGATGATTATCGGATCGGGACGGTGGTCTACAATGGAAGAACCTACCGGGGCATTCCCCTCAACATCGATGCGGTGCGGCAGGAACTGGTGGCCTGGGATACGACGACCGGTGCCGAAAAAGTCGTCTGGAGAGAGGGCGTGTCGGTTTTCAGAATCGGCGAAAAAATGTATTTCAACCTTCAGGCGCTCTACGGCGAAGATATGCCGTCCGGCTACTGGGAGGCGGTCTATAGCGGCAGCGCCCGAATCTTGAAACAGGTGACCAAGACGCTGACCCGGGATATGTCGGGAAGGCCGGACGTAAGGACAGGGGTCCGCTACGGGCATCTCTCTGCAGACGGAACCTGGACACCCCTGGAACGGCGCAGCCGGCTGCAGAAGCTCTATCCGTCGCAGCGCAGCGAAATCCGCAAGCATATCGCTTCTCTGGAACAGGGGGGCATGATTGATTTTGAGCGCTATTGCGCGGCGGTCATGCGCCTTGTCGATTCGCAGCAGGCGCCGGGCGGCCAGCGCGACGAAACGGATTTCACGTCCATACCCGAAAAAGGCTATAAGGTGACGACCTATGGCGGGGTTCCCGCCGCCAAGGCGCTGCCCCTGATGGACCGGCTGCCCGCCGGCTACTTCGAGGACCGCTCCAAGCCTGCGGTGGATACTTCTTTCAAGGAATACCTTGCCACGGAGGCCACCGCCTCGCTGGGCGACGGGCGGGACGAGGAGTCCGTGGTTACGCTGCGCAGCGCCGTGGTGACGGCCGAGAGCCGGATGCACCACCGCACGGCGCAGCTGGGCATCGAGCGGGTGCAGGCCAGCGTCATCAAGAACGTGCCGGTGGTCTTCGGCGAGTCCGACGCGCTGAAGGTCATCATGACGCTTCCGGGCGTCAAGTCGGTGGGCGAAGCGGCGGGCGGCTTCAACGTCCGCGGCGGCTCCACCGACCAGAACCTCATCCTCTTCAACGGCGGAACGGTCTATAACCCGAACCACATGTTCGGCATCCTGTCGGCCTTCAATACCGACGTGATCAGCGGGATGGAACTCTACAAGAGCTCGATTCCGGCCGAATACGGCGGCCGCATCTCCTCCGTGCTGGAGGTCAGCGGCCGCGACGGCGACAACGAGAAAGTCAAGGGCTCGCTGGGCCTCGGCCTGCTGACCAGCCGGTTCCACCTGGAAGGCCCCTTCGTCAAAGGCAAGACCAACTTCATCGTCGGCGCCCGGACTACCTATTCCAACTGGCTGCTGAAGCTGCTGCCGTCCGACAGCGAATATGCCGGCGGCAAGGCCTCGTTCCAGGACGCGAACCTGGGCCTGAGCCACAAGTTCAACGAGCGTAACACGCTCCATGCCTACGGCTATTTCTCCCGTGACAAGTTCAGCTTCTCGGGCGACACGACCTTCCGCTATCGCAATCTCAACGGCTCCTTGCGCTGGGACAGCCGGCTGGGTGAGCGCTTTACGATGACGGCTTCTGCGGGCTACGACAGTTACCACTACAGCCTGGAAGACACTTTCAACGAGTATGAGGCCTTCCGCCTTTCCAACGCGGTGGACCAGGGCTTCGCACGGGTGAAGTTCGCGCAGGGTCTGGGCGCCGCCCACACGCTGACCTACGGCGTCCAGTCGCTGCTTTACAACGTGAATCCCGGCGACATCCGGGGTGTCGGCGAAAAGTCGCTGGTGGAAGCGCGGGCGCTGGACCGCGAACGGGCCCTGGAAGCGGCCGTGTACGTGAGCGACGAATGGAAGCCGAACGAGGCTTTCAGTGCTGACTTCGGGGTGCGCTGGTCGCAGTTCATCCCGGTGGGCGGCGGCAAGACCTACGGCGGGCCGGAGTTCCGCGTGTCTGGCAAATACACCTTCGGCACGGAGACTTCCCTCAAGGCCGGCTTCAATACGATGCGGCAGTACATCCACCTCATCTCGAACAGCGTGAACATCTCGCCGGTGGACAGCTGGCGCCTCTCCAGTGACCGCATCCGTCCGCAGACGGGCTGGCAGGCTGCCGCAGGCGTCTACCAGACGCTGATGGACGGCCAGGTGGACCTCTCGCTGGAGGGCTACTACAAGCACATCCAGCACTACCTCGACTACAAGGGCGGCGCGGTGCTGGTGATGAATCCCAACCTGGCCGACGACCTGGTGGAGACGGAAAACCGCTCCTACGGCATCGAGCTGATGGCTCGCAAGAGCGCCGGAAAGCTCAACGGCTGGGTGGCTTACACGTGGTCGCGTTCGCGCTTGCGCGAAACGGGCGACCGGGGTGACGAGGCCATCAACGGCGGCGCGTGGTACAACGCACCCTACGACAAGCCGCACGACGTGAAGGTGGTGGCCAACTACCGCTTCACGAAGCGCTACAGCGTGTCGGTCAACCTGGACTACTCCACGGGCCGCCCTGTCACCATTCCTGTCGGGCAGTTCTCCTACGGCGACGGCGTGTGGCTGAGCTATTCGGACCGCAACGCCTACCGTGTCCCCGACTATTTCCGCCTGGATATCGCGATGATGATCGAGCCGAGTCACTACCTGAAGCAGCTGACGCACCTGTCGGTTACTTTCGGCTGCTATAATGTGACGGGGCGCAAGAATCCCTATTCGGTGTATTTCTCTTCGGACGGGACGACGGTCACCGGCCATATGCTGAGCGTCTTCGCCGTGCCGGTTCCTTATATCAACTTTAACCTGCGGTTCTGATGAAGCGGTCCTTGATACTTCTGACAATGATGGCGCTGGCGCTGCTGCCCCTGCGGGCGCAGGAGCGGGCGGCAGAACGGACATATGTCACCACCGACCGCAGCGTCTATGTAACCGGCGACCGCATCTGGTGCTCGGCCTTTTGCGTGACGGGCCAGGGACGGCTCTCCGATGTGAGCCGGGTGGCCTATCTGGAGCTGCATTCGGCCGACGGCGTGGCCGCTACGGCCAAACTGGCACTCGACGGAGGCCGCGGTGCGGGCTACCTCGACCTGCCGACCTCCCTCCCGACAGGCAACTACCGGCTGGTGGCCTATACGGCCCAAAACAAGAACGAGGTGGATTACGACTACACGGGCCTGGCATCCAAGACGCTGTCGGTTTTCAATGTCTTCTCCACCGAACGCGTTACGGACGGGGTTGAGGTGGTTTCGCAGGATGCTTATGCGAAGGCCGCCATGCCGGCAATGCGCACGGCTGGCGGCGTGTCCCTCGAATGGACTGCCGACGGCATCCTCCACATCGCCAACCATACCGGCAACGCGGTCACCTTCAGCCTCTCCGTTGCGTGCGAAGACGAAATCGTCCCGCCGGCGAATCCCGATATCGCCGCATTCCTCGCTGCCGCACGTACCATCGGCCAGCGGTCTTTCCGCGATCAGATTCTCCCCGAATGGGAAGGCGAGGTCATCACGGGCCGCGTCGTGGCCGACCCCGCCACGTTGCGCTCCCTGCTGGGCCGCACCGCCTATATCTCCGCTCCCTCCGAACAGGCCGAGGTTTATACCTCTTTAGTCGTCGGCGAGGGTGCATTGTCCTTCGTCACGGGTAACTTCTTCGGCAATCAGGAGCTGGTGTGCGAGATTGAAGGCGCCGACCCGCAGTCGCCGCCACGCATCGAGTTGACATCTCCTTTCGTCAAGGCCCCGGTGGCAGTCCCTGAACGGCTGCTGCTCAGCCCGTCGCTGGCAACGCCGCTGACCGCGCGCAGCCTTGCGATGCAGCAGGCACGCCGCGCCGCGGCCGATACCCTTTATGAATATCTTCCCCGAAGGGAATATCCCCTCCTGGACGGTTCCCCGATCCGCTACGTCCTCGACGACTACACGCGCTTCAATACCCTGGAAGAAACTTTTATCGAATTCATTCCGCAGGTTCGCACGAGAAAAGGCGCCGGCGGAAGACCGGAGATTTTTGTCCGCCTCGAAGAAACCCCCGGCTCGCGCGTCTTTGCGAATACGCCGTCGCTGGTGCTGCTCGACGGCGTCCCGATCCTCGACCACGAACGGTTGCTGCAGTACGACCCGCGTCTGGTACAGCGCATAGACGTCTATCCCTACACGCATTATCTGGGCAGCCGCACCTTCGCAGGCGTAGTCAACCTGATTACGTTCGAGCACAACCTGCCGCACTTCGCGCTGAACAAGACCTTGCAGATCGTGCCGTTCCCCGGCCTCTGCTGGCCCACGGCCTGGCTCGGCCCCGACCCCGAAGCGCCGGGCGAATCCCCGGACTGCTACTATACGCTCTTCTGGCATCCGCTTCTCCGGCTGGGTCCCGGCGAGACGCTCGCGGTTCCCTGCCGGTTGCCCGGTGCCGGTCAACGTGTCGTTGCCACCGTGGAAGGCATCACGACATCCGCGCAGCCAGTCGTCGGAAGAATGCCAGTTGCCATCTTGCCTTGATGATATGGGCTATTCCTTCAAATGGTCGAGTCCGGCCCGGCGAAGGCCGGAGTCGGCGAAGCGTTTTTCAAATTCTTCTTCTGAAAGGGTCTCCCAGGCCTCTTCCGTCATCGCGGCGATGTCGGCGCGGTGCGTCTCGAATTCGGGTAGGGGCTGCAGCGGCTTGTCCCACGGGCAGGCGCGCATGCACTCCTCGCAGCCGAAGCGCCAGCCGCCGCGCTTTTCGAGCGGAATGTCGACCGGATCGTGCGATTCGATGGTGAGGTAGGAGATGCATTTGCGGGCGTCGAGGTCGAACGGGGCCCGCAGGGCGCCGGAGGGGCAGGCGCGGAGGCAGGCGCCGCAGGCGCCGCACTCCGTCGCCGCAAGCGGGGCGTGGGGCGTGAAACGGTCGGCCGGGATGTTGCAGAGGATCACGCCGATGATCGTGCGCAGGCCGAACTGCGGCGAAATGAAGAAGTTGTTCTGTCCGATGAATCCCAGCCCGGCCCGGACGGCCCAGTACCGCTCGAGCACCGGGGCGCTGTCTACGAACGGCCGGCCTTCGAAGGCCGGGAACTGCGCCTTCAGGTCGCCGATCACGGCGAAGAGCCGGTCCTTGACGACCTTGTGATAGTCCACTCCCTGCGCGAAGCCGGCCACGCCGCCCCCGGCCTGGCCGTACGGAGCCAGGAAGCAGAGCACGCTCTCAGCCCCGGGCACCAGCTGCGCGGGGTCGAACCGCTTCTCGACATTGCGCGCCAGATAGGCCATTCCGGCGTGCCGTCCCTCTTCCAGATAGCGCCCGAAATCGCCCTGCCGGTCCTCCGAAACTTTTTCCACTTTCGCGGCGCCGAAATCAAGAAAACCGTATGCGTGTAAGTCGATTTTTATTAAATTTGTGGACAATTTGAAAGCAAAACCGTCAAAATAGTATGAAAAGGATTCTTGTAGTCGGAGCTGGCGGACAAATCGGTACCGAGCTTGTCCCCTATCTCCAGCATATTTATGGCGAAGATAATGTAATTGCCGCAGATTTGAAAGACGAGCTGGTGGAAAAGCTGGGCCGTACGGCCATCTCCGAAAAGCTCGACGTCCTTGACGCCAAGCGTTTCGACGAACTCGTGGTCAAGTACAAGGTCGACGCGATCTACAACCTCGTCGCACTGCTCAGCGCCAAGGGCGAGCACATGCCCGGCGTGGCCTGGCATCTCAACATCACGGCCCTGATCAACGCCCTGAACATTGCCCAGGCGCACCACTGCTCGATCTTCACGCCGAGTTCCATCGGCGCCTTCGGTCCGAACACGCCGCACGACAATACCCCGCAGGACACCATCATGCGCCCGAACACCATCTACGGCATCTGCAAGGTGACGGGTGAGCTCTTGGGCGACTACCACTGGCAGCGCTTCGGCGTCGACGCCCGCAGCGTCCGCTTCCCGGGCATCATCTCGAACGGCGCCCTCCCGGGCGGCGGCACCACCGACTACGCCGTGGAAGTCTTCT
>Ga0310696_10004328_pt1 | contig 17417 bp, 9 predicted proteins | sample AusTroGonzalo_MG_4_FD_203885 | JGI IMG/M metagenome (GOLD analysis project Ga0310696, IMG submission 203885) | Bovine rumen microbial communities from tropical cattle in Woodstock, Queensland, Australia - Gonzalo_02 (v2) (version 2) | ecosystem: Host-associated > Mammals > Digestive system >...
TAAAGGTTGATGCTACCAAGGTAATTGAGAAAGGTAAGCTTCAGCCCGGTAAGATACTGCTCGTTGATACCGACAACGGAACTATCATCCGCAACGATGAGATAAAGAACATGCTGGCAAGCGAGTGCCCCTACTCAGAGTGGCTCTCTGAGGGCAGGGTAGAGCTGGCCAAACTTAAGAGCGGCCGTAAGGCAGAGGATGCCGTACAGGATTACACTCGCCGCCTTAGAGCATTTGATTATAGCCGTGAAGACATAGACCGTGTCATTGTTCCCATGTGCCAGACGGCCCAGGAGCCGCTCTCATCAATGGGTAACGACACACAGCTGGCGGTTCTCTCTGACCGTCCTCAGCTGCTTTTCAACTATTTCCGACAGCAGTTTGCCCAGGTTACAAACCCGCCTATCGACCCCATCCGTGAGGAGCTTGTAATGTCACTGACCGAGTACATCGGCGCAGTAGGCATGAACATCCTTACTCCCAGCGAGGGTCACTGCAAAATGGTACGTCTGCCGCAGCCTGTCCTCACCAACACCGAGCTTGACACGCTGCGCAACATTCGTTATAAGGGCTTCAACACAGAGGTGCTGCCTATCCTTTATGAGAAGGCCAAGGGCGCTCAGGGTATGGCTGCAGCCATTGAGGAGCTCTGCCATCAGGCCGAGAAATCAGTTGAGGCAGGAATCAACTACATCATACTTAGCGACCGCGGCATAGATGATACTCACGCCGCCATTCCTTCATTGCTTGCCGTAAGTGCCATCCACCACTATCTGGTATCGGTACAGAAGCGTGTACAGACCGCCCTGATTGTTGAGAGCGGTGAGATACGTGAGGTTATGCATGTAGCTCTGCTCATGGGCTACGGCGCAAGTGCTGTCAACCCCTACATGGCATTTGCCGTAATAGATGACCTGGTAAAGAAGGGTGAGATCCAGCTTGACCTGGAGACAGCCCGTCACAACTACATCAAGGCTATTGACAAGGGCCTTAAGAAGATACTCAGTAAGATGGGTATCAGCACAATCCGCTCATACCGCGGTGCCAAGATATTTGAGGCTATCGGTCTGAGCCAGGAGCTGCTGTCCAAGTATTTTGGTACAGCATCATCAACAATAGGCGGTGTTACCCTGGATGGTATAGCAAAAGACGCAGAGCGTATGCATGCCCAGGGATTCAGCGCACAGGAGCCTGAGAGCGTTCTTCCGTTCGTGGGTCAGTACTCATTCCGTAAGGACGGTATCCGTCACGCATGGACACCTGAGGCTATCTCCACTCTTCAGCTTGCCACACGTCTGGGCAGCTACAAGAAGTTCCAGGAGTTCTGCTCAATAGTTGATGACAAGAAGGAGCCGCTGTTCCTGCGTGACTTCTTCAAATTCAAGACAAACCCCATATCAATTGATGAGGTTGAGCCCGCTTCAAACATCGTGAAGCGCTTTATCGGTGCCGCAATGTCATTCGGCGCCATCAGCAAGGAGGCTCATGAGGCTATAGCACTTGCACTTAACGCTCTGGAGTCACGCAGCAACACCGGTGAGGGTGGTGAGGACAGCGATCGTTTCCACAACAGTGTTGACGGTGTATCTCTGAGCAGTAAGATCAAGCAGGTTGCATCAGGCCGATTCGGTGTTACTGCCGAGTATCTGGTCAATGCCAAGGAGATACAGATCAAGGTGGCTCAGGGTGCCAAGCCCGGTGAGGGCGGTCAGCTGCCCGGCTTCAAGGTGAACGAGGTTATTGCCCGTACACGTAACTCAATAGCCGGAATCTCACTGATTTCACCTCCGCCACATCACGATATCTACTCAATCGAGGATCTGGCACAGCTTATATTTGACCTCAAGAACGTTAACCCCGAGGCTAAGATCAGCGTCAAGCTGGTTGCTGAGAGCGGCGTAGGTACCATCGCAGCCGGTGTTGCCAAGGCCAAGGCCGACCTGGTGGTTATCTCAGGTTCTGAGGGCGGTACAGGCGCATCACCCGCTTCATCTATCCGTTACGCAGGTATCTCACCTGAGATAGGTCTCTCTGAGACACAGCAGACACTGGTTCTGAATGACCTGCGCAAGGAGATTGAGGTTCAGGTTGACGGTCAGCTCAAGACCCCGCGCGACGTCATTGCAATGGCCCTACTGGGTGCAGGTGAGTTTGGTTTCGGTACAGCACAGCTTATAGTATTGGGTTGCCTCCTGATGCGTAAGTGCCATACCAATGCCTGCCCCGTAGGCGTTGCTACACAGGATCCCGCACTGCGTGCCAAGTTCCGCGGCCACAGCCAGTATCTTATCAACTACTACACCTTCCTGGCCGAGGGCGTAAGGGAGTATCTGGCTCAGCTCGGTTTCAAGCGCTTTGAGGATATCATAGGCCGTACAGACCTTATAGAGATTGACAAGGACAAGTTCACCGATAAGACCTCTCATCTTGATTTCAGCCGTCTGCTCACCAAGATTGACGGCAGCCTGTTCAAGACTCAGGAGCAGCATCATATGATTGATGACGTTCTGGACCGCAAGATCATTGCTGACAGCAAGCAGGTTATCGAAAAGGGTGGTAAGGTTGACCTTTCATATGACATAATCAACATCAACCGTTCTGCCGGTGCAATGCTCTCAGGTGAGGTTGCCAAGCACTACGGTCATGAAGGACTGGCCGATGACTCCATCAACGTTACCTTCAAGGGTTCGGCAGGCCAGAGCTTCGGCGCATTCCTGATGAAGGGCGTAAGCTTCAAGCTTGTGGGTGAAGCCAATGACTATGTAGGTAAGGGCCTCTCCGGCGGTCGCATATCGATACTGCCGTTTGAGGGTACCAAATATGAGGCACAGGATAACATCATAGCAGGTAACACAATTCTTTACGGTGCTACCAGCGGTGAGATATTCATCAACGGACGTGTAGGCGAGCGCTTTGCAGTACGTAACTCAGGTGCTACCGCAGTCGTTGAGGGTACAGGTGACCACTGCTGCGAGTATATGACAGGCGGTCGCGTGGTTGTACTTGGTACTACAGGCCGTAACTTTGCCGCAGGTATGTCAGGTGGTCTTGCCTACGTATGGGACAAGAACCATGACTTTGACTACTACTGCAACATGGATATGATTGAGCTTGACCTCATTGAGGACAAGGCCGGTCGTGACGAGCTGCGCAGCCTGATAGAGAAACACTATCAGCATACCGGTTCAAAACTGGCCAAGACCATGCTCGATGACTGGGAACACTACGTGGGTGAGTTCATTCAGGTGACACCTATCGAGTATCGCAGGATACTGCAGGAGGAGAGGATGAAGGCGTTGCAGCAGAAGATAGACAGCGTGCAGCGTGATTATTAAATGAAAAACAGTAGGAGACACTAATATGGGAAATCCTAGAGCTTTCTTGACCGTACCCAGACAGGACGCCGGTCATAGACCAATACATGAGAGAATAGCTGATTTCAGTGAGGTGGAGCAGACCCTGAACGACAGCAGCCGTCAGTTGCAGGCATCACGCTGCATGGACTGCGGTGTACCGTTCTGCCACTGGGCATGCCCCCTGGGCAACAAACAGCCGGAATGGCAGGATGCTGTCTACAAAGGCAAATGGGAGCTGGCTTACAAGCTGCTTTCCGCCACCAATGACTTCCCTGAGTTCACAGGCCGTATCTGCCCTGCACTCTGCGAGAAGAGCTGCGCTCTGAACCTCTGCATCGATGCTCCCGTAACCGTACGTGAGAATGAGTGCTCAATCATAGAACACGCCTTCCGTGAGGGTTACGTTCAGCCCAAGACATATGCACGCAACGGCAAGAAGGTTGCCATCATAGGTGCCGGCCCTGCCGGACTCTCAGCTGCCGTTCGCCTGAACTGCCTGGGTTATGAGGTTACACTCATAGACAAGATGCCTTCAGCAGGTGGTCTGGTACGTTACGGAATACCTAACTTCAAGCTTGACAAGTATGTTATAGACCGCCGTATGGCTATCATGGAGCAGGAGGGTATCAAGTTCCAGTTCAACACCATGGTTGACCTGAACAACCTGCCCCAGGGCTATGACGCATACATCATATCAAACGGAACACCTACCGCCCGTGACCTTAAGATTCCCGGACGTGAGCTCAAGGGCGTTTATTTTGCCCTGCAGATGCTCACCCAGCAGAACCTGCGTCTGGCCGGCTTTGAGTTCAGTGCCGATGAGACCGTATCGGCCAAGGGTAAGAAGGTGCTTGTAATCGGTGGTGGTGATACCGGTAGCGACTGCATAGGTACATGCCATCGTCAGGGTGCCGTAAGCGTTACCCAGATTGAGATCATGCCCAAGCCTCCGGTAGGCTACAACCCCGCTACACCCTGGCCGCAGTGGCCTAACATCCTCAAGACCACCACAAGCCATGAGGAGGGTTGCGAGCGCCGCTGGTGCCTTACATCCAACAAGTTCCTGGATGACGGTAACGGCAACCTTAAGGGCGTTGAGGTTGAGACTGTAGAGTGGGTACCGGATCCTAACGGTGGCCGTCCGCAGATGAAACTGACCGGTAACAAGGAGATCATTGAGTGCGATATGGTGCTGCTGGCTATGGGATTCCTCAAGCCCGAGCATCCTCAGTATGCTGAGAACGTATTCCTGGCCGGTGATGCCAAGAACGGTGCCAGCCTTGTAGTCCGTGCTCTTGCAAGCGGACGTGAGGTTGCCGCACAGGTTGACAAATACCTCAAGTCTAAATAAGAGATGGGCAGGGCAATCAGATTCACCAAGATGCATGGTCTGGGCAACGACTATATCTACATCAATGTGATGGATATGGTGCTGCCTGATCCTGCGGGCCTCTCGGTGCTGTGGAGCGACCGTCACAAAGGGATAGGCTCAGACGGCATTATCCTGATAGGACGTTCTGACAAGGCTGATTTCAGCATGCGCATTTTCAACGCTGACGGATCTGAGGCACTGATGTGCGGAAACGGTTCGCGTTGTGTTGGTAAGTATGTGTATGATAAGGGATTAACCATCAAGACTGAAATCACTTTAGAGACCCTTTCCGGTATCAAAAAGCTCTCACTTCATCCCGGTTCAGACGGCAAGATAGAATCGGTAACGGTCGGAATGGGACCCGGTCTTCCGCTTAAGGTGAACCGTGAGAACAGTGACAATCTGATTGGTGAGACCCTGAACGTAGGCGAGGGACCTACGGTTTGTACCGCCATTGACATGGGTAACCCGCATCTGGTCATGTTCGTTAATGACGCCGAAAAGGCCAGGGTGGCAGAGGTCGGACCGGTCATGGAGCACAATGCCATGTTCCCCAACAGGGCAAACATAGAGTTTGCACAGGTTATAGACCGACATCATATACGTATGAGGGTCTGGGAGAGGGGCAGCGGCATAACGTGCGCGTGCGGCACAGGAGCGTGTGCCACGGCGGTGGCATCGGCCATGCAGGGGTATACGGATCCTGCCCAGTGTGAGGTTATTATGGATGGAGGCGCGCTTACCGTGAGTTGGGACCCGGTAACAAAGGAGGTCCAGATGCAGGGTGACGCCAATTCAGTATTTGAAGGTATAATTGAACTACCTGACAAAGAGTTATAATTAGCCATAGACAGAGGGATATACGTCCCTCTGTTGTGGCGTATAAAGGTTGATAGACAAAAGATTATGATACAGTCAAATCCAAACTTCTCCAGACTGCCCGAGAGGTATCTGTTTCTGGATATTGCCAAGAGAGTAGCGGCATTCAGCAAGGCTAACCCCGATGCCGATATAATCCGTATGGGCATCGGCGACGTGACCCGTCCGCTTGCCCCTGCAGTTATCAAAGCCATGCATGAGGCTGTAGATGACTGCGCAGCACAGTCAACATTCCACGGCTACGGCCCCGAGCGCGGCTATCTGTGGCTCCGTGAGGCAATTGCCAAGTATGACTATGCAGAGCGTGGCGTTAATGTAACCCCCGATGACATATTCGTGAATGACGGTGCCAAGAGCGATACCGGAAACATTGGTGATATCCTGGCTGTAGACGGACTGGTAGGCATTACCGATCCTGTATATCCCGTATATGTGGATACCAACCTGATGCGCGGCAGCAGCATACGCTATATCACCTGCAATGAGGAGAACGGCTATACTGGTGACATACCTGCAGGAAAGATTGACGTAATCTACCTGTGCTATCCCAACAACCCCACGGGTGCCGTAATCACCAAGAGCAAGCTTAAGGAGTGGGTTGACTATGCTCTTGCCAACGGATCACTCATCATGTATGACTCAGCTTATGAGGCATTCATACGTGACCCGGAGATTCCCCATTCAATCTATGAGATTGAGGGCGCCAGAAAGTGCGCCATAGAGTTCCGCAGTTTCTCCAAGACTGCCGGATTTACTGGAATAAGATGCGGTTATACCGTTGTTCCTCAGGAACTTACTGCATCTGATGGCAAGGGCGGAACAGTACGTCTGAATGAGATGTGGGAGCGCCGTCAGAGCTGCAAGTTCAACGGTGCGTCATATATATCACAGCGTGGTGCGCTGGCCATCTACACCCCCGAGGGCCGCGCCCAGATACGTGCCACCATTGACTACTATCTGGAGACAGCACGCATAATAAGGGAGAGCATGGAGAAAGCCGGCCTGCAACCTCAGGGCGGTGAGAACGCTCCCTATATCTGGGCTCATACACCCAAGGGCATGAGCTCATGGCAGTTCTTTGACGAGCTGCTCAACAAGGCTGCCGTGGTGGTTACCCCGGGCAGCGGTTTCGGTCCTGCCGGCGAGGGTTATTTCCGTATAACCTCATTTGCTGACCGCGACCGTACAATTGAAGCAATGGAAAGAATAAAAAACATCTTATAAATAATAATTCTGAATGGATAAAGAGGCAATCCTAATTCTTGAAGACGGTACACGGTACGTGGGCCGCTCGTTCGGATACGAAAAACCGGTATCGGGCGAGATGGTCTTCTACACCGCTATGACCGGCTACCCTGAGAGTCTTACTGACCCCTCATACAAGGGCCAGATTCTTGTGCCAACCTTCCCGCTCATAGGTAACTACGGTGTACCTGGTGACGAGATTGTGAACGGCATATCCCGTTTCTTTGAATCTGACAGGATTCACTGCTCGGCTTTGGTTATCTCATCCTACTCGGCTGAATACAGCCACTGGGACTCTGAGCGCAGCCTTGGCGAGTGGCTCAAAAAGTGGGAGGTTCCCGGTATCTACGGCATTGATACCAGAGCGCTCACCAAGAGACTGAGAGAGAAGGGTGCCATGTTGGGTAAGATTGTGTTCGGTGATGAGGACATTCCTTTCTACGATCCCAACAAGGACAATCTGGTAGCTCAGGTATCCGGCAAGGAGATTAAGACCTACGGCAACGGAAAATACAAGGTTCTTATGGTTGACTGCGGTATGAAGAACAACATACTGCGCTGCCTGCTTGACTACAACGTACAGATCAAGCGTGTGCCCTGGAATTATGATTTCAGCGGCGAGGAGTATGACGGTCTGTTCATATCAAACGGCCCCGGTGACCCCGCCATGTGCACTGAGACCATAGAGAATATCCGCAAGGCGCTCAAGCAGGACAAGCCTATCATGGGTATATGCCTTGGCAACCAGCTGCTGGCCATTGCAGCAGGAGCCAAGACCTACAAACTCAAGTACGGACACCGCGGACACAACCAGACAGTACGTATTCCCGGCACCCATAAGTGCTTTGTAACATCTCAGAACCATGGTTTTGCCATTGATGACAAGACTCTGCCTGCAGATTGGGAACGTATGTTTGAGAATCTGAACGACGGCACGAATGAGGGTATTAAGCACAAGTCAAAGCCCTTCTTCTCAACTCAGTTCCATCCTGAGGCATCGAGTGGACCTACTGATACGGGTAACCTGTTCGGTATGTTTGTGGAGAATATGATTAAGTATTCAAAAAAATGAATGATGCTATGGAAGATGTAAAGAGAGTACTCGTGCTCGGTTCGGGAGCACTCAAGATAGGTCAGTCAGGTGAGTTTGACTACTCAGGTTCACAGGCCCTGAAGGCCCTGCGTGAGGATGGCAAATACACCATACTTATAAACCCCAATATAGCCACTGTCCAGACATCAGAGGGCGTGGCCGATGCCATATACTACCTGCCCATCACTCCCGCCTTTGTGGAGAAGGTTATCCAGAAGGAGAAGCCCGATGGCATCATGCTTGCATTCGGTGGCCAGACCGCACTGAACTGCGGTGTTGAGCTCTACAAGAGCGGCATACTTGAAAAGTACGGCATCAAGGTACTGGGCACACCGGTTCAGGCCATCATCAATACTGAGGACCGTGAACTGTTTGCCGATATGATGCACTCCATCAACGTCAAGACCCCACGCAGCGAGGCCGTAAACAACATGGAGGAGGCCCTTAAGGTAGTAAAGGAGATCGGTTATCCTGTGATTGTACGTGCCGCCTATACTCTGGGTGGTCTGGGATCAGGATTCTGCTCCAATGATGAAGAGCTTAAGAAGGTGGCTGCATCAGCATTCTCATACTCACCCCAGATCCTGGTCGAGGAGTCACTCAAGGGCTGGAAGGAGATAGAGTATGAGGTAGTCCGTGACCGTTATGACAACTGCATCACGGTCTGCAACATGGAGAACTTTGACCCGCTGGGCATACATACCGGTGAGAGCGTTGTTGTGGCTCCGTCACAGACACTGAGTGACCATGAGTATCACAAGCTGCGCCGCATTGCCATCGATATCATACGCCACGTGGGTATAGTGGGAGAGTGCAACGTACAGTATGCTCTGGATCCCAACTCTGATGATTACCGTGTTATTGAGGTTAACGCCCGTCTGAGCCGCTCATCGGCCCTGGCATCAAAGGCTACAGGTTATCCTCTGGCTTTTGTGGCTGCCAAGCTGGGTCTGGGCTACGGACTGGATGAGATACCTAACTCCGTTACCAAGGTTACATCGGCCTGCTTTGAGCCTGCCCTGGACTACGTGGTATGTAAGATACCGCGCTGGGATCTGGGTAAGTTTGAGGGCGTGTCACGTCTGATTGGCTCCAGCATGAAGTCCGTGGGTGAGATCATGTCAATAGGACGCACCTTTGAGGAGGCTATCCAGAAGGGTATGCGTATGGTTGGACAGGGTCTGCACGGATTTGTCGGTAACAACGTCAATGTGCCTGATATTGAGGCAGAGCTGGTTAATCCTACCGATAAGCGTCTGCCTGCCCTAGAGCTGGCTTTTGCCCAGGGTTACACCGTAGACAAGCTACATGAGCTGACCAAGATTGACAAGTGGTTCCTGTGCCGTCTGGCCAACATCCACAACATCAAGGAGCAGCTGGCTGCAGCCGGAGGACTTGAGAATGTATCTGAATGGCTGCTGCGTGAGGCCAAATGCATGGGATTCAGTGACTATCAGATAGGTAAGCTCACCATATCAGGTGATAAGCTGAATGCACATGAGAAGGCAAGCGCCGTACGCAAGCAGCGTAAGGCTCTTGGCATACTGCCTGTAGTAAAGCAGATTGATACGCTGGCAGGTGAGTATCCCGCATTCACCAACTACCTCTATCTTACATATAACGGTTCGGAGAACGACGTTGAGTTTGAGCATGACGGCAAGTCCGTGATTGTTCTGGGTAGCGGTGCTTACCGTATCGGTTCGAGCGTTGAGTTTGACTGGTGCGGTGTTGCTGCCGTCAAGAAGATACAGGAGATGGGCTACCGCGCCGTTATGATCAACTACAACCCTGAAACGGTAAGTACTGACTACGATACATGTGACCGTCTCTTCTTTGATGAGCTTACACTTGAGCGTGTACTTGATATATGTGACCTGGAGGGCCCCAAGGGTGTGATCGTATCAACAGGCGGACAGATCCCCAACAACCTGGCTCTGCTGCTTGACCATGAGGGTATCAACATTCTTGGTACATCGGCCAAGAGTATCGATATGGCCGAGGACCGTCAGAAGTTCTCTGAGATGTGTGACTCGCTGGGTATTGACCAGCCGCGCTGGAAAGAGCTTACCAGCATGGATGATATATGGAGCTTTGTAGATGAGGTGGGTCTGCCTGTGCTTATCCGTCCTTCATACGTGCTCTCAGGTGCTGCCATGCGTGTGGTAAGTGACCGTGCAGAGCTTGAGACAGCCCTTAACAACGCCGCTGTGGTAAGCCAGGAGCATCCTGTCGTGGTTACTGAGTTCCTGCAGCGTGCCAAGGAGGTTGAGATTGATGCTGTGGCCCAGAACGGCGTAATCAAGTGCTACGCCATAAGTGAGCATATTGAGTTTGCCGGTGTGCACTCAGGTGATGCCACTGTGGTCTTCCCGGCCCAGAAGCTCTATTATGAGACCATCCGTAAGATCAAGAAGATATCCAAGAAGATTGCAGGTGCCCTGAACATATCGGGCCCGTTCAATATCCAGTTCCTGGCCAAGGAGAACAGCATCAAGGTTATTGAGTGCAACCTGCGTGCATCACGTTCGTTCCCGTTCGTAAGCAAGATCACCAAGTTCAACTTCATAGGCATGGCAACTGAGATCATGCTGGGTAAGGAGGTTGAGCCCTTTGGTAAGACCTTTGCCGATATAGACTACGTGGGTGTAAAGTGCTCACAGTTCTCATTTGCACGTCTGCTCAAGGCCGATCCTATCCTGGGCGTTGACATGGCCTCTACCGGTGAGGTTGCCTGCATAGGTGACAACTACCACGAGGCTCTGCTCAAGAGTATGATATCGGTAGGAACACGTGTTCCATCAAAGGAGAAGGGTATACTGCTCTCATCAGGTCCTACCAAGTCAAAGATTGACCTGCTGGATGCTGCCCGTATACTGCATGAATACGGCTATAAGATTTACGCCACAAGCGGTACGGCACATTTCCTTGATGAGAACGGCATTAAGGTGGAGGAGATCCTGCACTGGCCCGATTCGGATGAGAAACCCAATGTGATTGACTATATGCGCAGCGGCAAGATTGACCTGGCTATCAACATACCCAAGAACAATACTGCGCGTGAGCTCCAGAACGGCTACCTGATTAGACGTACAGCTGTGGATTTCAACATCCCGCTCATTACCAACGCCCGTCAGGCCAGCGCCTTCATCTATGCATTCTGCAAGATTGGAGTTGACGGACTTGCCATTAAGCGTATTGATGAATATGTAAACGATTAAAGGACTATAACTATGTGTGGAATAGTAGGTTATGTGGGTAAACGTGAAGCGTATCCCATTCTTGTAAAGGGTCTTTCAAGACTTGAGTACCGAGGTTATGACAGTGCCGGTGTGGCTCTAATCAATGATGACGGTAACCTGGTCATCTACAAGACCAAAGGTAAGGTGGCAGACCTGGAACGTGCCGTTGAGGGCAAGAACCTGAGCGGCAGCATAGGTATTGCGCATACCCGCTGGGCCACACATGGTGAGCCTAATGATGTCAACGCCCATCCTCACTTCTCGGAGTCCGGTAACCTGGCCCTGATACACAACGGTATCATTGAGAACTACCGTGCGCTCAAGAAAGAGCTGCAGAACCAGGGTTACCACTTTAGGAGTGAGACCGATACCGAGGTGGTGATACAGCTTATCCAGTTCATCATGGACAGTCACGGCATACCCCTTGAGGAGGCTGTGCCGTTGGCCCTGAACAGTGTGATAGGCGCGTATGCCATCGTGATTGTTGACAAGACCCATCCGGACCGTATGATTGCAGCCCGTAAGGGCAGTCCGCTCATTATAGGTGTTGGTGATGACGAGTTCCTGATAGGTTCCGATGCCACACCTATCATTGAGTATACAGACCGTGTGGTTTACCTGGGCGAGGAGCAGATTGCTTTCATAGAGCGCGGCAAGGAGCTCAAGGTAACAGACCTGCGCAGCGTTGAGCAGACAGCCGTGGTAAAGAAGCTGGAGCTTAACCTTAGCCAGATAGAGAAGGGCGGTTTCCCGCATTTCATGCTCAAGGAGATACATGAGCAGCCTGAGACTTGCAGTACCGTCATGAACGGACGTCTGCACCCCGATCTGGGCATTGTTAAACTGTCTGGTGTCATTGACCATAAGAAGCGCCTGCTGGCCGCACGCCGCATCATAATATGCGCCTGCGGTACATCATGGCATGCAGCGCTCATCGGTAAATACATGATTGAGGAACTTACGCGCATCCCGGTAGAGGTTGAGTACTCATCCGAGTTCCGTTACCGCAATCCTGTAATCTACCCGGATGACGTGGTGATTGCCATCTCGCAGTCTGGTGAGACCGCCGATACCCTTGCAGCCATGAAACTGGCCAAGGAGTCAGGTGCGTTCCTGTTCGGTATCTGTAACGTGGTAGGTTCATCCATTGCCCGTGCGGCCGATACCGGATGCTATACCCATGCCGGCCCTGAGATTGGCGTGGCATCGACCAAGGCCTTCACAGCCCAAGTTGAGACCCTGCTGCTGCTTGCTCTGAGCATTGCCCAGGAGAAGGGTACCGTTGAGACGGAGCAGCGTCAGCGTATCATCAAGGAGCTGCAGAACATACCTGCCAAGATTGAGAAGATACTTAAGCATGACAAGCAGATATCGGAACTGGCCAAGACATTCACCTACGCTCACAACTTTATCTATCTGGGACGCGGATACAACTATCCGATAGCCCTGGAGGGCGCTCTCAAGCTCAAGGAGATATCATATATCCATGCCGAGGGTTATCCCGCCGCAGAGATGAAACATGGCCCCATCGCCCTTATCGATGAGGAGATGCCGGTGGTTGTGATAGCTCCCAAGCGTGGTCATTATGACAAGATACTGAGCAACATACAGGAGGTTAAGGCTCGTAAGGGTCGCGTTATCAGCATTGTGACAGAGGGTGACAAGGATGTTAAGGCAATATCGGACTACTCGTTCGAGATTCCGGATACCGAGGAGTGCCTGGTTCCGCTGCTCAGCGCCATACCGCTTCAGTTGCTTGCGTACCACATTGCCATTGCCAAGGGACGTGACGTAGACCAGCCGCGTAACCTGGCCAAATCAGTAACAGTAGAATAAACATATGGAGGGAGAGATTCATCACGAATGCGGAGTATTTGGCATATACGGTGTGGAGAATGCCGCCCAGTATGCCTATTATGCATTGCACAGCCTGCAGCACCGCGGTCAGCAGGGTTGCGGAATTGTGAGTGTAGACGAGCAGGGTATGCATCTGCATAAGGGTGCCGGACTTGTGATTGAGATATTCGGTGAGAAACACCTGGATGAGCTGACCGGCAACATTGCCATAGGTCATGTACGTTATCCTACTACCAATGTAGGAGGTATGGAGAATATCCAGCCGTTCACGTTCCATCACTATACCGGTGATTTTGCGCTGGCTCATAACGGAAACATCATCAACTCCAAGGAGCTGCGTCTCTATCTGGAGCGCCGCGGCAGCCTGCTGCAGACCACATCTGACAGTGAACTGTTTGCGCATCTTATAAAGAAAGACCCCACCGAGGAGGACCGTATAATCAACATCATCAATGCCCTGAATATGATTGAGGGTGCATTCTCACTGGTTATCATGACTCCCAACCGTATCTACGCATGCCGTGACAAGTACGGATTCCATCCGCTCTCCATAGCCAAGCTGGGCAGCGGCTACGTGGTGGCCAGCGAGACCTGTGCGTTCGATGCCATAGGTGCCGAGTTCATCCGTGACGTCAATCCGGGTGAGGTCATATCTATAGATCACCATGGCATACGCTCCAATGACTATTCAAAGCTTCGCAGCCACCGCATGTGCGTGATGGAGTATATCTACTTTGCACGCCCCGACAGTGATATAGAGGGCTGCAACGTACACTCTTTCCGCAAGCTCTCCGGCAGACTGCTCTATGAGGAGCATCCTGTTGATGCCGATATCGTGGTTGGCGTACCTGACTCAAGCCTGAGTGCCGCAATGGGTTATGCCGAGGCCAGCGGAATACCGTATGAGATGGGTCTGTTAAAGAGCAAGTATGTGGGCCGAACCTTTATCCAGCCCAAGCAGGAGCTGCGTGACAAGGGCGTTAAGATGAAGCTGTCGCCCGTACGCAGTATCGTGAACGGCAAACGTGTGATACTGATTGATGATTCAATTGTACGCGGTACCACATCGCGCCAGATTGTGCGTATGCTGCGTGAGGCCGGTGCCACCGAGGTTCATGTATGCATTGCCAGCCCCAAATACGCCTATCCCTGCTACTACGGCGTGGATACCGGCACATATGAGGAGCTTATAGGTGCCAGCCATACCGTTGAGCAGATACGTGACTATATTGAGGCCGATTCATTGTATTATCTGTCACTTGAGTCGCTGTATAAGGCATCGGGCCGAAGCATGGAGCATTGCCAGCTCTGTACTGCCTGCTTTAATGGGGACTATCCTACAAATCTGTATGGTCATACGGATGAGAGAAGATAAGTTTGCTCGCTGACTGGCTTTGCTGTTTGGATTCCTTTTTACTGGCTGCAACTGGAAAGCTGGGCATATAAATCACCGTGTTTCTGGGTTTTATACTATCTTTGTAGTCAAATTGTTATGAGATATGGGAAAGTTCAGTACAATCTTCAAGTCTTCAGTTTTGGCCGGAATCTGTATTGGAATAGCTGGATTCGGGTATTTGGCTCTTGGTGGCGTTGTAGGCGCCGTTATGTTTGCCTTTGGTCTTATCACCGTAGTTTGCTATAAACTCAAGCTCTATACCGGTACTGCAGGATTCATTGAGAAAGGGCAGGTGGGTGACCTGTTGCTCATACTGGTGGGCAATATTGTAGGCTGTCTGCTGGTGGCACTTCTGGCCCGTGTATCACCGATGCCGTTGCAGGAGGCTGCCCAGAAAATCCTGGCAGGACGTCTGGCCATCGGCCCTGTACGTGCCGGACTGCTTGCCATAGGTTGCGGATTCCTTATGACCACGGCCGTGACTTTTGCACGCCGTAACCAGTGGCTGCCTCTGCTCTTTGCGGTGCCTATGTTCATCCTTTGCGGATTCCCGCACTGCATAGCCGATGCTTTCTACTATCTAACCGTTCCGTTCAGCTTCATAAAGGAGAACCTGGGTGGCGTGCTTGTACTTTATGTATGCCTGGTTATAGGAAACTTTATAGGCTGCAACCTCTACCGTTTCATCATGATTGGTGAAGAGAAGGTATGACTGACAACATAAAGAAAAGCAGCCTGACCTTATGTTATGGTCAGGCTGCTTTTCTATTAACCTTAAACTAATTACTTTGCTACGCGATTGTTGATGTAGTCCATAGGGATGCTGTTGATTGCAACCTCGTTCTGTGCTGTTACCAGGATCTCGCTGAACATATCGGTGTAAACCTCCTTGATGTCATCAATCTTTGCGGTCTTCTGATCGTCGTTATCCTCTGTGCGGCATACAGTCTCAATCTCGGTCAGCATCTTCTGATACATGGGGATGAACTGGAGTGCATCAGCCTGGCTGAGCTCGGCAACTACGTCTGCAACAGTGGCGTTAGCCTCATCATTAACACTCTGAGCGTTTGCTCCAAATCCGATGAACAGTGCTGCAACGGCAGCGATGATAGTCTTTTTCATAATGCTTATTTTTTTGTTTTTGTTATTTATCAGTTTTGTTTGTTTCTCTTTTTGAACCCCGTTTCAACCGGTGTTCGTAGTTAAGAGTCAAAAAGTGGGGGAAGGTTAAGTGAGAAGTTAATTATTTATACTCCGTTAACATAATGCTTAACAAAATGCTGTTTTGTAACATTTGTTTAATAAAAAGAAAATCAGCAACATAGATAAATGCTGCTGATTTCTCTTGTTAACTTTAAGTTGTTTATTTATAAACTTGGAGTAGGCCCTGTTTTCTTTTGTGACGCCCTTTTTTTCCGGCCTTCACAAATAATAGTCCTATTATGGTAAAAGGTTAAACGGATAGGATAATAGTTTTAGTCCATGGGGTATTTAACTCCCCACTGCTGTCTAAGACGGTCCATAACCTTCATAATATCCAGAGTCTCCTGATGAGGCATGTATGGAGATTCCAGCCATCCGTTCTTAAGAGCCTCCTTGCATGCCAGTACCTGGTACTCGTAGCCTGTTATCTGCGTTGCTGGCTTTTCAAAGACTGCCGTGGGCTTATAGTCATTATATACTGTTATGCGCTCCGGGCAGTTTATGTTATCTACAATTAGGTAACCTTCCGTTCCGCATATCTGTCCAAGACGTCCGCAAAGGCACATGGCACTGGACTGTATGTTGGCTATGCGGCCGTCAGCGTATGACCAGCTGATAGAGTTGTGCATGTCCATGCCGGTACTGCTCTTTATGCAGTTTGACGTCTCGTTTATGATATCGGCACCAAAATACATGCGGCAGAAATTGATGCTGTAGACTCCCAGATCCAGAAGGGCGCCTCCGCACAGGTCGGGGCGCAGTATTCGCTCCTTAAACTCCATCATGTAACACAGACTGGCGTTGAGAAGGCGTGGTGTGCCGATGGCTCCGCTGTCAAGCAGCTCCTTTACCTTCATGGAGAGCGGCATATAGCGGGTCCAGATGGCCTCTGTTATGAAAATACCCCTCTTGTGTGCCAGGTCGAGCAGGGCATCGGCCTCACGTGCATTGGCGGTAAAGGCCTTCTCGCACAGTACGGGCTTGCCTGCGTTGATGGCCAGGCTGGCGTGCTCAAAGTGGTGGGAGTGGGGAGTGGCTACATATACCAGATCAACTTCCGGATCATCAACCATCTCCTTGTATGAGCCGTATGCCTTCTCAAATCCCCAATGGCGGGCAAATTCCTGCGCACGCCCCAGGTCACGGGCGGCAATGGCATACTTCATAGTGCTGTCCAGTCCGGTAAGGGTCTCGGCCATCTTGTCGGCAATCCAGCCGGCACCAATTATTCCTATATTCATTATAATTAAGGTGTAAGGTTAAACTATCTTTAGCGGCGGCCACTGTAGAGCTCAAACAGGGACATGCCCGTCCATCTGTTGGGCTTAAGGAATGAGTCATTCATAGTGGCGTCAACCGTCGTTATCCTGTCGGAGAGGGTATAGTCCACGAACAGGCAGAATAAGTCAACGGATCCGGGCAGCCAGCTGGCCACCTCATGTCCGTTACCGTCAAATCTGATTATCCAGTGCGGTATATCCTGACGGTCCATGGCTTTATCCACCTTCTTGGCACCGAACATCTTGTTAGACAACGGTAGCCCAAAACTCTTGTAATTGACTATTTTGTCTTTAGTACCGTGCATAAGCATGGTAGGAGCAGGGTCCGATGTGTATTTGAGCTCACGTTTACGGCACATAATACCGCCGGAGTAGGGCACCACGGCTGCCGGTTTCCATCCGCTGGGCAGGGCCGATACCTCCGGCTGCGAATTGGCCCTGTAATAATCAAGCTGCAGTACGGTTACGGCTCCTGCTGAGTTGCCTGTCAGGATAAT
>Ga0310696_10004329_pt1 | contig 17416 bp, 15 predicted proteins | sample AusTroGonzalo_MG_4_FD_203885 | JGI IMG/M metagenome (GOLD analysis project Ga0310696, IMG submission 203885) | Bovine rumen microbial communities from tropical cattle in Woodstock, Queensland, Australia - Gonzalo_02 (v2) (version 2) | ecosystem: Host-associated > Mammals > Digestive system >...
TGACTTCGGAATTGAACCACGTGGTGATTGGTGACATCTTATGTACGGACAGCTCCTGTGTGCATCTCGCAGACTGGCCTTGCGGCAAGGTGGCTATGGGGGTGGTTTTTTACGTGGATGACACGGGCCAGCACGGTTGGGCGGTCAGTTTGCAAGATGAGCCCACCCCCTACATTTGGGGGTTGTTGTTGAGTCTGGATATTCCGGATTTGATGAGTTATTCCAACGCTTTCACGACGATGGGGGACTTGGACGGATACCAGAATACGGCCTCCATCAGGGCTTCCGGAACTGCAGCTCAGTATCCGGCGGCTTACCACGTGGATTTTGAACACGGTTGGTATCTGCCTGCCGCAGCGCAACTCTATCGTATTTATGCCACCCTCGGGATAGTGAACAACTCCTTGCAAGCCGTTGGCGGAACGGTTTTCCCGATGGATTCAGAATGGAGTTATTGGTCTTCTTCAGAAAAATCACCCTACGAAGCATGGGCTTTGTATAACAGCACTTCGTTAACTGCAGTCAATAAATCCGTGTCGTTACCTGTCCGGACTATCCGTAATTTTTGATTTATTCGTTGAAAATGAAAAAGCAGATTCTCTACATATTGTTGCAGTTTGCCATATTGCTGGGCTTTGGACAGGCTTACCACGTGGGTGACCTATACACGGCGGAGGACGGTTCGCAGGGGATAGTCTTCTTCGTGCATGCGGACGGCAGCGGTTGGGCGGTGGCTCTACACGATGAAGAGAACAAACTCCCCTGGTCCCCCACGGAAGTTGACGTACCTGCACTTCCTAACTATAGTTCCACTTTTGCACAAGCCCTGCTGGCAGACACGTCTGGATACACGAACACGCAACAGATACGGAATTTTTATGGATCTGGTAACCAATATGCCGCCGGTGCTGTGGATTTCGAACATGGCTGGTATTTGCCTGCCGCAGGTCAACTTGCCATGATCTACGCGCAGCTTCCAATTCTCCAGCCCGCATTGATTGCCTCGGGAGGTACTCCTTTGGTTACGGAGAACACACTCTTCTTCGATTTTTATGGCATCAGCTATTGGAGCAGCACTGAAGTGTCCGCCCAATATGCGGGGAGTTTGTCTTTTGTCAATGATCCTGTCAATGATATAACATTCGCAAATGCTACGGGGACCCCTCACCTCCAAAATAAACAAAGTCAACCTCTACTGGTACGCGCCGTCTGCAACTTTCCGCCACGGGAGAATGTTTACGATTCCACGTTGACGTACCTGTGGAACACAGGAAGCACCGAACCGCACTTTCACGATGTTCCGTTGCAGAACACGACCTATACCGTCACCGTGAGCAACGCTTACGGCTGCACGAACGCTGCTTCCGCCAACGTGACGGTCATCGACAACAACCCGCAGACATTTTACGATACTGTCTGTCAGGGTTCAATGTATAACAACTACGGTTTTACGTTGAGTACGCAGGAGACGGCGGAGGTGGGGGAGATTGTCCGCACGCAAACGCTTGCCGCCGCCGGCTGCGAAAGCGAAATCACCCTCATCCTCACGGTAGTGCCGCACGACACGGTACAAATAGAGCAGACCGCCAGCGAGTCTTTCGTCTGGAACGGCGTAACTTACAACGAATCGGGCACTTACACCCAGCACTTCAACAACCATAACGGGTGCGACAGTATGGTTGTCCTGACCCTTACGATTGATGGCGGTATTGACCCCGGCCCTGAGCCTGACACCATACCCTTCGGTGAAAATGACTCCCTGTTTCTCTACCTCCCGAACGTCATCACCCCTTCCCGCATTGACGGAATCAACGACTATTTCTACCTCCCCGAAGCATATCTTTCTTTCATTAACGAATTCGAAGTCTGCATTTTCAATCGCTGGGGTGTGCAAGTTTTCCATTCCACCGACAAACATTTCCGATGGGACGGTACTATCAATGGTAGAATCTACTATAGCGCCGTTTACAACTACATCATCCGCTTCTACGATATCATCGGCAGACCCTATTACCTGAAAGGAAGCTTTACGGTATTGTGATTACGACTCTGAACACCCCACGCTACGGCTTACGCCTTGCATGGGGGTACGTAGCTCTTGCCCCTAACAGGGCTGCTCAAGGAATATATTTCAACCTGGAACTTGGAACCTTGAACTTGGAACTTGGAACCTGGAACTTAGGGTTATGTACCCCCACGGTCTAACATCTAGCCTCTACCCCTCACGCCATCACATCATACACCGGCACGTCAAACACGCGCTCCATCGCTGATGTGAGAACTTCGGACGGAAGGGAAAAACCGCTGGGTGCCACGGGATTGACTGTGACAGCCAAGAGATTCGGACGTTTCAGCACGAACAGGCGACCGCCTTTGCTCAAGAACAGTTTCAATGTCATCGGGGAGACGAAAATCTTAGTGAAATCCTTCACGATAACCGTACACCCCCTCGCTTCGGGCTGCATCTTCAAAAAGTTCAGCATCATGTCGGTGAGGATACCGCTGATGAAAAGTTGATTGCCGTGCGCGAAAAGTTCATTTTTGTACTTGTCGGAAAGCAGCGACGACGGGATATTCAACGAAATCGCTTCGCCGTCTTCCAACGCAAAGATACCGTTCTCGACCTGTAGTAGTTCGTCGGCTTTATCCGTTTCGTACTCAGGAAGTTGCATTAAATCGTGTAACTCGGAAGTTTTCTTCACGATGGTGTTCAGGTCGGGGGCGATGGCTGCACCCGTGGAGAGAATAAGCCCGTCGGTGATGGTGGGGGCGGCATGGCTCTTGCGCGACAACGCCCCGTCCACGATGGTCAAATCCACCCCGTAGCTCTCCATCTGTTCCAACACCTTGCGCACCCCGCCCGTGGTCGCGGGACCCGACAGAATCACTTTGCCTGCCTGCAACACCCGCGCGGTCACCAGACGCCCCAGCGATGTGCTCTCCTCCGACAAATCGACGATTTCCGAAAGCAACTGACGCTGCCGGTAATGATATTCCGACGTCACGAAAAGCGTCCCATCGTAAAGTTCAATCTCCGGCTTCTCCGTCTGCGTCACCTGGTCGGTTTTCTCGCCGTCGATGCCGATAGAGGTCACCGCCACTCTCCTACCCTGCTCCCGCAACTGCGACAGCAAATAGTTGAGCGTCACCGTCTTGCCGGTATTTTTCGCCATACCGGTGATGGAAAGGGTGTGACAACGGAGGATGTGATCTAATATCATAGTTAGCAGTTAGTAGTTAGTAGTTAGCAGTTGCTCTTTCGGCGTGTTGTTGGGGTTTGGGATATTTTTGGGTTTTCGTTATCGCCGACAAGATTTTCACAAGTTCTAAATTGTCGTTCCTAATACTTTCACATTGGGGACCCGTGATATATCCATTTTCGAACAGCATATCAATCCAGAATAAAGATTCTGAAGCTTCCTTATAAGCGATATACATCTTTGCGTAAAAATCCTTTTTCGACTGAGCACACAACGCTTCACTTATATTGGCGCCAACACTCGTTCCCGAACGCAAAATCTGCTTCGACATAACAAACTCCCTTTTTTTTTGCTGCAAATATTGATGCATCTTTATGATTCTTGACGCAAAGTTCCTGCTTTTTTCTAGTACAATACTATGTTTCATGTCAAACACTTTTCTTTTTATTTTCAACAGATCTGCAAAAATAAAGAGAAAAACAATCACCCAACAAACCTCACAGCGAAAGTATCAACACCTAACAGTTCATTTCCCCGAAACTGCTAACTGCTAACTGCTAACTGCTAACTGCTAACTGCTAACTGCTAACTGCTAACTGCTAACTGCTAACTGCTAACTGCTAACTGCTAACTGCTAACTGCACATCAGTCGTTCAATGTCATCCACTTCCACCGGCACATCCGCCATCAAATCAATGGGGTTTTCCCCAACCACCACATCGGTTTCGATGCGGACACCGATGCCTTCCTCGGCGATGTAGATGCCGGGCTCGCAACTCAGCACGTTGCCGGGCTGGAACACCCAGTCGCGCTGGCCCACGTCATGCACGTCCAACCCGATGAAATGGCTGGTGTTGTGCATGTAGTATTTCTTGAAGCAAGGCATTGCAGGGTCTTGATTGTCAACATCTTCCTGCGTATATAAGCCCAACTTGATGAGTTCCTCGTCCATCCGTTTGAAGACATAATCGTTGATTTTGTGGATGGTCATACCAGGCTTAAAGAGCGGGATGGTTTCCTTATATATTGACAGAACAGCCTCATAGACAGCTTTTTGTCTTGGGGTGAACTTGCCGTTCACGGGCACGGTGCGGGAACAATCGCCGGCATAGTTGGCATATTCCGCTCCGAAGTCCATCAGCAGCAGGTCGCCGTCCTGCATCTGCTTGTCGTTCTTGATGTAATGCAAAATACAAGTGTCGGGACCGGCGGCGATGATGGGCGCGAACGAATGTGTGGTGGCCCCGTTTCGGATCACCTCGTAGGTCATTTCCGCCTCAATCTCATACTCATATTTTCCTGGCTTAATGGCCGTTAACGCTCTACGGAACATCTTGCCGGTAATTTCACACGCCTTCTTCATGGTCTCCAGTTCTTCGACACATTTGACGTTACGAAGCGGATAGAGAATTGGGGCGAGGCGACGGTAATCGTGCAACGGATAGTCCTTCTTCAGCTGCTTGGCGAAACGAATCTCGCGGGTCGGAAGCTCCTGACGGAAACGCGGGTCCTCGGGAATGTGGAGATAGACGTGTTCCGACTGCACCATCACGGCGTTGAGTACGCTCTCAAACTCCTCAATGAACATTACTTCCTGAACACCGGAGAGCTTCTTCGCATCCTCCTTGGAGAGACGGTGCCCGAACCAGACAATCTTCTCCGGCGACGGGTTCTTGATGAAGAGCACCTCGCGGTAGGCCGGATTCGGATGCCACGGGGCCATCATCAGGATCGTCTCCTCCTGGTCGATGCCGCAGAGGTAGAGCAGTTCCGAATTCTGACGGAAAGGGTGGGTGGTGTCGCCACAACGCGGGTATTCGTCGTGGGAAACCAAGATGGCGACAGAGTTTTCCGCCATCTCGCCGACCACATTGCGACGGTTGCGGGTGTAAAATTCAGCGGATAAGGGTTGGTAACGCATAATCGTAATTTTGGACGGCAAAGGTACGATTTTTTCGAACACTTATCGCGTAAGCGAACGCACAAACGACACATATCATCTGATCCCCGCAAAAATACGCCTATGAGGACGAACGTTTGTCAGAAAAAAATGGTGGAAAAGCAGTCTGGGAAAAGGACTTTAATGACTTTAATGACTTTAGTGACTTTAACGACCTTAAGACCTTAAAGGCTTTAAGGTCAGCTGCCCCAGCCTGTTACCATACAAGCTCCCCCTTTTGACGTCCTGCGCACGCGAGCCATACGCTCACTGAACCCACCATTCGCCACAAAATCCCGTTCCAGGCGCTGCAGTTGCCGAAACAAAAGATAATCGGTTTGGTTCAGCAATATTATACACATGTTGGCAATGGTCTCCGGCGGTCGTGTTTTGGCAAGACGCAAAAAAAACGCAACATCGTTATGTTTCCTTCCTAACTCCCTCATGCAATTATACTCAACAGAACCCACCTCCCATTGACGGTATCCGCGTGTCTTGAGAAAGTCCTCGTAGTCCTCCAAAAGTTCTTTAAGACTAGCCTTGGCTACACTCACCAAGCGAATCTCTGTCTTAGCGGAAGTTGGACTTGCCGCGCAACCCTCCACTATGTTCTGCTTTCCCGACCGCGCCGCTTGCAACATTTGATCTCGGGTACGGTCTCCTCTCTTCAAATAATGCGTTATAAAATAAAAGGTTAAACAAAAAATCACGTTCGCTTTCTGATAAGAAATCAGCTTTTTGTAGTTCCCTTTGTTCGGGATGATTTTTTCATTCATAGTTCTCTAATTTTTGTTTACATTCGGTTCACAAACGAATAACGTCCTCACACAAACAAATCCATAACGATCAAATCTGTCTGCAAAGATACAACAAAACGAATCCTTTGTCAAGAGTTTTGAAATATTTATTTCTCACTGAAAGCCAAATAAATACAAAACTCGCGTTAACTATTCGCCCTCGAATTGTTAATTTTTGAGATCGAATTTCGCAAGAAAACACGTATGAAAGGAAAAAAGCATGAAGGCCGTATCGGGAAAAACACTATTTTTGCAGGCTACAAAGCTGTCGGCAATAACAGTGGAATAAGATAATGATCATAAGTATGAAACAATCACTTTTTATCATAGTGCTGGCCGTCCTATCTTTAGGTCAACTAGGAGCTCAGGGCGAAAAAGAGTTGCAAAAAGCGCAAAAGTATGAGGCGGCTGGGGAGCAACAGCATAAGAACGCTATTAAATACTACCGCAAAGCGGCGGACAAAGGGAATTTGGAAGCTCTGTTCAAGGTTGCGGAAAACGACCTTGTTGGAGACCGGCCCTGCGAGCAAATCAAAACCTTGGAAATCCTTCAAAGGCTGGATGAGGCGGATGCCTACAGGCTCTCCAACGCCTACAGACGCTGTGGCGACATGGAACAATCCATACTATACCTGGAAAAAGCGGCCAAAGAGAACAACCCAAAAGCGCTGGAACGGTTGGGAGATGCATACTGGTGCGGCAAAGGTGTTGAAAGAGACAGGACTGAGGCTCTTCGGCTTTACCAATTGGCCGCCGAAAAGAGCACAGGAGAAGAAAAGCAACAGATACTCGAGAAAATTAGCAGTTTCAGGGGAATTCTTGAATTACTGGCAAAGAGCCCTGAGACAATAACGCCCGTCACAACATCAGACCCCGACACTTTGCCAAAAACCAACAAAGAGGGAGGCATCTTTTACTTCAATGAACAGATGCCCGTATATCCCGGCGGCACCGAAAAGCTCGTAGAGTTTCTTTGTGACGAAGTACTCTATCCTGAAAAAGCCAAAATGAATGGTGTTACTGGCACAAACGTTGTCGAATTTGTGGTGGAAAAAGACGGCTGTGTGGCCAACGTGAAAGTGAAAACGCCCTTTAACCCTATCTGCGACGAGGAATCAGAAAGGGCCGTCATTGCAATGCCCCCTTGGCAACCAGGCAAAAACGAAGGAAAACTCGTGCGCTGCTTCTTTGAAGTTCCCATCACTTACGGTCACTAATAAGTCCAACACTCTTTCCCCTATGCTCGTTACCACCCTATACCTCCTCGCCGTCCCGCTGCTCGTCATGCTCGCGGCGAAACGATGGCCCGTCATCGAGAAGATTTCCCCGATGGTGATTCTCTATGTCATCGGGCTGACGGTCGGGAACATTGGTATTGTAGGGGAAGGCGCAAGGCAAACCTGCACCGATGTTTCCAATGTGGCAGTGTTGCTCTCCATCCCGCTGATGCTTTTGGGCTGCGACTTCCGGATGTGGTCGGCCAAAGCGGCGCTCAAAGCCTTCCTCGTCGGACTTTTCAGCATCCTCGCCGTCACCATCGCTGGATTCTTTCTCTTTCACAGTCAGGCGGTTAACGCAGGTCTCACCCACGCCGATTTCGCACGGGTGAGCGCGGCGATGACCGGCATCTACACCGGCGGTATCCCCAACTTCGCGCCCGTCGCCAAGGCCGTGAACCTGCCCGACAATCTCTTCCTGCTGGTCTCCGGCTACGACCTCGTGGTCACCAGTCTCTACCTCCTGTTCATCGTCTTCCTCGGCGGCCGCTTGGTCCGCTGGCTCTTTCCCGCTGAACAGTCCTCCCCCTCTCCCGACAGCGAAAGCGTCATCCCTGAAACGGAAGTATCCTCCACAAAACCGTTCTGGTCTCGAGTAGGAAACCGCGCTGCGGGTATCGGGGTTGCCGTAGTAATCGTGGGTGTTTCTTACGCGCTCTCGCGGATCATCCCCATCGACAACAGCACCGCCGTCATTATCATCCTGCTCACCACCCTCTCCATCGCGCTCTCCTTCTGGAAGCCTCTCAAAAAGCTGGAAAACACCTTTGACACAGGCCTTTACTTCGTATATGTCTTCTGTCTCGCCGTCGCCACGATGGTAAACGTCCGCGAGCTCGAATTCAGCCGATACCTCTTTATATTATCGTATATCGCCTTTGCCGTGTTCGGTTCGCTGTTTCTCCAGCTGCTCTTCGCGAAACTTTTCAAGATAGACGGCGACCTCACCCTTGCCGCCTCCATCTCCCTCATCAACTCGCCGCCGTTCGTGCCCATGGTGGCCGCCGTCCTCCACAACAAATCGGTCATCCTTCCTGGCATCGCCATCGGCCTTCTCGGCTACGCCGTCGGCAACTATCTGGGAATCGGGATCTTCATGTTATTGTCGAACATATAAGGACGTCGCAATGCCTTTGTAGGGCTGCCGCATTGCGGTTGTAGGGCTGCCGCATTGCGCTTGTAGGGCTGCCGCATTGCGCTTGTAGGGCTGCCGCATTGCGACAGCCCTACATTCGTTTTTGCGTCGCTCTTCTGTCGCTCTTCTGTCGGAGCACTGTCGGACAACTGTCGCTCAAGGCCGAATGAGAACCTTGGCTACTGCGTGGAAAGACCGTTTGTGCAGCGAAGGTGATAAGTCCGTGTGGCGTTGGAGACACAATAGCAGCGTAAGTATTTGTCGGAATGAAAGTTACACTTCTAAGCAAAAAATAATTCAAAAAAAATAGTACTATGCGATACAAGGTACTAAAAATTTTATATCTTTGCCGCGTCAAACTTCAAAGAAAAAAAAAGGATGAATATCAACGCTGAAAATGTGAAATCGCAGATGCGGAAAGGGTATCTGGAATATTGTATTCTTCTGATAATCAACAAGAAGCCAGCATACGTTTCCGATATCATCAACGAATTGAAGGAGGCGAAGATGATCGTGGTGGAAGGCACGCTCTACCCTCTCCTCACGCGACTGAAGAACAACGGTATCCTGCAATACGAATGGCAGGAGTCCGTCTCCGGTCCCCCGCGCAAGTACTACGAGCTCACCGAACCCGGCCAGGCCTTCCTCGCCGAACTCGAAAGCGGCTGGGAGGAGCTCGCACACGCCATCCAACTTTTACGAACAAAAAACGATATCATAAAACTTTAACTCCTTAAGCAGCCCCGAAGGGGCAAAACGCACGAAGTGCAAATAACCCCACATAAGCGAAGCGTAATGTGGGGCGTATAGAGAAATAAAAAAAATCCTTAGTAATATGAAAAAGACCGTAACAATCAATTTAGGCGGATTCGTGTTCAACATCGACGAGGACGCCTGCGACCGGCTGAGCCAGTATCTCAGCAACATTGAAAAACGTTTTCCCGAAGGGGAGCGTGCGGAAATCATCCGCGACATCGAAGAACGCATGGCAGAGCTTCTGACCTACAAGCTCCAGAACCGCAACGTGGTGGAAATCAACGATGTGGAGGAGGTTATAGAGGTCATCGGCCAGCCCGAGCAGTTTGAAGACGAAAGCAACGAGGGGCAGACAACCGCCGACACCTCCGCAAGCGACAGTACGGCAGGAACCACTGGCAAGACTACGACCCGGCAGCCGCGCAAGATGCGCAAGCTCTACCGCAACAGCAACGACCGCATGGTGGGCGGTGTGGCGAGCGGTCTGGCGGCCTACTTCGACCTCGATGCGGCCATCGTGCGCATCCTGTTCGTCATTCTCGCCTTCGCCAGCCTCGGCTGGGGCATCCTTATCTATCTCGTCCTGCTCATCGCCATGCCCGAGGCCAAAACGAAAGCCCAATTCCTTGAGATGCAAGGTATTGAGCCGACATTAGAGAACATCGACAACTTCCAAATGGATCCGGTCGTCCACAGTGACGGCGCCAACACCTTCGGCAAAATCCTGAAAATCTGTCTGATTGTGTTAGGAGTCATCATCGGCGCCACGTTGGCGCTGGGCGTGCTGGGCATCTTCATCGCGATGTTCGTGGCCTTGCTCACCCACGATCCCGGCAGTTTCGGCAACGCCCTCGACATGGGTCTGCTGGGCAGCTGTGCCCTCTTCCTGCTCTGTCCCGTCATCGGCATCGCCATCCTGTGCGTGCGTGCGGCCGGCGGTGAGCCCAAGCACAAAGGGGCCGGCTGGATCCTGCTGGCTGTGTGGCTGCTCAGCCTCTTCGGCATCATCGGCTTCGGCATCAAAGTGAGCGAGCGGAACGATCTCGGCAAACGTCTGGAACGCACTGGCGAACAATGGGAACGCTGGTTCGACGATAATGACAGCTCCAGCATCGACAGTTACTACGGGACCACGGAACTCGACAGCATCATCAACCCCGTGCTGGACGAGCTTCGCGACGAAAACGCCACCTACGACATCACCATCAACACCAACCCCGAAAAGGGCATAAAATTGCAGATCAGCAGCAATAAAAAGTCGGAAAACACGTTAGTTGATAGTATATAACAAAATCTTCATTGAGTTGTCCCGGAGGGACAAAAGCTCGGCAGAACTAATAACCTCACACCAGGCGATAGCCGCAGTGTGGGGGCATTGAGCAGCCTCGAAGAGGCAACACGCACGAAGTGCAATTAACCCCACATAAGCGACGAAGGAGCGCAATGTGGGGCCGAGAGACGGAAAAGGGAAAATACAATGTTAATAGAACTACGAAACATCCACAAGACCTACGACAACGGACAGCCGCTGCACGTGCTGAAGGGCATCGACCTCGGGATCGGCGAGGGCGAGTTCGTCTCCATCATGGGCGCGTCCGGCTCGGGGAAATCGACCCTGCTGAACATCCTCGGCATCCTCGACAACTACGACGAAGGGGAGTACTGGTTGGACGGCAAGCTCATCAAGAGCCTGAGTGAGACAGAGGCGGCGCACTACCGCAACCGGATGATCGGCTTTGTGTTCCAATCCTTCAACCTCATTAACTTCAAGACGGCCGTGGAGAACGTGGAGTTGCCGCTCTACTACCAAGGGGTGGGTCGGAAGAAACGCAACGAACTGGCCATGACCTACTTGGAGCGTTTCGGGCTGACGGACTGGGCGACGCATTACCCCAACGAACTTTCGGGCGGACAAAAGCAGCGGGTAGCCATTGCTCGGGCACTTATCACGCATCCGCACATCCTGCTCGCCGACGAGCCTACCGGCGCCCTCGACTCCAAGACCTCCGTGGAGGTGATGAACCTGCTCACGGAACTCAACCGCACGGAAAAGGTCACCATCATCGTGGTGACGCACGAGAGCGGCGTGGCCAACTGCACCGACAAGATCATCCACATCAAGGACGGCATCATCGGGGAAACGACGCTCAACGAGCAGCACCAATCCTCCATTTTCGGGACCGAAACTATCATGAAGTAGCTATGAAGGACCTGCTGACAGAAATTTGGGAGTCTATCCGGCGCAACAAGCTCCGCACCGCCCTCACGGGGTTCGCAGTGGCGTGGGGCATCTTCATGCTGATTGTGCTTCTTGGGGCAGGCAACGGGTTGATGAATGCTTTCATGAACCAAGGCGACCGCTTCGCCACCAACACCATGGCGGTGTTCGGCGGGGTCACCAGCAAACCCGCCAACGGCTATCAGACTGGTCGCCGCATCGAACTGAACGACCAGGACATCGTCCTCACGCAAAGCGCTCTTTTCTCGGAGCACGTCGAAAAGGTATCCCCAGAACTCTTCAAAGGTCCTTACACATTAGCATTTAACGGTCGCCATATATCGGCGTATTTGAACGGATGCTCCCCCACTCTGCAGGAGATGAACAAAATCGAGATGTTAGAGGGCAGATTCATCAACCAGAATGACATTCGGTTGAAACGCAAGGCCATTGTTCTGGCCGCTTCCCATGCCATCGAGCTGATGAACGGCGGCGAAGATTACGTCTCCCTGATAGGCAAGACGGTAACCGCCGGCGGCATCACGTGGATGGTGGTGGGCGTCTATAAGACCGACCGCACGGCGCAGCGGGTGGAGGATTTCGTACCCTTCACAACCATGCAAGTCCTTATGAATGAGATCAACAGGGTGGACCAGATCAACTTCTCGTTCCATGGACTGACCACGGAAGAGGAGAACGACCAGTTCGAGAAGACCTACCGTACCGCCCTCAACCGGGCGCACAAAGCGGCACCCGACGACGAGAGTTCCATCTGGATTTGGAACCGTTTCACGCAGAACATGCAGATGAACAAGGGTACGCACTATATCCGCACGGCGTTGTGGATTTTAGGCATCTTCACGTTAGTGGGCGGCATTGTAGGAGTTTCCAACATCATGCTGATTACCGTCAAGGAGCGCACCCGCGAGTTCGGCATCCGCAAGGCCATTGGCGCGTCACCGTGGGAGATTATGAAGCTAATATTGGCCGAAAGTGTCTCTATCACAGCGTTTTTCGGCTATATCGGGATGTTTCTTGGCATGGTGGCCTGCGAGGTGATGAAGGCCACCGTGGGACAGTCCTCGGTGGAGTTCTTCGGAGAAACCTTCCACGTGTTCGTCAACCCGACCGTCAGCCTCAGCATCTCCTTCGGCGTCACCATCCTACTGGTCGTCGCGGGCACCCTCGCCGGCATCTCCCCCGCGATGAAAGCCGCCCGCATCCGCCCCATCGAAGCCCTAAATGACAATTAATAATGAAGAATGAAAGATATTCCTTAAGCAGTCCCGGAGGGACAAAACGCACGAAGTGCAATTAACCCCACATAAGCGATAAAGGAGCGCAATGTGGGGTCGGGAAAACAAACTGAAATGAAATTCGACACCGACACATACCGGGAAATCCTCGACGCGCTGACGCGAAACAAGCGGCGCAGCTTCCTCACGGGCTTCGGCATCTTCTGGGGACTCTTCATGCTGCTCTTCCTCATCGGCGGCGGCAACGGGCTCAAGCAGCTGTTAGAGAAGAACTTCGAGGGTTTCGCCACCAACACCGTGGTTCTTGCTGCGAACGAGACCACCAAGCCGTACAAAGGATTCAAAGAGGGGCGGAGCTGGAATCTGCGTCACAAAGACATCGAACGGTTGAAGACGATGGTGCCCGAGTTGGAAGTCGTCACCCCGTTGCTGCCCGAATGGGGACTTACCGCCACCCGCGACGAACTCACCGCCAGCTGCTCCGTCAAGGGGGTAGAGGCCGACTACGTCAAGGTGCAGGCGCCCAGTCTGAAGTTCGGGCGTTATCTCAACCAGGTCGATGTAGTACATAAGCGGAAAGTCTGCATCATTGGCGAACGTGTCTGGAAAACGCTGTTCCCCAATGGCGACAATCCTTGCGGACAGTACATCTGTGTGGGAGGGGTTTATTACCAGGTCATTGGCGTGGATGTCTGCACCTCCAACATCAACCTCTGGGGCAACAGCGAGGACGAAATCACCGTACCTTTCTCGGTGATGAGCGACATCATGAACAGCGGTGATGTAGTGGGCGTGATTTGTACCGTGGGAAGGCCTGGGGTCAACATGAACGAGTTGGAGGGCAGGATCCGTCAAGTGATTGCCCGTCAGCACTATATCGCTCCTGACGACAAGGAGGCCATCAGGATGCTCAACATGGAGGTGATGTTCAGCATCATCGACAACCTGTTCCGAGGCATCAACTTCATGATTTGGTTGGTGGGCATCGGCACGTTGTTGGCGGGTGCCATCGGGGTGAGCAACATCATGCTGGTGGTCGTGCGCGAGCGCACGGTGGAGATCGGCATCCGCCGCGCCATCGGGGCCACCCCGCGCGACATCCTCTCGCAGATCATCCTCGAAGGCATCACCCTCACCACCGTCGCGGGCCTCTCCGGTATCGTCTTCTCCGTATTCCTCCTCAACCTCTTCGAGGTCATCACCCAGCACAAGGCCGTCTTCCAGATCCAGTTTGGCACCGCCATCTCAGCCCTGCTCCTGCTGATGCTCCTCGGCCTCCTCGCCGGCATCGCCCCCGCCTACCGCGCCATGCACATCAAGCCCGTGGACGCCATGCGCGACGAATGAGCAGTTTCCAGTTAGTAGTTAGCAGTTAGTAGTTAGCAGTTAAAACGAAAAGTTCCAATATATGAAAAAGACACTAAAAATCGCCATCGGGCTGCTAATCGCCCTCATCTTCATCGGAACCTTCGTGTTCCTCTTCAAGAAGTCGCGCCCCGAAAAGGAGGTCTTCAACGAGCATGAGGTCGTCTACATGGACATCAGCCGGAAAACGCTGATCACCGGACAGATAGGGCCGCGCAACGAGGTCGCCGTGAAGCCGCAGATCAACGGCATCATCGCCGAATTGTACAAAGAGGCCGGTCAAGAGGTGAAGGAGAACGAGGTCATCGCCAAGCTCAAGGTCATCCCCGACATGAACTCGCTGAGCGCCGCGCAGAGCCGCGTGCGCCTGGCCGACATCAACTACAACCAGGCCAAGGCCAACTACGACCGCGAGAAGGCCTTGTACGACAAGAAGTTGGTCAGCAACGAGGAATTCGAGCAGGTGACACAGGCCTTGCATCAGGCACGGGAGGAGAAGTCGGCGGCACAGGACGCATTGGAGATCATCCGCGACGGTGTCTCTTCCGCCAACGCCAAGTCCAGTTCCACGCTCATCCGTTCCACTATCTCGGGTCTGATCCTCGACATCCCTGTCAAGGTGGGCAACTCCGTCATCCAAGCCAACACCTTGAACGACGGCACTACCGTGGCCACCGTCGCCGACATGAACGACCTGATTTTCAAGGGGAACGTCGATGAAACGGAGGTGGGCACCCTACGTGAAGGGATGCCCATGAAGATCACCATCGGGGCGTTGCAGAACTACTCCTTCGATGCCGTTTTAGAGTACATCTCCCCGAAGGCCGTGCAGAACAACGGCGCCAACCAGTTCGAGATCCGTGCCGCCGTGAAGCCGCAGCAGGACAACAAGATACGTTCCGGCTACAGTGCCAACGCGGAGCTCGTGTTAGAACGTGCCGAGCATGTCCTCGCCATCCCCGAGAGCGCTCTCGAATTCTCCGGTGACTCCACCTTCGTCTATGTGAAGAACGCCTCCGGCGGCTACGACCGCCGCGCCATCACCACCGGTCTCAGCGACGGCATCAACATCGTGGTGACGAGCGGGCTGAAGGAAGGCGACAAGGTCCGCGGCACGAAAGTCGTGGGTAGTTAGCAGTTAGTAGTTAGTAGTTAGTAGTTATAACGAAAAGCCCCTGTAGTTATGATAGACATATTCCTTGAGCAGCCCCGGAGGGGCAAGACGCACGAAGTGCTAATAACCCCACATAAGCGACGGAGGAGCGCAGTGTGGGGATTGGCAACATTCCTAACAGCATGTATGTTTCTCGCAATCACCCAGACAACGGCCCAGCCCACCCCCTGGACCCTCGACGCCTGCGTGCAATACGCCATCGACCACAACCTGACGGTCAAGCAGAGCGAGCTGGTGAAATCGCAGCGGGAGGTCGAGCTGAACACGGCCAAGAACAGCGTCTGGCCGGCGGTGCAGGCCAGCGCGTCGCAGAGTTTCTCCTTCGGCAGGGGACTTTCCGAATACAACACCTACGTCAGCTCCAACACCGCCAACACCTCCTTCGGTATCGGCGGGAGCATGAACCTGTTCACGGGGTTGCGCGTCAAGAACAACATCGAGATGGGGAAGCTGAACCTGGAGGCCGCCAACGCCGACTACGACAAAGCGAAGGAGGACATCCGCATCGCGGTGACGCAGGCTTACATGCAGATTCTCTACCAGATGGAGGTCTGCGAGGTCGCGAAATTGCAGATTGCCATCGATTCGGCGCAGGTGGAGCGGCTGACCGCCTTATACGAGCTCGGCAAGATAGGGCCGGCGGAGGTCTCCTCGCGCAAATCGACTCTGGCGCAGAGCCGCCTCACCTACACGCAGGCGCACAACAGCCTCGTGGCGGCCACGTTGGAGATGACCCAACTGCTGGAGCTGGAATCGCCCGAGGGGTTCGTCATCGCGAAGCCGGAGCTCGACAATGAGGTACCGGACGTGTTGCCATTACCGGAGCAAATCTACCAGCAAGCGTTGGGCCATCGGGCGGCCATCAAGGCCGAGGAGATCCGCACCGACTACGCGAAGACCAACATCGCCCTGGCGAAGAGCGGCTGGTACCCTACCCTGTCCATGAACGGCGGGCTGGTCACCGACTATTACGCATTGCTGGGGCGCACCTCGAAAGGCTTCGGGGAGCAGTTGCGCGACAACTTCAGCCCGTATGTGGGCATCTCCCTCAACGTGCCGATCTTCGACCGGCTGGAGACCCGCAACAACGTGCGGATGGCCAAGTTGCAGCTCGAAAGCCAGCAGATACAGGCAGAAAACGTGAAGAAGACCTTGTACAAGGAGATCCAGCAGGCCTATTTCAACGCCGTGGCTTCCAAGGAGAAGTACGCCAGCAGCCAAGTGGCGGAGACGAGCGCAAAAGAGGCCTTCGACTTGGAGACCGCCCTATACGAGGCCGGCAAATCCACCGGCACCGCCTTCAACGAGGCGAAGAACAACTACATGCAATCGTCAGCCAACCTCGCGCAGGCGAAATGCGAATTCCTGTATCAAGTATTACTGTTACTGATGTTGTCAGGAGAATGATGGTGTCCCATAGAACAAACGACATCCTGCCCCAAATACACCTCCCCCACTAACCCTTAACCATTAACCCTTAACCCTAAAAAATTGTATTTTTGCACCCCAAACCAAATTTAAACCGTTATGATTTTAACCACCACACCAACAATTGAAGGAAAACAGATCACGAACTATCACGGCATCGTTTTCGGCGAGGTCATCACCGGCGTCAATTTCGTGAAGGACTTTTTGGCGGGTCTCCGCAACATCGTGGGCGGCCGGTCCGGTTCCTACGAGGACGAGCTGATGAAAGCCCGCGAGACCGCTTTACAGGAGCTGGCAAGCCGCGCCTCGGAAAAGGGCGCCAACGCCGTGGTCGGCATCGACATCGACTACGAGGTGCTGGGCCAGAACAACGGCATGTTGATGGTCACCGCCTCTGGCACCGCCGTGACGGTAGTGTAGGATATCGGTCTTGTCTGTTTTGACAGTGTAGAGACGCAAAATTTGGGGGACGCAAAATTTTGCGTCTCTTCGTTTATGTGAACAAAAAAATTGTACTTTTGCGACCGTTTTCAAATCCGATACATCCAACGAAAACCGCTCGCCCCACCTTGAACTTTGAACTTTGAACTTTGAACAATAAACTATAAACTATAAACTATAAACTATAAACCATCATGTACACCAATTTCCAACAACATCTTCAGAAGGAACTGGCCGACATCAAGCAAGCCGGCTTGTACAAGAACGAACGCATCATCGCCTCTCCGCAAAGCGGTGAGATCACGCTGCAGGACGGCAGCAAAGTGCTGAACTTCTGCGCCAACAACTATCTGGGCCTCGCCAACGACGCGCGCCTGATCGCCGCCGCCAAGGAAGCCCTCGACACCCACGGCTACGGCATGGCCTCCGT
>Ga0310696_10004330_pt1 | contig 17413 bp, 26 predicted proteins | sample AusTroGonzalo_MG_4_FD_203885 | JGI IMG/M metagenome (GOLD analysis project Ga0310696, IMG submission 203885) | Bovine rumen microbial communities from tropical cattle in Woodstock, Queensland, Australia - Gonzalo_02 (v2) (version 2) | ecosystem: Host-associated > Mammals > Digestive system >...
GTCCCCTGGCGTCAAAAAGCGCCGCCCGAATGGGGGGGGTCGCCGCGCCGGCGCTCACTTCGGGAGGATCTCGCCGTCCGGTCCGTAGCGGCACCGGCCTGGCGTTTCCCGCTCCGGGTCCACTTCCTTGTTGTGGCACGTCTGGCACTCCAGCCGCAGGTTCTTGAAGGACAGCGAAACGTCCGGGTCTGTCACGTTTGCGTCGGTCAGCCATGTCTTGTGATGCACGATCCGGCCCAGCTCGTCACCGCAGACCTGACAGATCCCGCCGTCGACCGCCAGCCGGTGCGCGATGAACGCCTCCCGGCAGCGCCTCCATGCCATGCTGTGATAAAACTCTTTCTTTGTCACGATTCCCGCCAGCTCCCGCTTCCTCCGCTCCCGGCATTTCTCCTCCCGCCGGATCTTTCCCAGCGCCGCCGATGCGGTCGGGTCGGAGTAGCCCTCGCCGTTCCTCCACATGGCCGCATCGGTCAGTAGACGTATGTCAACTCGTAGTTGCCAGGATAAAAAGTCCCCGGCAGCGCGGTGCGGTCCGTGGAGCTCGACGAGATCGTCAGCGTAGAATTGCTGTATGTGTAACTGAGGCCGGACGTCACGTTTTGAACTCGCCGCGTGCTGCCGATGCGGAAGCTGTTTCCGCTGGTCGTGTCGCCTGCGTGGATCACGTCGACGATGTAATAATACGTCGTCGAGCCGCTGCTGGAAAGGTTCGCGGTCAAGCGGACCGCAAACATCTTTGGCTCGCCCTTCATGCTGGAGAACGAGAGGCTGGTGGGGTATGTCGACGACGGAACAGTAGCGGTTTTCGTGTCGACCGAGACGCTGCCGCCGCCGCCAGACGCGGTGCCTTGTGTCCGCGTTCCGGCGCTGGTGTAAAAATATTTCCCGGAGGCCACGTCCGACGCGGCCGCGGTGGTATCGCTCACGTCGGTGAACGTGGCCGTTCCGCCGCCGGTCTTCGGGCAGGTGATCGCAGGCACCGCGCTGTAACTGGCGCCGGCGATGGTGATGTTCTGGGACACGGTGTCCGCCTCCCTTCGGTCAGGAGATGCTGACGATCTTGCTGGTCCCGTCCTGGCTGATAACGGCCGCCGAGAGAGATCCGGTCACGCTGGCCACGCAGTCGTCGTCCGCGCTGCAGCCGATCTTGACGGTCACGCCCTGGGCGATGTTGGCCGACGTCAGGTTCGTCGTCGTGACCGCGCGGAAGGTCTGCGCGCCGGAGAGATACTGCGACGCGGCGACGGTCTGGTCGCTGGTGGACGGATTGTAGGACGTGGCCGCTTTGCTCTGGATGTTCCCGGTCACCTTCGAGCCGTCGACATAGGCCGTCTCGGACGCCAGGATCTTCGCGGCCGTAGCCGTTGCGTCGGAAGTGTCCATGAACTTGGCGGTGCCGCCGCCGACCTTCGGGATGTCGACCTCCGGGACCGACTGATAGGTCACGCCGTTGATGGTGATGTTCGTTGCCATTTTGTTCTCCTCCTCAGCTCACGGTCAGGACCGCGCCGTTCCAGGTGATTTTCCCGTAATTGGACGGGATCGCGTGGACCGTGATGTTGTCCGCCGGCATGAGCCCGGCGATCTCGATGATCTGCTCCTCGTCGGTCGGCGTGATCTCCGTCGGTCCGGTGTAGCGCCGGCCTGCTGCCGTGATAATTTTGCAGGCCGGCTCCGCCAGGATTGCCACGGATGGGCTGCTGACGGTCAGGCCGACGGCGACGGTTGACGCCGCGACGGTCAGGTTAATCTGCCGCATCTGGCACCTCCGGGAGGACCCGCTCCAGGAGCTGCGTCGTCATGTCGAAGCGCGCCACGTCTGTCGCAGCCCTGGCGCCGTCGCTGTAAATCCAGTTAAGCTGGACGCTGACCGGCCCGCGGGAGAACGCGAGGGTTTCCGCCTGGCTCAGGTAAACGTCGACCTCTTGCTGGTCCACCGTGATGTCGGCGCCGGTCTTCGTCAAGCTCTGGCCCTTCTGGGAGATCGTCACAAAGACGGCCTCCGCCAGCGTCAGGTCGATGGTTTCGTCGTCTATGGTCAGCGCCAGCGTCGGCGTGGTGCCTCTCGGAACGCCCATGCTCTCGTCCTCCTGGGATAGAGTAAGCCCTGGGCGTCTCCGTCCAGGGCTTCGATGGTAGCATTATAGCACACAAAAGTGTGCCATTCTATGCCATGTTTTCCCGCTCTAATGCTTCGAGTTGCCGGATGGCCCGCGCGTGGTGCCGGTGCGTCTGCCTCCAGGAATAGCCGACGGTCACGCAGACCTGCTCCCAGGTCAGGCCCTCGATGTAGTGCGCCCGGAGGATCTGGCGCTCCGGCGACGGCAGCGGCTCGATGGCCAGCTCGATGGCCTCCTGTTCCTCCAGGAGCGCCGCGCGCTTCCTCGTGTACAGCGCCTCCATGTCCGCGTAGCGGATTACGGCCCGCTCGACCTCGCTGTCGCCGCCGGTGCCTGCCGGCGGGATGCCGGTGAGCTGCGACGTCCGCGGCGAGAGCATCTCCGCCCGGAGCTGGTCGAGCTGCGCGCCGAGCTGCCGGATCTCGCGGGCGTTCCACCGGTAGCGCCGCAGGCGGTCTCTCGTCATGCGCCCGCCTCCCATCTCGCCACGATTGCCTCTGCCTCCGGCGCCGTCAGGATCGCAGGCAGGCGGTAGGCGTCCAGGCCCTCACGGGTATGCCGGGCCTTTCCGTCGCGCATGAGCGCCCACGGGACGGCGAAGGCGTCGATGTGGCCGGTCTCCGTCTGGAAGCCGAGCGCCACGAGGACGACGGCGCCGAGCGCGGCGCGCTGATCCAGGAAGACGCGCTGATCCGGGCGGAGGCGGCTCCGGTCTATGCTGTCGCCGGCCGTCGCTTTGGCCTCGATGTAGATCGCCCGGCCGCCGCGGAGAACGCCGGCAAAGTCCGCCTGCGCTTTGCGCGTGCGGATCGCCCGGAAGTGACCGCCCTGGTCCGTCCCGCCGATCTGCCGGAACGGTTCGGGCGTTTTCTCGATGGCCGCCAGGCCGGCGCTCTGAAGCCGAGAGAAGAAGATCGCCAGCCAGTCCTCGAAATAGGCGCCGGCATCACGGCTGCTGCGTCCCGCCTCGGAGCGGGACGCAGCTTGCAGAAACTCGCGGCCGGTCATGCTGCCGGCCCTCCCAGGGTGTAACGCGCATAGTGCACCGGCTCGCCGAAGCGGTTCGTCCCTCCGACCAGCTCGGTCTTGATGTCGTAGCCGGCGGCCTTCAGCTCCCAGATCCGCGCGCCCAGGCGCATGATGCCGTACTCGCCCAGCGCCTCCAGCGCCGTGATGCCTCCGAAGGCCTCCAAGTGGCGGAGGATCTTCGCGGTCTGCGTCGGTTTCGTGTTCATGTTTCGCGCTCCTCTCTCCCGCTCCGCGCGGGCTTCTCGTTCTGGGCGCTCTGTGGCGCTCTGGCGGCGTTTTTGAGCTGGCGCAGCATATCCCGCAGCTCTGCGGCTGCGCGTTCCTCTGGCGGCATTGCGGCCCGCTCTGCGGCTTTCTCGCGGGCGCGGTATCTGGCGCGGCGGGCGCGTCCTTTGTCGCGGTTCTCCCGCTCCCATGCAGCTTTCTTTTCTGCTATCCGCTCGCGGTTCCGCTCTCTGTATCGTCTATCGCTCTCCCGTCGATCCCTCACTTGCTCACCCCCAACGGATTCTTGGTTGGTCTGCTCTTTTGCCTTTTGCTTCTCTCGGTATCTCTTGGCGGTCTCCTTCCGCCGCGCCTTCTGCTCCGGCGTCAGGTGCTTGATATATTCCCGCTGATAGGCCCGCATATACTCGCGCCGCTCCTCCGGCGTCATGGTGCCGGGCCAGTCGCAAGTCGGGCAGCGGTGGCCCTTCGGGCTGATGTGCCATCCGGCATCTCGCGCCTCGGCCTCGATACGGGTCCTCGGCCGGTGCGTTACCCAGGTGATCGCCTTCCCGCAAACGTCGCAGGTCAGGCGGCCGTTGACAGTCTCCTCGTACATCTCGGCGCCTCCCTTCAGAACGGCAGGTCGCTGCCGTCGTCGTAGGTGTCGGCGCTGGTCCAGCTCGCGTCGAGCGGCTGCTGCGTTCCGGTCGTCGGCCCTTTGGCCGTGTAGTCCGGCGCGGCTGCCGGCGGCGCGTAGACCGGAGCGGGAGCGGGCACCGGCGCGGCGTCCTGGCGCCGCTCGCAGAAGCTGAACTCGTCCACGACGACCTCCCAGGCCGTCCGCGGCGTCCCGTCCTTCGCCGTGTATTTCCGAGACTGCAGCCGCCCGGTCACGCCGATCAGCGCGCCCTTCCGGGCGTACTGCGCGAGGATCTCCGCCGTCTTTTGCCAGGCGATGCAGTCGATCCAGTCCACCGGCGTGTTCCCGTCGGCGTCCTTCCTGTTTCGATCCACGGCCAGCGTGAAGCTGGTGACCGCCGTCCCGGTCTGCGTGTTTCGCAGCTCCGGGTCTCGCGCCAGGCGGCCGAGAATGGTGATGCGGTTGATCATTTCGTTTCCTCCTTTTCGTCCTCGTCGATGATGATGAACCTGTCTTTACCCGCGGCGATCCACCGCGCGTCCTCCAGCTGATGCGTCCGCATCTTGCCGCAAACCGTGTGGATTGTGCCGTCGGCTTCGACGGTGTAGATCCGGCCCTCGCGGAAAGGCGAATCATCTTGCGCCTTGATGCACACCGCTTTGCGCTCTCGCTTCGGCGGCTGGAAAATGGCGGGGTCTCGAACGACCGCGTACTCGGCCGGATAACAGTTGACGAGCCTACCGTTTCTTGTGTTTTCCCCTCGCGCAAATCCAACCATCCGTAGAATGTCTCCCATCGTGTATCCCTGCTCTGTCATTGGATGCACGACCACGACGTGTTCTCCGATTTCCGCCTCTCGATCCTCCACGCCGAATGCCTTTTTCAGCGCCATCAACGCACCCACATATGCGTTCGGCGTGTCGCCGGCGGCGCATTTTGCCGTTGCCGAGATTTCCCGCCCGTTGATGTGGCCGCGGACCGTCGTCTCGGCTCCGACCGTTTCGATCACAAATCTCGTTCCGTCCAACAGCGCGAGGCTGTCGCACTCACACCAACGTCCTCTTTTGCTGCTACTATCCAGCAGACCGCCGAGCGCGTGCCCGTATGAAAATTCTTTGTCGAACTCGACACCGATGGGCATGTCGTCACCGGGTCTATTATTCACGAGCCGCACCGTCCCCGTTTTCCCTCGAAGGTCTTTTCCGTCGCAGAAACCGACGGCGACCACTCTCATTCCGACTTTGAACTGCTCCCTTGTCATGCTCTTTCCTCCGTTTCGCCGTCCGCCTCCTCGCGGAAGGCGTGGTAGTAGGCAAGGCCGACCTGCTCGGCCATGCGGATCAGCTTCTTGAGCAGCGCCGCGTCCAGGCTGAAGCCCTCCGGCACCGTCACCTTCGTCGGCAGGCCGACCTCGACCAGCAGGCCGTTCGGCGCCGCCGGCTCGTCTTCGAACAGGCGGCCCTGGGTGCCGTCCGGCGTGAACTGCACCGTGAAGGGGTAGCTCTCCGCCCTGGTGAACGCCTCCAGCTCCGTCTGGTCCGCGCAGAACTTCTGGAGCGCGGCGACGGCCTCGATGTAGTTTTTCCTGGCTTTCGTTTTCATGCTGTCTCCTCTCCGGCCATCAGCTCCCGGATGGCCTCTCTCTCCTCCGGCGTGAGCTGGCGCGCCGGCTTCGTCGCTGTCGCGCTGCCCGGATCGTCCAGCCAGGGCTTATCCGCCAGCCATCGGTCCAGGCGCGGGACCCATTTCCCGCCGTCCTTCTGCCAGTCCGCCGAAGCGGCCCGCTCTCGGATCATGGCTTCCATGCGCTCCACGTCTGCCTCGGAGATCTCCCAGGAGGCCTCGCGGAGCGCGGCCTCGGCGCGGTAGCGCCCGATCTGCTTCGGGTAGATCCGCCAGAGGCGCTCGAACCAGGCCGCCACGGGCTTCTCCGGGAAGGTCTGGGAGAGGGCCTCCTGGACCCGCTCCGGCGTCACGATGGCCGCCCTTTGGCCTCCGGCGGCCGGCTTTTCTTTTTCTTTTTCTTTTTCTTTCTTTCCTGTTTCTTCTTTCTCTTTACCATTTACCTTAGAAGGTGTGCAGAACTTGGCGTCCTCTTGGTCGACACTTGGCTGGCACTTGGTCGACACTTGGTCGGCACTTGGCTGGCCGTCTGCCGTCTTTTGGCGCTTCTCTTTTCGTCCGGCGGCAAAGTCAAGCGAGGGCTTCAGCGCGGCAAAAATTGCCCGGTGCGCGGCGCTTTTCAGCGTCGGCGGTGTGCCGAGCGCGGCGTACTCGATCACCGCCCTCCACAGCTCCCCGCGGTCCTTCGCGGGGAGCTCGGAGATTGCTTCGACGTAGCTCGGCAGAATCATGAAGCTGTTTGCGGCTGCCATGTTGTCACGCCTCCTTTTCTGCCGGCGCTGCCGGCGCCTGGACGTATTGCTTTATCCCGGCCGCCCAGGTCAGGCCGAGCTCGTGGATCTTGCGCGTCCACGCCTGCGCGGTCACGCGGTCGCTGCCGGCGGCGTGCTTGACCAGCTTCCAGCGGGCGAGGGCCGCGTTTGCGCTGGCCGCGTCGGTGATCTTGTCCAGCATCGAGGCGCAGGTCTGAAGCGCCTCGTGGTAGATCGCCCGCTCCTCGTCGGTCGGCTCCACCGCGCCGCCGGGAATGGCCGTTGCGGGCGCTGTGGCGGCCGCTGGCGCGGGTTTCGTCTCGGCGGTATTCCTGGCCGTCTGGCGGCTCGTCTGTCGCGTCGTGCGCGCCTGGCGGCCGTCCGTGTCGTCCTCCCGGCTGTCCGGGTCGTCCTCGCCCTGATCCACGCCCAGCTCCTCGAAAAGGAAGTATTTGAGGGCGTAGGTCCAGGCCGAGCCTTTCGCTTTGTCCGGGCCGCCGTCGTTGGTTCCGAGCGCGTGGATCGTCAGCGCGCGCTTATCCTCCGGCGCGTCGGCGTTGACCCACTCCAGGTTGATCTCGCTCTCGTAGATCCAGAGGGTCCTGGCGTCTCCGTATTTCGTTTTTGTCTCGTATGGCTGCCAGTAGACCGCGCTGCCGTCGTTCCACCGGCAGGGCAGCTCGCCGGCGATGTGCAGCAGAACGCCGTTCTCGGTCAGCGCCGGGTTGAGGAACTCGTAGACGTCGCTGATCTTGTTAAACTTGTACTTGACGCCGTCGCTGTATTTCTTAGGCGCCAGGCGCGGGATCGCCGCCCGCACCGCGAGGAGCTTCTGCTCCAGGTTTTTCTTCGTGCCTTCCATGTCAGTCCACCTCCACGCTGAACTCGTCCGGTTTTCGCTCCACCGTCACGCCGTCGACCACCTCGCCGGTGGCCTCGATCACCGCCGTCCCGTCGGCCAGGACGGCGATCTGCTTCTTGAGGCCGCTCCAGTCCGGCGAGGCCTTGAGCTTGATCAGATCCGCGCGGCCGGTGTCCTGAAGCCAGCGCAGCAGCTCCGCCTCGTCGCGCTGGTAGTCCAGACCGCCGGTCCGGTGCCGGAGCGTGCCGTGGAGCAGCTTGTAGGTGCTGCCGGTCTTCGTCACCTTGCTGGGCGTCACCGTGGACGCGTAGTCCGCCAGGCGCGCGGTGAGATAGTCCGTGTCCGCCTCCATGCGCCGCTTCGCCGCGGTCAGCTTCTCCGTGATCCGATCGATTTCCCGGTCCGCCAGCTCGCGCAGCCGCGCGTATTCCGCCCGCGCTGCCGCGATCTTCTGGACCGCCCAGTCCGCCACGTCGTCGTCCCGGATCTGGAAGCCGGGATAGTCGTCCGCGCCGGGTCCTTCGATCCGTTCCCATTCCGCCGGGAGGATCGTCTCGTCCGCGTCCTCAATGGTGAGGGTCAGCGGCTCTCGTTTGATTACTTCCACCTTGTTTTGCCTCCTCTGTCAATCTTCGTCGTCTATGTCACCGAGCCAAGCCCGGAGAGCGACCGCGGGTATGCCCACCAGCAGGCCGGCCGCGGCAACGGCCGCGCCGGTGGTGGCCAGCTCTATCGTCTGCGCCGTCGTCGGCGCCGCGGCGGAGATCGCCGCGATCAGCAGTCCGGCGAAAACCGCCAGCCGCGAGGACCAGCGCAGGCCGGCCTCGAAGATCTCCAGGACCATGACCGCCGTGTTCCACGAGATCCGCGGCCGCGCCCTTCTGTTCGTCGTCATGCTTTCTTCCTCCCTTCATTCTGCGGCCCGACCGGGACCGGCCGCACCGTGAGCTTTGCCTTATAGCGCCGGCCGTAGATCTCGGCCAGGACCGCCGCGATCCGCGCGGCGCTCGGTCTGGGTGCCGTCATGCGTCCGCCTCCTCTCCGGGCGCGTAGATCTCGAACCACATCACGCCGTGGTCGTCCATGCCGAAGTTGCGAACGGTGCAGTCGTCGTACTGTTCCGGGATGTCCTTTACCAGATAGGTCCCGAAGCCGCCGATTCCGTTGGCCAGGTCAAGCCTTGCCGTGGTGTAGCCGTTGATCAGGTTGTAGAACTGCCGCAGTTTCATCGTCTTTTGCCTCCGCCTTTCCTCGTTTAAGTCGCCCTAATTTCGGCGGCTTATTTTTGGCGGCCTGCCCGGAAGCCGGGCTGGTCCGCCCTGTGGTCCCTTTAATTATATTAGGCCACACCTAAATTGTCAATACTTTTAAGGCGAAAATTAAAAATATTTTTTTGCCTTTTGCTTTATGCCGTGGTAAAATAGGAAAAAAAGGAGGTGTCTCTATGACGAGAGGCGACAGAATTAAAAAGCTCCGCCTGGATCTCGGCTTGACGTTGCAAAACGTGGCCGATGCTGTCGGCGTGTCGGCTCCGTCTGTCCACGGTTGGGAGCGCGGCGCCGTCATTAAGTCTGACAAAATCGACGCGGTGGCGCGGGCGCTGCACACCACTCCGGCCTATTTGCTCGGTCTGGAGGAGGAAGCTCGCTCGAAGATCCGGAAGATCCCGGTTTTCGAGAGCGTGTCGGCCGGTTTCGGTGTTTCGGCCGACGACCACGTCGTCGGCTGGCGCGAGCTGTGGATCGACAGCGACGCGGAGGCCGCGGCCACGCTCTACATCAGGGCGGTCGGGGATTCGATGGCGCCGCGCATCCAGGACGGTGACCTGCTGCGGGTGCTGAAGGTTGAAAGCGTCGACGCCGGGCGGATTGGCGTCTTTCTGATCGACGGCGAGATGGGCGTGGTGAAGCAGGCGCAATACGAGCCGGGCTGCGACTGGCTGGTTCTGCACTCGCTGAATCCGGCCTTCCGGGATCTGCGCTTTCAGGGCGACGAGGAGCTGTCCCGCGTGCGGGTCCTCGGCCTGGTCAAGGGGTGCGAGTGGGAATGAGCGCGCCAGGATCGCAGGAAAGGCGGCAAAGAGGCCCGCTGAGGGCCGCGATATATATCCGGGTGTCCACGGCAATGCAGCGCATGGAAGGCTGGTCTCTGGACGCGCAGCGCGCCTCGCTGACGGCCTTCGCGCAGGGCCGCGGGTGGAAGCTCGCCGGCGTGTATGCTGACGAGGGCAAGAGCGCCAGAAAGCGCCTGAAGGACCGCCGCGAAATCTTCCGGCTGCTGGACGACGTGAAGGCCGGGAAGGTGGACGTGATCCTGTTCAAAGAGCTTGACCGCTGGTTTCGGAACGTCTCCGACTTTTACAAGGTCCAGGACATTCTGGACGAGGCCGGCGTCTTCTGGGTCTCGGAGCGCCAGCCGTCGCTGGACATGACCACGAAGGAGGGCCGCCTTGCGGTCAACGTGCTGCTGTCCGTCGGGCAGAACGAGGCCGACGCGACGTCGGATCGTATCAAATACACGACGCGCTTCCTGGTCGCGCAGCACCGCTGGCCGGCCGGCGCGCGGACGCTGCCGCGTGGGTACACCGTGGACGAGGATCAGCACGTCATCATAGATCCGGCGGAGGAGCCTTTTGTGCGGGATCTGCTGCTCCGGTTCCGTCAGACCGGGAACTTCCGCGCCTCGCTGCTGGCTTCGTGCGCGGCGTTTAATACTGAATGGTTTTATTCGGCCGCCAGGCGCTGGCTGAACAATCCGATGCTGTGCGGTGAATATCGCGGCCACGCCGACTTTGTCGCAGCGCCTTATCTGACGCGGGATGAATGGGAGGATCTGCAGCTCCTGATTCGGCGGAATATCAGGACCGGCGTCCGGCGGTGTTTTCCGTTCAGCGGGCTGGCGATCTGCGGGATCTGCGGGCGCCGGATGGCCGGCGGGATCAGCGGCTGGCCCGCCGTTCCGGGGTATCGCTGCAACGCGGCATCTGTCGAGGGCCGCCACGCGGCGAACTCGATCACGGAGAAGAAATTGGAGCGGCTGCTGCTGCCATTCGTCCGGGAAGCCCTGGACGGACAGATTCTGAGGCTGACGGCGATGGAGGCCGCGGACCGGCCCGTCCGTCCAGCCGGAAACCGCGCCCAGATCGAGCGAAAACTGGACCGGCTGGAGGATGTCTATATCAACAGCGAACGCATGACGAAGGAGAGATACGAGGCGAAGCGCGCGGCGATCCTGGCGCAGCTCGTCGAGGAGCCGGTGCCGGCGGTGCCGTCCGTCGATGATCTCCGGCGGCTCCGGTCGGTCTTCTCCGACAGCTTCGACGAGATTTACACCTCGCTGTCGGCGGAGGAGAAGCGAACCTTTTGGCGCGGCGTGCTGGATCACGTCACGATCCGACACGGCGCCATCACTGACGTTGCGTTTCTCGCTTAATCGCAAAAAGAAAAAGCCCGGAGTTTCCTCCGGGCTGTCTTCGTGCTAAATAATTGGTGTCGTGCGGCACCTGTTAGTTAGTCTTATGCCATTTTGAAGTTGGCCAGGCTCTTGACGTAGGCGGTCCGCGTCCCGCTCGGCGTGGGATAATCGACCTCCACGAGCGGGCCGACGGCCAGGCGGATCTCGCAAATATCGCCGGCGTCAACGTAGCGGCCGGCCTCTTTGCGGCCGGCCTTGTCCAGCGTCGGCGTCTGTTTCGTGCAGATGACAGTCATGCTCTCCTCCTCCTCGGCTGCCTTCGGCAGCGGTCCGAACCAGAAGTCTTGATCCACGACGGAGCCGATGCCGTAGACGGCCCGGTCTCCAAGCTTGTTGATCTCGCCGCCGAACTGCCAGCAGACGAGGCCGGGATAGCTCGGCGCCTGCGTCGCCCAGCTCGCGCACCAGACGACGCCGCCGGCGTCCACGACGGCCTGCGGGTCCAGGACGGTGTCAAACCATGCCGGCGAGCTGTAAACGCCGACGGAGGAGAAGCCGGCCGCTTTCATGGCGGCGATCCACGCCTTCGCGATGGCGGTCACGCGCTTGCGGCCCAGCTTTTTGACGCTGGCCTCCTCCATATCCAGGAAGACCGGGAGCTGTAGCTCGACGCCGTCCAGCCAGCCGGCGCAGGCCGCGGCTTCTGCTTTTGCTCCAGCGCTGTCCGTGGCATAGCTGTATTGATACGCACCGACCGGCAGGCCGGCCGCCTGGCATCCGGCCAGGTGCGTGTCGAACTCGTTGTCCTTGTTGGCCGGATTCTGCCCGAAGCCGCAGCGCAGAATGGCGAACTCCACGCCGTCGGCCAGGCGCGCGGCATCGTAGTCGCAGCCGGTGTTCCAGGTGGACAGGTCGACGCCAAAATGCCGCTCACTCGCCATGCTCGTCCGCCTCCTTTGCCTCGCGCAGCGCGTAGGCGATCACGTTCCAGGCGGCAGAGATTCCGGCGGCCAGCGCGGACGCCAGGATCGGCGCCAGCACCAGCCAGGCAGCGCTCCAGCTCTCCGGGAAGCCGCCGGATAGGATCAGGCAAAGCTCCGGCACGAGGATGCCGCCGAAGGCCTGGGCGAAAGTCTTGAGCGCCCGGATCAGGATGTCTTTTGCTTTCTCGGTCATGATGTTTCCTCCCTTTACGGCTTCAGCCGGTTTTCCAGGTTGTCGATGCGGTGGTGCGCGCTCTTCGTGCTGCTCTCCACGGAGGCCAGCCGCTCCAGGATCGAGGCGGCCTGCTGGACCGCGTCGCGCTGGTTCGACTTGATCTCGTCCACGGCGGCGCTGATATGCTCGATGCGCTCCGCGAGCTGGCCCTCGTTGATGGCGTCGCTCCGCTTGTTGCGCGTCATGGCAACGACGGCCGCGATGATGGCCACGACGGTGCCGGCCGCGGTGACCAGCGTCAAAACGTCTTGGATGTCCATGCTGCTGCCTCCTCAGTAAAACACCGCGACGGTGATGTTGATGGTGGTGGTGCTGTTGCTTGGGTTCGAGTTCCAGTAGACGCGGAGGGTCCCGTTCGACGGGCAGCTTCCGCAGATCGGATAGACGCCGGTCGGCGCGCCGGTGCCGGTGTACTGCCTTTGTACCAGAACGCGCGCGTCTGTCGTCAGGCCGCTGACCTGGACGTCGCTGTAACTCTGGCCGCTGACGGTGGTCGCGCTGGTGGAGAGGAGCTGCGCCGGATCTCGTCCGGACGGCGGGACCAGCGGGATGCTGCCCCAGCCGCTCCAGGCGGAGCCGTTGTACTCCTCAAAATAGAGGCGCCAGACGGGGTTCGTGCCGGTGAAGGCGTAGAGGTGGACGATGCGCGTCAGCGCCGCGTTCTGGAACTGCAGCAGAACGGCCGCGCCGGTGGTCGGCACGTTGCTGATGGTGCTTGACGCGGTGCCGGTGACGTAGTAAAAACCGGCCTCGGTCAGCGCGTGCAGGTCAGCGTCGCTGGCGAGGTTTCCGTGGTCGCTCCAGGCGCCGCTCCCGTTCAGGCCGCCGTCGAACTGCACCGGCGCGATGAACTGGAACAGATCTTTGAACCATTGGAAAACAGGCCGGCTGATCAGCGTCTTCGCGGAGCTGGTGACGGTCTGCAGCGCGTCCGTGACGCGGGCGCGGACCTGGTATGTCTTGGACGGGTCCAGGCCGGTGATCGTGTAGGTTGCCGAGAAAACGCCGGAGCTCCAGGTCTTGGTCATGGTGGTCCAGCTTCCCCAGCTCCCGCCGCTTTGCCTCCAGGAGACCTGGACGGTGCAGGTGTTGCTCTGGCTGCCGAAGCTGCCGGTCCAGCAGCCGCCGCGGGCGGTGATGGTCACGTTGCCGGTGTCGGCTGCCATGATGCCCGGCTCCACGGTGATGCTCGGCGGCGTGTAGTTGACGACGGTCAGACTGGACGAGTCGCTCTTGGTCAGGCCGCGGCTGTCCTTGACCTGCCAGGAAAACTTTTTCTCGGTGATCGGCCCGAAGGTCCCGGTCACGGGCGAGCTGGTCCCGCTGGCGGTGGTGCCGCTGTTGGTGATGCTGGCGCTGGCCAGCGTCGCGCTGTTCTGTGCCGCCGCGGCCAGGCTCGCGCTGACGACGCTGTGGTTGAGGATCGCCTTGCTCGCGCTGCCGGTCAGCGAGGTCTGCGGGTTCGTGATCGTCAGCGACAGCGTTCCGGTCGGTTTGCTGTCGCTGGCGTTCAGGTTCCACTTCATCGTCGTCTGCGTGGTCCCGATTCTGCTGTTGCTGCCGGCGCTTGGGTAGGTGTAGCAGATCAGCGTGAGCTGGATCGACGTGCCGGTGCTGCCCATGCGGGAATAAGCCTCGGAGATCTGCGAGGACGTCAGGGCCCAGAGTATCTCGGTGCTGCTGACTTGGGTCTGCGCGGTCCCGTTGGCGTCATAGACGACCTGGTTGCTGCTGTCTCCCGGCCAATTAAAGCGCAGGCTGTGCACGAAGCTGGGAGCGGCCTTGCCGACGGAGATGGTGGCCAGGCTGCCGATGGTGTTGTCTCCGCACATCACCGTGGAGGCCCGCGGGATCGTCGTCAGCGTCAGCGTGACGGTCTTGTCCCAGGAGGGGACGGGGAAATAGGCGCTGTCCGTCTGGAGCTGGCAGACCAGCCGGACGCTGATGCTCTTGCTGCCGTCGGCGTCGTGGGTGATGGCAGCGGTGCTCCAGGAACTCGTCGGCGTCGGGGAATACCAGACGTTTTTGCTGCCGAAATAAACGGCGTTGGAGCCGATGTAGCTGTAGAGCTGCGAGCCGTTGGCCGTCAGGCTGCCGTTGTTGAAAAACGTGATGCCGGTCCAATTCGTCGAAAGGAACTGCAGCCGGAAGGTGACGACGCTGGTGTTGGCGTCCAGGTCGTAGGTTTCGGCCCAATAGAGGCGCACCTGGGCCCACTCGCTCGACCAGGTGAACGTGCCGCTGTTTCCCGTTGCCATTTAGATCGTCCCTCCGTCCTCGACCCAGTAACAGGCCGTCCCGTCGCCGGTGATGTCCTGAAAGCGCGCATGTTTGCCGATGATGAGATATTGCCTGGCCGTCAGGTTGACCGCGTTCACGCCGTTGATGTCCGCCCGGAGGATGTCCTCGTCGGTGTCGGTGTCTTTGACGACCATGCCGGTCTCGTCGATCAGGGTCTCCGTGTCGGCTCCTTCTCGGTCGATGTGCAGGCCCTCGCTGTCGAAGGTCATTCCGTTGCTGGTTTTGACCTGCGTCACGCCGTCGGTCTCTATGGTCGTGATCCGGCCCTCAATGGCTTCGCTGGTGAGCGTCAGCGTCGCCACGTCGCTTTTGACGCTTTTCACGCGGCCGTCGACGGCTCCGATTTCGCCGCGGAGTGTCTCGGTGACGGTCTGGGCGGATAGACGGATCTCCTCCGGCGTCTGCGCGATGGCCGTCTGCTGCGCGGTCACGGTCTCCCGCAGCACCGTCAGCTCGCCGCGCGCTTTTCCGATCTGGTAGTCCTGGCGCGTCGCTCTGGCGTCCACGGCCGCGCGCCGGGCCGCAGCCAGCTCCGCGCTGGTCAGCGCCTCCGCGTTGAGCGTGACTTCTGTCTTCGCCGGGTCGAAGATGTCCAGGACCATCGCCAGGAGCGGGAACGTCCCGTCGAGGCCATGCGGCTCGCTGACGGCGTGGATGCTGGTTCCGACGCGGAAGGCGGCGCTGCTGCCGCTGGTGAACGTCAGATCCGCCGCGGTGATGGTCAGCGCCTCTTTGAGCTTCCGCCCGACGCCGCCCAGCATGGCCACGGCCTTCGTGCGGAGGTTCGCCGCGTCGGTCACGTCGTCCCAGGTCACGACGCGCGTGATTTTGCCGTAGGCGGTCACGCCGGCGGTGTAGGAGATCGTCTTTCCGGTCTTGACGAAGCCGCCGCTGATGGCGCCGTCGCTCAAGCCCTCGATGGACAGGCCGTCCGCGCCGACTGGCAGAATGACGGTGTACAGCTCGGTCGCGCTGACGTCGTCGGCGAAGTCGAGAAGGTTCCGGTCGAACTCGATCTCCGGGCTGGCTGCCGTCGGCAGGGTGGCCAGATAGTCCAGATAGACGCCGCCGGCGGTGTAGCGCGTCACCAGGTAGCCGCCCAGGGTGGAGCCGCTCAGGGCCTCCGTGATGGCGGTCCAGGTGTCCGCGTAGTCCACCGACGCGCGGCTGATGTAGTTGTTGCTGTCGGTCACGGTCACGGTGCCGAGGGTGATCTGGCGGTCGCTCTCGACCTGGCTGTTGTGGCTGTCCAGCATTTTGCCCAGGAGATAGGCCACGACGTTGCCGGATGCCGCCGCGGTCTGATAGGCCGCGTCGTTTTCGTAGTCCTCCGGGAAGTTGTAAGGCGCCCACACGCTGTCGTGCAGCGCACCTGCCAGGCCCTCACAGGTGATGCGCTGGCTGTTGTCCCAGTCTCGCGCGCTGTTGATGATCCGGCCGGCGAACAGCAGGTCCGTGTCGTCCCGGTACAGGTAGACAGTCCCGGCGAGCTTGGCCAGGTAGGAATAAGACCGGTTCGTCACGTCGACGGTGAACTCCGCGCTGTCGATGCCGTTGACGGTGAACTCGAAGCGCGGGTCCCGGATGAGATAGCCCTGGTCCGCCCGGCGCGGGTCGTGGAGGATGTTGGCGTTATAGAGGACGGTGTACACGTTAGAGCTGCGCCTCCCTCCAGTAGACGTCGATGCTGCCGGTGCCGCTGGTGGTCTTGGCCGTGAAGGTCACGCTGCTGAAGGGCTGGAGATACATCCAGGACGGGACGCGCCTGGTGCCGGCGGCGATGGTGGCCGTGTTGGTGCCGTCGCTCAGGACGGTCTCCTTGTCTGTCACGATGGCCGGCAGCACGCCGCGGGCGCTGGCGCTGTTGTTGAGCGTGAAGCTGGCCGCGGTGGTGTTGATGGTGCCGGTGACGTGCGTTGCGCTGCTCTTGTAGATATACGGGTCGCAGACGGCCGAGATGACGATCTGCTTCAGCAGGTTGTCGCTGGCGTAGCTCTCGACGGTGCAGCGCCCTGCGTAATACCAGCCGCTTTCGTCGTCCGGGTAGATGTTGAAGGCCTGCCCGTTGAGAGCGTTGGCCACGGCGCGCCGGGTGGTGGTCCAGACCTCTCCGGGCTTGACGGCGAAGGTCCAGCGCATGGTCCGGTCGTCGTAGGTGACGCCGATGCCGAGCGCCTCGGTCAGGTCCACGGAGCCGGACGCGCCGCGGAGCGGGATGCGGTTGATCCGAGCCGGCGCCGGGCCGGGGTCGGTCTTCTGGAGAATGAGCTTCAGGTCGGTGTAGCTGTGCAGCGTTCCGAACTTGACGCCGCGCGGGACGGGATCTGGCATTTTTTAGACCCTCGCTTTCTGCGCGTCGAGGCGGCCCAGGGCCGCGTCCATGCGGCGCGCGATTCCTCCGACGAGCTGGTCGCCGTCGAGATAGAGACCCATGCTGATGATCTGCTGCAGCAGGGCGATGATGGCGTCGAGCTTCTCGTCGTTCCCGACTGCCGCCTTCATGTCTTTGGCGACGGCGGAGATCCACCGCTCGTTGTTTTCCAGCGGTACGACGGCCTCGGCGCCGCTGCCTTCCAGCAGGCCGACCTGCCCGCGCTCCAGCACGCCGCCGGCTGCCAGGTGCGGAAGCTCGGAAATGTAGAAGCCTTTTCCTCCCAGGCCGGGGACCCAGTCGGGAATTTTTATCTTGTTCAGGCCTCGGATCAGCGTGTTGATGCCGTCGATGATCCAGTTGATCGGGATCTTCACGCCGTTCTTGATGCCTTCCCAGATATTCGAGAAGATCTTTCCGACGTTCTCCCAGGCGGCCTTCCAGCCTTTGCTGAAGTCGTTTTTGAAAAAGTCGACGATCTTCTTGCCCTTATCGACGACCCACTGGAAGCCGGCGACAAGGCCCTCGATTGCTTTGGCCACGACGGTGCCGATGATCTCGGAAACAAAGTTGAGCGCCGTCTCCAGCGGTTTCAGCGCCCAGTCTATGACCTTTGTGATCACCGTGATCAGCGGCGTCAGCAGGTCGCTGATCAGCGAGGCCAGCGGCGAGAGAAGGGCCGTGACAAGCGTCAGGATCGGGTTGAGGAGCTGCAGCAGCGGGCTCAACAGGTCCAGGATCGGCGACAGCAGCATGAGGATCGGCGGGAGGAGCTCCGCGGCGATCTGGATTATCACCGGGAGGACCTTGTTCAACAGCTCCACGAAGACCGGGAGGATCTTCCCGGCGATCTCCGTCACGATGGGGAGGATG
>Ga0310696_10004331_pt1 | contig 17412 bp, 5 predicted proteins | sample AusTroGonzalo_MG_4_FD_203885 | JGI IMG/M metagenome (GOLD analysis project Ga0310696, IMG submission 203885) | Bovine rumen microbial communities from tropical cattle in Woodstock, Queensland, Australia - Gonzalo_02 (v2) (version 2) | ecosystem: Host-associated > Mammals > Digestive system >...
GGACAAACTGTGACCGACCCGAGCGTCGCCACCAACCCGGCCACCGGCATCTCGCAGACCGCCGCCACGCTGAACGGTACCATCACGAATCCCGACAACGTGACCATCACGGCCAAGGGCTTTGCTTGGAAACTGGCCTCCGCCAGCACCTTCACGGAAGCGAACGTGACCGGCAACGCGCTGACCCACACCCTCAGCAACTTGACGGAGAACACGCAATACACCTACAAGGCGTTCATCACCTACAACGGCACTACGGTTTATGGCAACGAGGTGAACTTCACCACGCTGCAGCAAGGCCAGGCCACTGAGCCTTCCGCCACCACGGCTGCCGCCACCGGCATCACGCAAACTACCGCCACGCTGAACGGTTCCATCAGCAACCCTGACAACGTGACCATCACGGCCAAGGGCTTCGAGTGGAAAGCCACCGCTGGCGGCACCTACACCCCGGTGACGGTGACGGGCAACAACCTCACCTACAACCTCACTGGCCTCACCGCCAACACGGGCTACACCTACAAGGCTTTCGTGACCACGGCCAATGGCACGCACTACGGTGCTGAAATGACCTTCACGACCCTGGGAGTGGAGCCTTGTAATGTCCCGACCAACGTCACCCCGAGCGCGATCACGCACGAAAGCATCACCTTGAACTGGGATGCCGACGCCAATGTCAACAGCTGGAACATCCAATACCGTCCGCAGGGCGGCCAGCTGAGCAACACCACCACCAATACGAACAGCTACACCATCACCGGGCTGCAACCGGAGACCACATACGAGATCCAGGTGCAGGCCAACTGCGGCGACGGCAACTTCAGTGAGTGGACCTCAGCCATCACGGCGACCACCACCACGGGCATCGAGAGCTGGCTCTCCAACAGCGTGAGCCTCTACCCGAACCCCGCCAAGGAGTACGTTGACATCCGCGTGGACGGTGAACTGAACGTCAAGATGATGGAGGTTTACGACGTCTATGGCAAACTCATCAACACGGTGAACGTGATTGACAATCCGACCCGCATCAACGTCTCCGGCCTCGCCAACGGCATGTATTTCGTGCGCGTGACGACGGAAGAGGGCGATGTGACGAAGACGTTTGTCAAGAAGTAATTGTTAATTGATAATTGATAATCAAGGGGGATCCGGAAGGGTTCCCCTTTTTCGTTATACGGCGGCCCCGTAGAGACGCAAAAATTTTGCGTCTCTACCACCAGCCTTGAAACTTGAAACTTGAAACCTGAAACTAAAAAATTTCGTATCTTCGCCGCGGTTATCATGTTTCATATATTGGATTGTTCATGAGGGAAAAGATATTCGTTTGGACGGTGATATGCCTGTTTTTCAGCGCTGCCAGGGCGCAGTGCCCGCCAGTGCAAATCACACCGGGCATTCCCTGGTTCGAGGATTTCGAGGGATACCCGCACAACGCCGCCGTGCCGCTTGACGCGTGCTGGGCCACGCCGGAGACGCTGGTCGTGAACAACGGCACATCGCCATTCGTCTACACGGGTTATCCGTATGCGTGCCACTCCGGCGACAACTCGTTGGAACTCAAGCAGAGTCCCGTCATGGTGGTGTTCCCCGAGTTTGCCAACAGCATCGACAAGCTGACCATCTCCTTCTGGGGCAACACCAGCGCCCAAAACGCGGCGGCAGCGGGCACGCTGACCCTCGGTGTAATCACCGACATCACCAACCCGACGACTTTCATCCCGGTGGACACCATCCCCGCCACTGCCTTCGGGCGCACGGGCCAGGATGCCCCCTACACCAACTTTATGGGCGAGCACTCGTTCAGCGGAGTCACGCCGCAGCCGGGCATGCGCATCGCCCTGCGGCTGACCAACACCCAACGATCGTGGAACCTCGACGATATCACCATCACGGCATCGGCTCCGGAGCTGAACGCCGACACGCTGCCGTTCATCGCCACCTTCTCCAATGAGGAAGATTGGTGGCTGAACAACGGCGACGCCGACAACCGCTGGGTCATCGGCATCCCTGACGGGAGCAGCGACACCGCACTGTTCGTCACCCACGACGGGCACTCGGCAGGCTACAACGACGCCGTGTCCGCCACGGTGATGGCGGAGAAGGCCCTGGTGATGCCCGCCGCCGACACGCTCCGCCTCGACTTCGACGTGCGAGCAGGCGGCGAAAGCCATTTCGACTTCCTAAAGGTGTTCCTCGTGCCGGAAGAGGTGGAATTCACTGCCGGAAAGTACAACAACGCGCAGTCACAAAGCCAGTATGCCGACTACGCGCTCGACTTTACGACCTACAAGCCGCAAAGCGCGGGCAGCGACGGCTATCCGTATCTCTTCAACCTGAGCGGCGGCACTGTACACGTAACGGCGGGTCTGACAAATCCCGCGCCCGGCGGTCGTGCCAAGCTCGTCTTCCTGTGGCGCAACGACAACACCACGGGCACACAGCCCAGCGCGGTCATCTCCCACGTGACGGTGGTGGAGGGGGCTCCGTGCAAGACGCCCACCAACGTCACCATCAGCGGGATGACGGACATCAGCGCCTCTGTAAGCTGGGACGCCGACCCAGAGGCCAGCAGCTGGAACATCCGCTACCGGCCCGTGGACGACACGCTGAACGATGTCCTCATCGCCACCACCACCACGAACAGCTACACTCTCACCGAACTGACACCCGAGACCCCGTACGAGGTACAGGTGCAGGCCAACTGCGGTATCGGCAACCTGAGCGAGTGGAGCGAGACCGTTACGGAGAGCACCACAGTGGGTCTCAACAGCTGGTTGGCGGGCAGCGTGACGCTCTACCCTAACCCGGCCAAGGAGTACGTTGACATCCGCGTGGACGGTGACGTAGATGTCAAGATGATGAAGGTTTACGATGTCTACGGTAAACTAATCTACACGGTGAACGTAATTGACAATCCGACCCGAATCAACCTTTCAAGTCTCGCCAACGGCATGTATTTCATGCGCATAACCACAGAAGCAGGTACAGTAACGAAGCCGTTCGTCAAAAAACAAACCCTTAACCACTAACCCTTAACCCATAACCATTTATCAATACTTATCAACACCCAACATTTAATACATTAATATTGTATCTTTGCCCGCTATTTTCGTTCTGAAACTTAAACTTCAGTAAATACTTAAATATTATATATTCACCAAACCAAAAACGTATGAAAAAACTATTCTCTTTTCTGCTGACAGTACTGATCGGGCTCTGTAGTCTGACACTGTCGGCACAGACCAACACCTTGATGGTGGCAAACGGTACGGAGACGAACGGTTACGTACCTCTCTATGGCTACTGGCTGGATGCTGCACAGCACAACCAGGTCATCTACCCCTCTTCAATGCTGGGGGACATGGTGGGCGGTTCCATCACGTCCATGACTTTCTACCTGAGCAGTACACCCGGTTGGACCAACAGCTATGTGTTGAGTCTTGGCGTCACGGCGTCATCGGAGTTCTCCTCAAGCACGCACATCAACACCGCCATGACGCAAGTCTGCTCAGGCACGCTTTCTGTGCAAAACAACGAGCTCACGTTCAACTTTGACACACCTTTCGACTACAACGGCGGCAACCTGCTGTTTGACATTTCGGTTCAGTCCGCCTCGTACATTGGCGCGGATTTCTATGGTGTTTCCACCTTGAACTATCCTGCCCTATACTCCTATACCGGTTCTTATAGTTCCTACACTAATCTCGAGCAGTTCATTCCCAAGACCCAGTTCTCATTCACGGGCGGCGCCACTTGCTTGACCCCGAACAATCTGAACATCAGCAACATCACCCCTTCTTCAGCCACATTGAGCTGGCACAACCAGTCCACCGGCACCAGTTTGGTGGCAATTGGCACGTACGGCGCAGATGAGTCCACCCTCACCTGGATACCGGTCACGGACACCACCTACACGTTCACTGGCATCAACTCAGGAGAGCACCTTCAGGCCTTCGTGCGCACGGACTGCGGCGGCGGCGACATGAGTGCCTCCAATTATATTGGATTCTACACCGAGTGCGATGTGGTGACCACATTCCCATGGACCGAGACCTTTGAAGGAGAGTGGATCACTAACAATGTCTTCAACCAGAGCTCCTACGCCCCGATTTGCTGGAAGCGTTACGACGGCGGCGTGATGAGCACCGGTTCCTACGAATTCAACTGGCAGCCCAACGATTACTCAGGTTACGCCTACGAAGGCGAGGGTTCGGCGACCATGTATTCCAATTATGCCAGCGACAGACATAACGACTGGCTGGTCACGCCGAAGCTGGCCCTCACCGGCACCCAGCAGGTGAGGTTCATGGCCAAATCCGCATCCGCTTGGTACAGTTTGGAGGAAATCTCCGTATGGATTTCCGACGACAACGCCACGCTGACGGCCCCTGCGAGCGACACGGCCGCCCTCCCCGGCTTCACCAAGATTGCGCAATTCAACAGCCTGCCCGACAACTTCTTCGTCTATGAGGTTTCCTTGGCCGGATACGCGGGCAACCGTTACATCGCCTTTGTGAGACGCGACGACCCGAACAGTGCCTACCACCTCTGTCTCGACAACGTGGTTGTGGAGGAGAGTCCCGCCTGCACACGTCCTTCCTCGCTGACCGTCGACTCAGTGAGCACCAACTACGCCATCCTCTCGTGGATTTCCGACGCCAGCAACTTCAACCTTTACTACAAAACCGACGCTGCGAGCGACTACACGGTCATCAACAACGTGACTCTGAGTGCCGACAGCACCTATACGCTTGCCGACCTTCAGCCCGGCCAATACTACATTTGGTATGTGGAGGCCGTGTGCGATGACGGTGCAATCCTTTCATCCCTGCTTGGCGAATTCCCGTCCACATTCGTCACCGAGTGCGTAACAGTCACCGAGCTGCCGCTGACCTGCAACTTCGAGCACAACAACGGTGCTTTCAACTACACCATACCCTCATGCTGGAACAAAATAGGTTACGCCGACGTGTACGTCGAAGACTACTCCTACTACGCCCACAGCGGCAACAATTCGCTGTTCTGCTATGCCAGTAATCCCCAGATTGTCGTGCTTCCTGAATTGGACAACACCCTGCCCATCGATAACCTGCAGTTCACCTTCTGGGCCCGTCACGAGTACAACATCAGTGCCACCACATATCCCGCACTGGTTGAGATAGGTGTCATCACCGATCCCACCGACGAGTCTACGTTCGTGCCGTTAGACTCCGCTTCCGGCTTCTCGACCGATTATGCGGAGTATGTTTCCACCTTTGAGGGTTACACCGGTACGGCCAACCACATCGCCATGCGTATCAACCCCGGCCAATACACTTACGATGGTCAGGACTTCTATATGAACTCCCTGCACATCGACGATGTCACCTTGGAGCTTATTCCAAGCTGCCCGCGTCCTGAGGATGTGACGATTACCAACCTCGCCGCCAATTCCGTCTCCCTGAGCTGGACCTCCGAGGAGAACGGCTTCATGGTCTATTACCGCGAGAACGGTACCTCTGCCTACACGGCCATTGACAACGGTCCCATTACTGACACTTTCTACACGCTCACTGGACTGACCGCCAGCACCGAGTATGAGCTGTATGTGACATCTATCTGCTCCGACTTGACCGAGACTCCGTCGGTCCACATCAACTTCACGACCCAATGCACCCCCATGGATTCCCTGCCCTACACCTGTGATTTCGAGAGCTATCTCACCGACACAGAATTGCCGATATGCTGGGCCCGTGGTAACGGCAGCATCTCCACATATCCGTATGTGAACGTTTACAACGGCTACAACAGTTCCAACTGCCTCTACTTCTACACCCCGAACACGGCCGCCATGCCCGGCATCGACGCCAACGAGATCAACCTCACCGAATACCGTGTCATGTTCTATGCGAGAACCTACTATGCCGGTGACGAGTTACAAGTGGGTGTGATGACCGATCCTGCCGATGTCAGCACGTTCACGCCGGTTGCCACTCTTGCGTTGACCGAAAACTACGCCGCCTACGAGGTCTCCCTGGCCCCCTATCAGGGTAACGGCACCTACGTGGCCTTCCGTAATGTGGAGGAGAGCTCATACTACGTTGACAATGTGGTTTTGGAAGCGCTTCCCGATTGCGCCCGCCCGACCGTCTTCTCGGCCCTTTTGACCACCGACGAGGCCACCATCACCTGGAATGCCACCCCGGATCAGTTTGAATGGGAGGTTGCCATAGGTCCCTCCTACAGCGATCCCGACACACTGCCGAGTGCGACAGTCTCTACAAATTCCTATTCTATGGACAACCTGACTCCGAACACCTCTTACACAATTTTCGTGAGAACACTCTGCGGTTCGGAGACCTCCGTCTGGTCCGACCCCTACACATTCAGCACCCTGCTCGTCGAGCCCGCCTTGTTGCCCTATGTCTGTAATTTTGAGGACACCGTGGAGAATGCCAACTGGACCTTGGTAAACGGCACGCAGCCTGCCCAATGGTATATCGACACTGCAGCCAACAACACGGGCAACGGTTTCTACGGCCTGTATATTTCCTCCGACAGCGGTATGACAAACGTTTATTCCGAAATCTCCTCGTCAGTATGGGCCTACCGCGACATCCAGTTCCCTGAAGGCGAGCAGTTCAATATCTCTTTCGACTGGAGAGGTTATGGTGAGTCGAGCTATGACTATATGAAGGTCTTTATCGGCAGCCCCACCGCCGTGAATGCGGGCAGCTACAGTAACCCCTCCGGTGCCACCCAGCTGGGATACTTCAACCAGCAACTAACTTGGCAGTCGGAGAACATCGTGCTGGGTAACAGCTATTCCAACACGACGAAACGTCTCTACTTCTTGTGGCATAACGACGGTTACATCTCCAACCAACCCCCTGCCGCCGTGGACAATATCTCTATCTCTGCGGTTTCCTGCGCGAGACCTGTGGCAGTGGAGCTCTTGGCAAACGGCATCACTTCCGTGACCGTCGGCATCACGCCCGCCACCGAGTTTGACGATCAGTGGCAGATCAACATCAACGACTCCATCTTCACCGTCATCGATACGGTGGTGACCATCACCGGTCTAACTCCTGCCACCAACTATGTGGTGAAAGCCAACACCATCTGCAGTGCCAATGACACCAGCGTCTGGTCTGTTCCCATCAGCTTCATGACGGAATGCGTGTATCTCTCCACGGTGCCGCAAATCTGGGACTTCGAGAGCAACATCATAGGTAGTACATACGCATTTCCGCAATGCTGGAACAGGATTTCCGGCAACCCCACCTATCCGTATCCGTATATCTATGACTATTCAAATTACGCCCACAGCGGCATCAACTCTCTCTACTTCTACAACTATTACGGAAGCAGCATAGCCATTATGCCCCCTATCGATACAGACGTGCTTAACATCCAAGAACTGGAAGTTTCGTTCTATGCCACTTCGAGCGACTACAGCGGCATGGTGTTCTTGCAGGTGGGCGTGATGACCGATCCGAGTGATGCCTCTACCTTCACCAATGTGGAGACAGTGACCCTGCCGAACGATTATAGCAACGATCCCATCATTGTCACGTTTGAGAACTACACGGGTACTGGCAACTATATCGCTTTCAAGAGTATAGCACCCTCCAATTCCTCCACCAGCATCTACCTTGATGACGTGACGTTAGAAGAGATTCCGGCCTGTCCGACACCGACCTCCGTCACTGTCTCTGACCAGACCATGACCTCTGCAACCGTTTCCTGGACGGAGAACGGCGAAGCCACCACTTGGTTCCTTAAGATCACCCAAGGCAACACGGTGAACACGGTAACCGCTAACTCGAACCCCTACACGCTTACCGGTCTCACCTCCGGCACCGCCTACACCGTGCAGGTGCAGTCTGACTGCGGCGGCGGTGAAACCAGCGGCTGGACAATGCCTACCTCATTCAACACCATGTTGTGCGATGCCGCTGACCAGTGCGCCTACATCTTCAACCTCTCCGACGACTATGGTGACGGCTGGAACAACGGATATATCGAAGTGAAGCAGAACGGCATCACGGTGGCCACCCTCTCCTTGACCTCTGGCGCTGCTGCCACAGACAGTGTGAACCTCTGCAACGGCGACTCCACCACAATCGTATGGATTTCCGGCAGCTACCCGGATGAAGCCGGATTCTCCGTTATGGCTCCTGACGGCAGCCAGCTGTACACAATCTCCGACATGACCACATACACCGGTTTCGGCTTCATGCCCAACTGCGGCAGCACGCCCATCCTTACCGACCCGACGGTTGCCACCCAGGCTGCCACGGCAATCAGCCAGACCGCTGCTACGTTGAACGGTACCATCACCAACCCCGACAACGTGACCATCACGGAGAAAGGTTTCGAGTGGATGCCGCTCATGGGCACGGACTACACGCATGTGGTTGTGACGGGCAACGACCTGACCTACAACCTCACCAACCTTACCCCGAATACCGACTACATCTTCAAGGCGTTCATCACCTTCAACGGCACTACCGTCTATGGTAACGAATTGATTTTCACGACGCTGGAGCAGGGTCAGCTGGCCGAGCCTTCCGCCACCACGGCAGCCGCCACTAACGTGACGCAGACGACGGCCACCTTGAACGGTAGCATCGCCAACCCCGACAACGTGACCATCACGGCGCAGGGCTTCGAATGGAAGCTCGCTTCCGCCACTTCCTACACCACCGAGAACGTTGCCGGCACCACGATGACCCACAACCTCACCGGTCTGACCGCCAACACGGAGTACACCTACCGTGCCTTCGTGACCACGGCCAACGGCACGCACTACGGCGCCGACGTGAACTTCACCACTCTCGAAGAGGTTGTGGAGCCTTGCGACGTCCCGACCAACTTGCACACCACGGACCTCCAGAACGAGAGCATCTCCATCGCTTGGGATGCCAACCCGGATGTGACCACCTGGAACATCCAGTACAAAGCGGTGGGCGGACAGCTCTCGTCTGCTTCCTCCAACACGAACAGCTACACCATCACGGGTCTCACGATGAATACCGAATATGAGATTCAGGTGCAGGCGGTTTGTGCGAACGGCACCAGCGACTGGAGTGCGGCCATTACTGCGCAGACCACCAACGTGGGCATCGACAGCTGGCTCAACAACAGCGTGAGCCTCTACCCGAACCCGGCCCGCGAGTACGTTGACATCCGCGTCGACGGTGAACTGAGCGTCTCGATGATGGAAGTTTACGACGTCTATGGCAAGTTGATCAACACGGTGAACGTGATTGACAATCCGACCCGCATCAACGTCTCCGGCCTCGCCAACGGCATGTATTTCGTGCGCGTGACGACGGAGGAGGGCGTTGTGACGAAGACGTTTGTAAAGCGGTAATCTATCTACGCGTATATGCATATTCAAAGGGGAATCCGGAAGGGTTCCCCTTTTTGTTATGGTTCTCGTCCGTGTTTTATTTCTCACCATGGCACCACGGTGCCAGTGCGGCCTCGACTCCCCTTCCATTTTAGAAGGGGAATGGGCTTCGGCCGCTGCCATCAACCAATAACCATTAACCCTTAACCCTTTTTCTTCTCGCATCAATAAAAAACGTATATTCGCGGTTTCAATTTCAAACATTCATTTCACAATCATTAAAATCAACATGATATGAAAAAAGCACTATTCTTATTGACTTTGGCGATGACGATGGCGTTCGGGATGCGGGCGCAGGAAATCACCATCGGGGACGGAACCTCTGTAGTCACTTCGATGGCCTTTTTTGCGAATTATAATGATTCGTGGTGCGAGTGTACTTTTCTCGCTTCCGAATTGAATGCTTCGGGAAGCATATTGTCGATTTCGCTGCATGCGAACGGCAATGCCTTCCAGTGCGAGGAGGTGAATATCTATATGGGGCACCGCACTGCGGACAATTACAACAATTCGACCAGTTTCACGCCCGCGTCGGACCTCACGCTGGTCTATTCCGCCACCTCAACGACGATTGGTTCGATTGACGGCTGGGAGGAATACCAGTTTCAGACCCCATTCGAATACAACGGCACCGACAATTTAGTGGTGGTTTTCGCCAAACATGCCACCTATTACTTGTCTGCACTGAAATACTATTACACCGAGTCGGGCAGCCAATATCATTGTCTCTATCGGCGTGCAGACAACAACATCGCTTACTCGCAGCATCCCGGCTCCGCCACGGGAACAACCTCCAACAGGAGACCCAATGTGAAGCTTTTGTTCGGGAATTCGGATTGCATCCAGCCGCTGGGCGTGCAGGCCAGCGGATACACCGAGGATGGGTGCACGGTTTCTTGGCTCGCCAACGAGAACGGCTACTATTACAACTACCAGCTGAAGGCAGCGGGCGATTCGTGGAGCACCGCCACCATGGAAGGCACCTACGACACGACGGTGACGTTGACGAACCTCGCCCCTTCCTCCACCTACGATTTCCGGGTGCGGACGGATTGCGGCGACACGACAAGCACTTGGGTGGACCTTTCGTTCACCACGCTGCAGGAACCGGCCATAGTGCCCTACAACTGCGACTTCAACAATCCCACCGAGAATGCGATGTGGCAACTCTCCTCCTCCGACTACAACCATTGGGTCATCGGCACGGGCACCTCATACGGCAATGACGGGAACGACATGGCCCTGTATGTGAGCAACGACGTGGCGGGCACCTACGCCGCCGATTCCCTCGTCGGCAGTTACCTCTTTGCCGAGCGTGTTCTCGACTTCGGCGAGACACCCGGCACTTACGAGCTCTCTTTCGACTGGAAATGCTCCGGCTATGCGCAAGGCAGCTCCCTCTATGGCGCAGTGGCGGTTTTCTTGATTGACGCCGACGAATTAACCACAACGGAATTTCCAGCTTATATGAATGAAAGTCTGGTCTTCGGCGCACAACTGAACGACTGGTCACATATCACGACGCAGTTGACCGAGGTCTCGGGCTACAAAAAGCTGCAGTTTTTCACATGGGGTTACAGTTTCCCCGAAGCTCGCGTCGTACCTGCCGCTGTGGACAACGTCGCCATCCAGGTATCCGGTTGCGTCACCCCGACGATGACCTTCGAGCCGGGTGCCCAATCCGTCATCATCACCCACGACGGTCCGGCAGACGGCACATATTTCCTGCAATATCGCATATCCGGAACCTCCGCCATGATGGACACCACGTTCATGGGCGCCAGCATCACGTTGGAGAACCTCCAGATGAACACTGCGTATGTCGCTTGGATTTCCCAGATTTGCGGTTCCGACACCTCCGCCGTCAGCAACAGCTACCCGTTCTCCACTACGTGCGGCACCGCCGTGGTCACCAACAATTTCCCGTGGACGGAGACCTTCACGAACTACCCGAGCTGTTGGAGCATGACACCCAGCAACAGTTGGCAGCATAATTCCGAAGGGTTTATCCGTCATCCTTACGGGAACTATTCCTCCGACGTCATCACCCCGGTGCTTGATATCACCGCCGTAACCTATCCTTGCATCAAATTCGACGAGCGGCGTCCGGATTACGGCAACAGCGGCGTGGGCGACCATCTGCAGGTCTACTTCCGCATACTGACCGAATACGACACGGCTGAATGGGTGCTGTTGGGCTCGTATACGGACGTAACCAGCACCTTCAGAACCGACTCCTTGATGCTTCCCACGGGTCTGTCCCTCATCCAGCTGAAATTCGCGGCCACGGGCATGGGCGATGCCGCAGATGGCTGTTCTTTGGACAATGTAAAGGTCTATAACATGGCCAATCCTCCCGCCTGTATGCCGCCTATCGCGCTGAATGCCAACAACATCACCTCGACCTCTGCCGAACTGAGTTGGATGATGATTACCAATGGCGACGTAAACCTCCATTACAAGTCCGCTTCCGACCAGACATACACCACTGTGACGGACGTGATGCTCACCGACGGGAGCTATCTTTTGGACAATCTCATGGCCGGCACCGAATACCAGTGGTACCTGACTCTCGGTTGCAACGGCGACTCGATTTCCTCTGCCGAGGCCACCTTCACGACCGATTGCGGGCTGGTGCAGCTTCCCTACATGCAGAATTTTGACGGCACAGAACCGTTCTCAATGCCGCTTTGCTGGAATCAGATCAACCCCTACGCCGGTCATCCACAGGTGAACGCCGGTAACGCGCACAGTGCGGACAACGCGCTCAAGTTCATGTGCAGTCCCAGCGGAAATGCGCCTGTCTATGCCGTGCTGCCCGAATTTGACGCGGATTTCTCGGAATTGCAAATCAACTTCTGGACCCGCCGTGAGAGTGCCAGCTCCGGCACCCTGTCTGTGGGATATGTGACCGATCTCGCCGATGCCTCCACCTTCGTCTCGTTGATGTCGGTCAGCAGCAATGAAATCGGGGATGACGATTACCACAACTATCTTGTGAAATTCGACTCAGTGGCCACGGACGACACCTTGCACTACTACATCACCTTCAAATACGCACAGACAGCCACCTGGTATTGGTTTGTGGATGACATCCAAGTGACCGTGATTCCGCCCTGCTCGGAGCCCGAATCCTTGTCAGCGGCCAACATCACCATTTCCAGCGCCGACCTCTCATGGACGGATGTGGCCAACAACTATGCAGTTTACTATAGGGCAGAGGGGGATTCCGTCTATTCGGAAATCGACAATGTGACGTTGACCAACGGGGTCTACACGCTGGACGGCCTCGCTGCCGGCACGCGCTATGAATGGTACGTGGCTTCGGTGTGCGACAACGGAACCATCGCACCCGCCTTCAACACCCAATATTTCATCACCCAATGTCACGCGCTCTCCCAGTTCCCGGTGACTTGGGATTTCGAAAGCGATCTCTACGGAGGAACCACCTCCTATCCGCTGCCGCTTTGCTGGTCGCGCATCGGGGTAGGTCCCAACGACCGGTATCCGTATGTGGCCACCAACGCGAACAATTCGCACAGCGGAACGCATTATCTCACCATTTACAATATGTACAGCGGGGCGTATGCTGTACTGCCTGAACTTGACCAAACTGTGTTGAGCGTCCAAGATGCCATCCTGACATTCTATGCCAAAGCCACCTTCTCCTCTCCGGCGATGCGGGAGGTGGGCGTGATGACCGACCCTGCGGACGCCTCCACTTTCACCCCCGTGCAGACCATCACCCTTGATCTGGCCTATCCCATCGAGCCTTCCGAAGTGTTGTTCTACACTTATACGGGCAACGGCCGCTATATCGCCTTCCGCAACGTGACCCCGTCGGATGTGACCGCCTCCTTCTATTTGGATGATGTGACGGTTGACGTGGCACCTCCCTGCGCACGTCCGCAGAATTTGACCGCCACGGCCTCCACATCGAACTCCGTGACCTTGTCATGGGTGGCTGCCCCCGGGCAGACGGAATGGGAAATCGCCTACGGCAACTTCGGTTTCAACCCCAGCACCACCGCCCAAACGGTCATAGCCACCAGCAATCCTTTCGAGGTGACCGGCCTGTCATCGGCTACCACCTACCAATTCTACGTGCGCGCCGTGTGCTCGCCTGAGGTCAGCAACTGGAGCCATCCCACTTCCGGCTCGACCGAATGTGGCACCACGGCTCTGCCCTACTCAGAGGATTTCGAATCCTACCAAGGCACCACCTATACAGACAACCACGGCATAGCTCCCACTTGCTGGACCACCTACGGCACGAACAGCGTCTATGGAGCACCGCACATCACCTCCAGCGGCGACTATCACTACGCGAATAGCGGCAGCAACAGCATGGTGTTCACCAGCGGCAGCGCCGGCAGTGAATCGTATGCCGCGCTCCCCACGTTCACGGAAGACCTCAACACCTTGCGTCTCACTTTCTGGTACGCGATGGAGACCGCCTACCACGGCACAATGACAGTAGGTTACGTCACCGACCTTTCCCTTATCGGCGCCACATACGTGCCGATAGATACCGTACCGGCCGTTTTCCCCGACCAAGCGACCACCTACACGATTGATTTCACGGGAGAGGATATTCCGGCCAACGGCAACATCTGCTTCCGCTGGAGCTATCCCGAAAGCTACTATTCCTGCTGTATCGATGATATCGAAGTGATAGCAATCGGTGTCGGACCTGAACCCTGCGACGTGCCGACGGGCCTGCACACCACGAATGTGGAGAACGAAGCCATCTCCGTCGCCTGGGATGCCAATGCTGACGTGGACACCTGGTATGTCCGCCACCGTCCTGTGAGCGGCGATTGGATTACCGCCACCGCCACCACCAACAACTACACCATCACCGGTCTGACAGTACAGACAACCTACGAAATCCAAGTGCAGTCTGACTGCGGCGACGACAACCTCAGCGACTGGAGCGGCAGCGTCACCGAGCAGACCACCAACGTCAGTATCGAGAACTGGCTGGAGGGCAGTGTGAACCTCTATCCGAACCCCGCAAAGGAGTACGTTGACATCCGTATCGATGGCGATCTGAAGGTCAAGATGATGGAGGTTTACGATGTCTACGGCAAAGTAATCAACACAGTGAACGTAATTGACAATCCGACCCGCATCAACGTCTCCGGCCTCGCTAACGGCATGTATTTCGTGCGCGTGACGACGGAGGAGGGCGTTGTGACGAAGACGTTTGTGAAGAAGTAGGATATCCCGCCACCTCCTAACGTCGGCGGCGGAATGACGCGGCGTAGGTTGCAACCATCATGTATAATAGAAAAGGGCCGTTGCCAAATCTGGCGACGGCCCTTTTACTATTGTGAATCACGAATTCTTAGAATCCTCTTGTGGTGCGGCCTCCACCGGAAACCACACTGGTGCGCGGGCGAACAGAACCGCTAGACGACGGACGAGCGGAAACCGTTGCGCTGCTTTTGGAAGAGGAAGTGCTGCCGGAAGGTTTACTCCCTGTCGAAGGTTTTCCACCCGACGAAGGTCTGCCACTTGACGAAGGTTTGGAACTCGTTGAGGGTTTAGTGCCCGCTGACGGCGTGCTCGTCTTCGGCGTGGCGGGCTTTTCTGCTGCCGGCGGGACATTCGCCTGCGCCACCGGAGCGTCATTGTACGAACGCTTGTAGTTGGTGGTGCTCCCCACCCTGCTGATCTTGGAGGAGATGTTGTGGCCGCCGGTGGTGAGAAGATCGTTGTAGGTCACAATCACCGACGGGGTCTTCATGTAGCGACCGCCACTGTTGCGCAGGTTGGCGACGAAGTAATCCCGCACCTTCGCCAAATCAACGCCGAGCAACGGCAGGTTGTTCTTGCCCACATGGCGCAGGAGATTGTTGACCTTCTGCGCCCGCAACATGCGGTTGTAGGTCTCGCGGCTGTTGACCGTCGTCCCGCGCGGATAAGCCAAGTAACGCACCAACTTCGTGTATTCCTCCTCGGAAAGTCCGTTCAGCATGGAGCGGACTCCGCGAAACTCTTCCACCAACGAACGCTTCTCGTTCTGGTTGACATCCCGGTAAATCGCCTTCTCATGCTCATCCGTGTAGGTGAAATTGTACTCCCGCTCATTCTGCCGCAGCTGCTTGTTGACCTGATCCTCCCCGTATGCAGCAAAATGGATGCTCGCCAACGTATCTGAAATCTCTTCTATCCGACTGTCTGTCAGGTTTTTGAGAACATCCATCAAATCACGGCAAGGTTTGGTCAGCAGGTAGGGCTTGTTCGATGGAAACGCGGAATGGAGCAGCTTTCCTTTGTAGGTGACACCGTTGTCCATAAACAGCTGATACAGCGCGACATATTGCACCACGCGAGCAATGTCGGTATTGCCGCTGCGTGCAAAATAGTGGCCAGCCTGCCGCTCGTATTTGGCCCCGACGCTTGTGCTGTTTGACTGCGAATGGAAATACGAGACCGGCAGTGCCCCCGTGCGGTTGAGCGTGTAGATGGTGTAATCCGGCAAGTCGATGGCGTACATGGTGTTAGCGGTGTTCCAATTATAGACCAACTCACTGAGGCCCAACTTCTTGAACAGCGGCTGGTCGAAAGGGAAATAGCCAGGTGACGGATAGCGGTAGCTGCCCTCCTCGATGGTGCCGTTCTCCGACCAATCCTTGAGCAACACATCCGTAATGGTGAGCAGATGTCCTAACTCGGTATTTTCCAGTTCTTTGCTAAGATAAGTAGGACACCAATCGCGACCATTGGACATTTTGCCGGCCATACAATCATTAATGTCGAGACTTTGGGAGAGTTCTTTGCTGCTGATGGAGGCGACGAGCAAGACGGATTCCACGCGCAACGGCGGTAGCGTCTCCAACGAAGCCTCCCGCTCGCGCCCAATCACCACTAATGTCGTGGAATCCCGCAGGGCACCGAGGATGAGGTCTGCATCCAACGCGAAGCGGCGGATGTCGCCCAGCTGTTTGGAGAGGTCGCTGTTGCGGCGGATGCTCCACGCCACCAAGCCCGGCACGCGGCTGAAGAAGACCCCGCGCCGCTTCTGGCTGAACATATCGCTGACCGTGAGGTCGTTGGCCGTATCTTTTTCATCGATAAAAGCCTCACCGGCGGCGAAAAACCAGTCGTCGAACTCGCCCAAGGTAATCTGGTAGTCCAAATCGTCTTTGGTAAAATAGTGCCGTTTCTCCCCGCCGAGCAGGTCGATGGCGTTGGGTTTGTAGTCGGAAAGGTACTGTTGCGCCGAAATCTTGGCCACCAAGTTGTCGAGATTCTCCGTAGTGGCGTTGCCCAGCACGACGGCCATGTCGGTGACGTAGCCGTCATAGCCGATTTTGAAGCTCCGCCGCGACGTCTGGTGGGTGAACCGGCTGCAAATCGACTCAAGGCTGTCGGGCTCGAAGAAAGGCGCAGGTTCGGCGATGAGGATGATGCGGCTGCTGTCGGGAAACGTGGCCGTGGCAATAGTCTGGTAGTGCATCCGGAAGTGCTGCCGGAAGTCATTATATACGGAATCCAGCTTCTGGAGCGCCATCGTAGCCTCCAAATCCACATTTTGGTTAGGGATATACTCCTTCTTCAGCAAGACCGCCGTCTGCTGCTTGATGCTCTCCGCCACCTTCGTATGCCTCCCGAAAATCGCGAACGCTCCCACGGCGAGAAGAATCGCCCCACCGATGATGATAGCCGTCCGCTTCGCTGTCCTACCTTTCTTTTCCATCCTCTTTGAACCTTGAACCTTGTAACTACTTTTGCCTATTGCCTATTGCCTGTTCCCTTTTGCCTTTTGCCTGTTGCCTTTTGCCTAAAAAAAAACAGGCGGCAAACTTACGATTTTTTCGGGATTGTTGAAAAGCAGTGTTCGCATAGGAGCTTGTCGATCAATTTTTTTTTGGAAAAGTCATGTGGTATTAAAATTTTTGTATTTTTGCGCCCAACAAGCTTACCCCGCTTCCCAGAGAACAGCGCGCTTAGGGTAAGCCTTTTTTTTCTAATCAACCAAGTGATGACAAAAGTACCTTACTCTA
>Ga0310696_10004332_pt1 | contig 17412 bp, 13 predicted proteins | sample AusTroGonzalo_MG_4_FD_203885 | JGI IMG/M metagenome (GOLD analysis project Ga0310696, IMG submission 203885) | Bovine rumen microbial communities from tropical cattle in Woodstock, Queensland, Australia - Gonzalo_02 (v2) (version 2) | ecosystem: Host-associated > Mammals > Digestive system >...
AATATATCAACGCTTATTTTGCCTGCAGAATGGTGAAGTCGATTGACCTCGGCACACATACAATGTTTATAGCCGATGTGTTAGACGCGGTGAATATAAACGACAAAGACTCAGTGACTTACGATTATTATCAGAAGAATATCAAGCCGAAGAAAACGGTGACGAAAGGTTGCTGGATTTGCACGGTTTGCGGCTGGGTGTATGAAGGTGAGGAGTTGCCGGATGACATAGTGTGCCCGCTGTGCAAGCATGGGAAAGAGGAATTTGAATATGTTAAACCGACATGAAGAGATTCCGGTAGGGACGAGGCATGCATTGTCAGCACGGGATGTGATGAGGTTCCTCGCTGCGCTCGGAATGACAATGGTTTAATTAATGAAAATTTAAATAAAAATATGAACAATAAATTAGCAGAGAATATTTATTACGTCGGGGTGAATGACCGTAAGACGGAGATGTTTGAGAACCACATGGAGTTGCCTAATGGCGTGTCATACAACTCGTATCTTATTGTAGATGAGCAAGTTGCATTGATTGACCCAGTGGAGCCGGAATTCATGGCGCAGTATATGTTCCAGATCAAGCGCATCTTGGGCGACAGAAAAGTCGATTACCTCATCGTGAACCATGACGAGCCTGACCACAGCGGTTCGGTGGGCGCAGTGTTGAGAGAATGGCCTGAGGTGACGGTGGTTGGAAACGCCAAGACATTCGCTCCTTTGGAGAATTTCTACGGTGCGATTGCAAACAAGAAAATCGTGGCGGAAGGCGAGACGTTAAGTCTTGGTAATCATACACTTCAGTTCTTCATGGCTCCGATGTGCCACTGGCCGGAGTCGATGGTGACATACGAGCAGGCTTCGAAAATCATCTTCACCAACGACGCTTTCGGAGGCTTCGGCGCTTTGAACGGCGGCATCTTCGACGATGAGGTGAACCTTGCATATTATGAGGATGACATGCGCCGTTATTATGCCAATATCGTTGGAAAGGTGGCGATGATGGCTTTGAAGACCATTCAGAAGGCGCAGACTTTGGACATCAAGATGATTGCGCCGTCGCATGGCTTGATTTGGAGAAGCAACCTGCAGTGGGTCATCGACAGATACACTGCCTGGAGCCAGCACAAAGGCGAGGAAGGCGTGGTTATCGTTTACGGCTCGATGTACGGAAACACTGGCAGAATGGCTGATATCGTGGCAAGAGGCGTGGCAGACGCAGGAGTGAAAGAGATTAAGGTTTACGACGTGTCGAAGACTGAGACCTCGTTTATTTTCAGCGACATCTGGAGATACAAAGGTATGATTTTGGGTGCTTGCTCACATTACGGAAGCATCTTCCCGAACATGACAGGATTACTGCACGAGTTGGCGGAATACAAGCCACAGAACAAGGTTGTCGGACTTTTCGGAGGCGCATCGTGGAGCGGCGGCGGTCTCAAGACGTTGAAAGAGAATGCTGAGGCATGCAAATGGAACGTCGTGGGCGAGCCTGTCGAGGTGAAAGGAGCGCCTATAAGAGAGGAAGACATTGAAAAGCTGTATAATCTTGGTCTCGAAATCGGAAAGTCAGTTAAAAATTAATGAGATTCCTCGCTGCGCTCGGAATGACAAAATAGGTTATTAATATTTTAAAGATTATGATTGAATTACCGAAATTACCGTATGAGATGAATGCGCTGGAGCCGCATATCTCACAGAAGACATTGGAGTTTCACTATGGCAAGCATCATGCTGGCTATGTGAACAATTTGAACAAACTCATTGCAGGCACACCGTTTGAGGGCAAGAGCCTTGAAGAGATTGTGAAGACATCGCAGGGTGGCATGTTTAACAACGCCGCTCAGGTGTGGAACCACACTTTCTATTGGAACTGCATGACTCCTAATCCGAAAAAAGCCGCTCCGGAAGGCAAACTCATGGATGCTATAGTGCGCGACTTCGGCAGTTTCGATGCTTTCAAGGAGAAGTTCATCAACGCTTGTGTGACATTGTTCGGCTCAGGCTGGGCATGGCTTGTTGCTGACAAAGACGGCAAGCTGTCGATAATGCAGACAAGCAACGCACAGACACCTCTTACAGAAGGCCCGAAGCCGCTGTTAGTGTGCGATGTGTGGGAACACGCATATTATTTGGATTACCAGAACCTCAGAGCAAATTACGTTAACGAGTTCTGGTCAATAATCAACTGGGAATTTGTTGAAAAATGCTATTAGCTGTTAGCCATTAGCCATTAGGTATTAGTTTTGCAAGACCAATTCTAATGGCTAATACCTAATGGCTATCGGCTTTCTACTGTTTCAAGTTCCTTATAATAAATCTGCGGGATTTCCTCGCGGTAGTCTTTGCTGTAGTAATCAGCAGGTTTCAGAAGTTTTCCGAAGACAAAATCCTGGATGAGCACGAACTCGTTGCCCTCGCTGAGGAGTGCGTATTTGTGGTCAGGATCCTTAATCATATCGTCGAAGTTTTCGAGGTCTTCTTCAGAGTAGAGGAACATGTCGGCATTGGTGCGCATGGTGTATGTGGTGACGCTGCTGCTCTTGCCGTCTTTCGTCGTAAGTGTCAGTCTTTGCAGGAAAGGCGAGTTGATGATGGAGTCGCGGCGTGCAGGTTCTACATCGTTGAGGAATGCCTCGAAACGCACGTTGTTGAACGATGACATGAGGTTAAGAACCCTTAAGGTGTCGAAGGCTACAGGCTCGCCGTTGAGACGGTTCATGGAATATTGATAACGTCCGTTTTCCTTGATGATGAAGCCATTGTCAGGATCGTCGTTTATTTCGAGTTTCACCGATGCGATGTTTGCCATCTTTTCGTTAAAGATGGTGTGGTCGCGCCAGTCGATAGGATTGGCTGTGAAACGCGAGCTGATGAAGCCTCTAAAACCATGAAGATGAACGATAAACACCTTTTCGCCACCTTCTTTCAAGACGTATGTGCCTTGGTTGTCTTGGGTCACATCGCCGATGTAAAACACCTTGCTTCGTTTCTCGTGATAGAACAGTTTCACCTTGTTGAACAGGTTGATTCGAGGCATCATCTGATAGACCTCGACTTTGGTGTTGGTGCTCGACATTCTCGTCACGATATTGTCGCTTTTCTTAATAGACACTGGCATTTTGATGCGCATGCGGTTGAGCGTGAAGAGCATCTCGTTGACCATGTTCTGGTTGGCGTTGTATTCATCGTTGACGGTCCAGCCGTTGCCATTGCGTTTCAGCACCACCTGATTTCCGCTTTTGTCAGCGAAGAAAAGCTTGGTGATTGAGGCGGTGTCGTAGACAGTGAAGTCGGCGGCTTCGCCACGTAATGTGCTGAGATAGCGGTTGTTACCGATAAGAATGGCGGCGATGATGACAAGAACCGCGATGATTACTATTGAGATGATGTTTTTCTTTTTCATTTATTGTATTTATTCTTTCGTAAGATTGCTAATAAGATTCCTAAGACTATCATGATGGCTGATGGCAGGACCACGTTGATGATTTGCCATGTTATCGCGCTGCCGTTCACCTTGTTGATGTCGAGGAGACGAATCTTAAGCTCGCGTGAGCGTATGTTGATAAGTCCTTCACCTTCAAGGAGATATGACACGGCATTTTCGATAAACTGTTTGTTGCCATAAGTGATATTCGTGTATTGGTCGTAGCCTAAAGGTAGAGGCGAGCCGACACGTTTGTTGTTTTTCTTCGCGTAGTCGAGTTGAGCGAGCTGGTTGCGGATGATGTCGCCGTCGGCGATGACAATCATCGATGTGCGTTCGCTTTCGTTTTTGAAGCCGATTTCCGACGATGTCATGATGGATGTCGGCATTCGGTTTTCGTAGAGAGAGCTGAACTTTCCGGTGAGGAGATATGCCGTTGTCATGCCTTTTTGCGGGAACATTTTCGCGTTAGGGCGCTGGTTCAAGATATCTAAAGAGATGAACACCGGAGCGCTTGAGACCTTGGTGTAGTCGGATGTCTTGAGAAGTGGAATCTTCTGAATCTCAGGAGCGGAAGTCGTTGGTTCCAAAGAACTTACGAAGTCGGCTTTCACTGCCTCGAGGTTACGCACTATAGGATGTTCGGATGCCTGGCTGAGGAGAGGAAAATAATACCATGGCAGAAGCATGCTTTGCAGGTTGTTGCCCTGTCCGGTGACCAGTCCGATTTGTGCGCAAGGATAGGCGAGGAGCAGGTTTTTGTTGAGTTTCAGACCATATTTGAACATCTGGTCGTCGAGGTTGAGGTTGAGCGTGAGACCCATTGTGGATTCGGCACTTTGCAGGCTGTCCATGGAGGCGCTGACGTTGTCGAGGAGCCACATCACCTTGCCGCCATACATGATGTATTGGTCGATGATGAACTTGTCTTTTTCGGAGAACGACTCTGTCGGTTTGGCGATGATGATGGCATCGTAAGCCGGCTTGATGACGATGTTGCTGTCACGGTCTAAGTCTCTCTTCATCAATGAGTTAAGCTGCTCGTTGAGTGTTGCTCTCTTGATGATGTATTTCTTTGCGAGAGTGTTGGCGATGTCAAAGACCTCCATGTCGGCAAGTTCGCCGTGTCCGTCGGTGAAAGCGATAGTCGGTTTTACGGTTGTAGAGATCTCTTTTATTGCGCTAATGAGTTTATACTCAAGGTCTTGCGCCGAGTTGTTGAGCACCGTTTCCTGACTTTGTCCCGACTGCCCGGAGAGCAGGTCGATAGGCAGTTCGCTTTCACGATAGTTGAGTATGATTCCTGGCCAAATCATGATTTGCTGCATGCCGGTGTTGGTCTGCACCGTCTCGGTGTAATAATTCAAACCGCTTTGGTAGAGAATCTTATATGTCTCGTTACGTTCGGCTGGGTCGGGGCTCTCCGAAGGGTTAATGAATTCATAATCAATGAATTTGGAGTAGGCACGGAACTCGTCGAGCATCTCTTTCGTTTCTTTGCGCAGTTTTTTGAAGCCTGCCGGGAACTCGCCTTCGAGATATACGCGGAAATACACGTAGTCGTCGAGGTTTTTGAGGATCTCCTTCGAGGTGTTCGACAGAGTGTAACGTTTCTCGGATGTGAGGTCGAAACGGGTATAGACGAAAGAGCCGATGATATTCACTAACACGATGATTATCAATGTGATAATCAAAGAGGTGATTTCGTTGCGTTTGATGTTTTTTCTCTTGTTTTCCATGTTGCCTCCTACCATTTTCTGCTCGACAAAGTGAGTTTTGTCAGGCTTAAGAATAAAACAATAACGCTAAGGAAATATATCAAATCTCGGGTGTCGATGACGCCACGGCTCATTGAGCTGTAGTGCGATGCCATGCCAAGTTGTTGGATGAACAGGTCGACTTTTCCGAAGAGCGACATCGAATAGATGAACTCAAATCCGATGTAGAGGAATCCGCATAGGAACACCGAGAGGATGAACGCAAGTATTTGATTATTAGTCACGGAGCTGCAGAACACGCCGATGCTGACGAATGCCGCGCTGAGGAAAAACAGTCCGATGTAAGAGCCCCAGATGCCGCCGTGGTCGACGTTGCCGACGGGCATGGCGAGACGTGAGACGGAGATGTAATAAATCAGAGTGGGGATGAGGGCGAGAAGCACGAGAGCCACTCCTGCGAGATATTTAGCGCCCACTATCTGCCAGTCGGAGAGAGGCTTGGTAAGCAGCATCTCGATGGTGCCGGTGCGTCGTTCTTCGGCGAAGAAACGCATGGTGACGGCAGGCACGAGGAACAGGAACACCCATGGCGCGAGGATAAACAGGCTGTCGAGGCTTGCGTAGCCGTACGTCATGATGTTGAAGTCGCTGCGGAACACCCACAGAAAGAGTCCGGTGATGAGCAGGAACACCACCACCACCATGATTCCGATGAGTGAGCTGAGGAAGTTGTTTATTTCTTTTCTAAAAAGAGCGTACATAGTTGAAATGTTTATTCACCATCAAATGACACGGCGCTTTCGACGCGGTATGATGCGATTCTCTGACGGCCGCCGAGAGCAGGAAGCTCGACGAGGACGCATACGCCTGCGATGACGCCGTCGAGTTGCTTCACAAGCTTTATCATAGCCTCGATAGTGCCGCCTGTGGCGAGGAGATCGTCGACGATGAGCACTCTTGCGCCAGGTTTGAAGCTGTCGGTATGCATACAGATTTCAGCGCTACCATATTCAAGGTCATAGCTTTGCGAGACTGTCATGCCTGGCAACTTGCCCTTTTTGCGAATCAACACTAAAGGCTTGTGAGTTTTGTATGCCATAGGTGCGCCGAAGATGAAACCGCGTGCCTCGGCAGCGGCGATGACATCAAAGTCGAGGTCTTTCACCAGGTCGCACATGGTGTCGACGGCGAGCTGTAAGCCATCAGCATCGTCAATAAGCGTTGTGATATCGCGAAATTGAATTCCTTTTTTCGGGAAATCAGGTATGGTGCGGATGTAATCTTTGACAGTTTTCATTCATTTTTAATTTTATGCAAAAATACTAAAAATTTTAATGTGAAATAAGATAGTTTTTTTTATAAATTTGCGATGATGTATTAATTGGCGTATTATGGCTAAAAAATATCATGTTTTTTTGCTTTTGTTTTTGCTTTCGACCGTTGTTTTGAATGCCCAGGAATTTCAGATTAACGGTGTCGCGGGGTATAGCCGCACTTACAAATGGTACGGCGGCGTTGACATGAAAGGCGTTTTTCATGTTGATAACACTGATTTTACATTGAAATTGGAGGCGTTGACGGCGAATACATATTCGATAGGACTGACGGCAGGACACTCGTTCAAGGTGTGCGAAAAAGGCTTCGTTTTCCTTGACGGGACGCTGCATTCGAGGATTTTCGGGAGATATAAGACTTACGAATTCGTTTATGCGGCAAGCGCAGGTTTCAGGATGCGTCATTTCTCGGTGCAGGCCGGACTTTTTTCAAGGACTATCGACGCTTTTGGCAGAGACTGGCATTCGTTGCAGAACTATGTGACGGAGCCGTTTAACTTCTTGTATAAGGTGATAATCAGCGTGATGGGTTTCGACCATCCGTGGGATGTGTATCTTGTCGGAGCCAACTACAACGATTATGAGTATGAGCGTATGTGGGAGCCTATCTGCAGTCTCGGAGGCAGATGGGATTTCAAGGAACGCTGGAGAGCGGTGGCGGAAGGCACGCTGCAGGCGGCTGGAATGTTTCACGGGACAGTGAAATTTTATGAAATGACATTAAGGGTTGGTGTGGTTTATAAATTGAAATGATGAAAAAGACTTGTAAATATTGTGTTATAGCATTGTTGTTGATGCTGACTTCCTGCGGGAAAAACATCGATTACATGGGACTTTTCATGACGTTTAACGAGTCGCCGGATGAGAGGTTCGCACAGTCGATGGAATACAACGGCTCTCATGGCTACGACAAGTTTTCAGGCGTTCCTGACGAGTATAAAGTGTATGCGATGAGCGACATTCATGTCGATTTCTCGACTGACAATCTTGACAGATATGTGTCTGATTATCTTGCAGATACGGTGGCGGCGCCATTTTCGTTGTGCCTCGGCGACCTCATCAACGCTACTGGACATTGGGATTATTTCGCGGAGCATGTGAAGCCAGTGAGCGATGCCGGACGCAAGATTTGTTATGTGGCGGGCAACCACGATATTTATTTCAATCAATGGAAAGAGTTTTTCAACAGATTCGGCTCGTCGACATATTGGTTTGAGGTCGAGACGGTGAGCGGATACAAAGATTTGTACATCGCTCTTGAGTCGGGAAGCGGCACCTTGGGCGTGGACCAGAGAGAATGGCTCGAAAAAGTGCTGAAAGACAAGCAAAATCAGGGATTCAGACATATTATGGTGTTTACGCACACACATTTCTTCAAGAAAGACAGCTCGCAAGGTCACACCAGCAACTTCAACCTTGAGGAGACGTATGACTTGGCTGATTTGTTCGACAGATACGACGTTTCGATGGTGCTTCAGGGACATTCGCATTCGAGAGATCTGACGATATTCAAAGATGTTGTTTACCTTAGGGTTGACGCGTTGGAAGACCATTATCCGAATGCTTACTATACGATATTAAAGGTTGGAAATGATATAAACTACAGTTTTGTGAAAGTAAACTAAAAAGAAAAAATACAACTTAAAATATAACATTATGAAATCAAATGGCAATTACGATTGGAAGTTTTCGACCGTGGGCGGTGTCACGAGAGTGAACATCGAGACGGGACAGGACATCCTTCATTTGGATGAGCTTGACAGAAAACTCTGGACGGCTTTGAGCTGCCCGCTGAAAGGCATGGAAATCGACGAGAAGACCATGACAATGCTCGACACCAACTGCGACGGCAAGATCCACATTGAGGAAGTCGTGGCGGCATCGAAATGGCTCACGAAGGTCATCAACGACCCGGATTTATTGTTGAAACGCGACGCTTTTATCCCATTTACGGCGTTCAACACGGCCAACGAGGAAGGTCTGCATCTGCTCGAAACCTCTAAGCAAATCCTTGAGAATCTTGGAGTTGAGAAAGACAACATCTCTATCGCCGATGTGTCGGACAGCATGGCAATCTTCGCCAAGACACGTTTCAACGGCGACGGCATCATCACAGAGAACTCGGCAGACGACGAGGCATTGAAGGCTCTCATAAAGAACGTTATCGACTGCATGGGCGGCGTCACCGACAGAAGTGGCGACCCGGGCATCGACACCGACAAGATAGAAGCTTTCTATACAGCTTTGGCGGACTACACAGCATGGAAAGATGCAGGCGAGGCTGACAAAGCCAACATCTTCCCTTACGGTGACGACACTGCTAACGCTCTCGCAGCATGCATGGCGGTGAAAGACAAGATCGACGACTTCTTCATGCGCTGTAAACTCGCATCGTTCAACGCCGACAGCGCCGCAGTTTTGGATGTCTCATCAGCGAAGATAGGTGAAATCAGCGGAAACAACCTCGCTGCAAGCACCACTGAGATTGCAACATATCCGTTGGCACGCGTCAATGCTGAGCATAAGTTGCCATTGGGCAAGGAAGTCAACCCGGCATGGGCTGGCGCTATTGCTGCGTTGAAGGCATCGGTTATCGATAAAGAATTCAAAAATGCTGAATATCTCACTGAGGAACAATGGGTTAGCATCTTAGCTAAGTTCAACGCCTACAACGCCTGGATGGGAGCTAAGAAAGGCGCTGAAGTGGAAGGATTGGGCTATGACACAGCGAAAAACATCATCACCGAGAACAAGAAAGACGCTTTGTTGGACCTCGTGGCACAGGATAAGGCTCTCGAAGCCAAGTCGAATGCCATCGACCAGGTCGACAAGCTGCTGCATCTCTACAGAGATTTCTACACCTTGCTGACAAACTTCGTTACATTCAGTGACTTCTATTCACCGGAGAAGAAGGCTATCTTCCAGGCAGGTACTTTGTACATCGACGAGCGTGCTTGCGACCTCTGCATCAAGGTCAGCGACATGGGCGCACAAGGCGCTATGGCACCGTTGAGCAACATGTACATCCTCTATTGCGACTGCACATGCAAGAGCAAGCCTGGCACCATGACAATCGCCGCTGTGATGACAGATGGCGAGGCCGGTGCTATTATGGTGGGTAAGAATGCTGTGTTCTATGACCGCGACGGTCTCGGCTGGAACGCTGTGGTGACAAAGATCATAGAAAATCCTATCAGCATACGTCAGGCATTCTGGTCGCCTTATCGCAAGATGGCGAAATCTGTTGAAGACATGATAAACAAACGCGCTGCCGAGAAAGACGCCAAGGTGATGGCTGACGCCAACTCGAAGATTGACAATGCAAATCTCCCTGCCGACGGTCAGAAAGCAGAGGTTAAGCCACCGTTCGACATCGCCAAGTTCGCCGGAATCTTTGCTGCCATAGGCTTGGCATTAGGCTTGGTGGCATCGGCTATCGGCGGATTATTCGCATGGCTCGGACTCCATTGGTATCACTGGGTGATAATGTTCGCGGCAATCATTGCGATTATCTCAGGACCTTCGATGATTATGGCATGGCTGAAGTTGCGCAAACGCAATCTCTCGCCGGTTTTGAACGCCAACGGCTGGGCCTTGAACGCCAAAGTGTTGGTCAACGTAAGGTTCGGTGCCACTTTGACGAGCATCGCGAAATATCCTATCGTGAAGACCAAAGACCCGTTCACCACTAAGGCTCCGTTGTGGAGACGAATCTTGAATTGGTTCATCTTCGCAGTCTGTCTCTGTGTGGCGGTTTATTTCATCTTGCCTAAGGACATGAGGCCATTCAAGAGCTGCTGCCAGAAGGCTGAGGTGGAGGTGGTTGCACCAGAGGAATAATAATATCAAATTTGATAAATCAATGTAGGGATGTGGCGTACCGCATCCCTACATCATTTTATGCGTCTTTGCAAATTCAAATAATTCCAATGGCAGATGACAATAACCGTCAGGATTCTTTTCCAGATAATCCTGATGATAATCTTCGGCGGTGTAGAAATTTTGCAACGGCATCACCTCGACGGCGATTTTGCCATCGATTTTAGCTTGTTGCTCCGTCATGACTTTGTTAATCGTCTGTAAATCAGAGGCATCTGTGTAATAGATACCGGTGCGGTATTGCAATCCGACATCGTGACCTTGCTGGTTGACGCTCGTCGGGTCGATTGTATGAAAATACATGTCGAGAAGGAATTCGAGACTGATTTTCGATGGGTCGTACTCCACCATGACAGTCTCGGCTGCTTTGGTTTCGCCGCTGCACACCTCTTTATATGTTGGGTTTTCTTTGATACTATTGGCATAGCCGACTTTTGTCTCAACAACGCCGTCAATCATTTTGAAATAATGTTCGGTGCCCCAGAAGCATCCGCCAGCGAGAAATATTTGTTTTGTCATTGTCATATTTTTTTGCAAATGTAAGGCTTTTTTCTTTACTTTTGTGCATCGAAATTTTAATCGCTATGAAAAAATATTTTACTCTGATTTTGGCTCTGGTTCTGCCATTTTTGATGGTTGCGCAGAATAACGATTACACTAAGTTTGTCAATCCTTTCATCGGGACGCAGACCGACGAGACGGGAGCGTTGAGCGGGAGCACTTTCCCTGGTGCCACAATGCCGCAGGGCATGGTGCAGCTAAGTCCTGAGACGGAGCAGATGGTCACTTGGGACCCTTGTTCTGGCTACGATTACAACAAAGACGTGATTTACGGCTTCACGCATACGCATTTGAGCGGCACCGGATGCACCGACCTCATCGACATCAGTTTTATGCCGGTTAGCACCGAGGTGACGCCAGAACAACTGAAAGCAGCCGATTTCGGTCAGCATTTCAGCCATGAAAATGAGGCGGCAAGACCAGGATATTATCAGGTATTTCTGCAGGAAAGCGGCGTGAATGTTGAGGTCTCGGCCACCGTCAGAACAGGCATCCATAAATACACTTTCCCGGAAGGGAAGCCTCAGACCGTCATCCTCGATATGGACCGTGGCGTTTTTCGTGGCGACGCATATTACTCAGGCCGTCGTTTTTACGACATCATTCAATCGCAGATTCGCATCGTCGACGACCATACGGTGGAAGGCTATCGCGTGGTCTGCGGCTGGGCTAAGTTGCGTAAAATCTATTTCCGTGCTGAGTTTTCTCGTCCAATCAGCAAGCATCTCATGATGAAAGGCGGTCTCAACGTGGGCAACAGCGATGTCGTAAACGGCAGTCCGCTTCGCGCAGCTTTAAGCTTTGATGATGCTGATAATCAAGAACTTATAATAAAAGTTGCTATCTCGCCTGTCGACAATGACGGCGCTCGCAAAAACATGCTTGCCGAGGCTCAAAGCTGGAGTTTCGACGAATACGTTCAAAACGCCCACGATATCTGGCAGAAAGAACTCAGCCGCATCGACGTTGAAGGCACCGACGAGCAAAAAACCATATTCTACACTGGACTTTACCATGTCTTGATGCAGCCAAACACCATGAGCGATGTCGACGGACGTTATATGGACACGAACTTCGAAATCAAGCAGATGCCTGAGGGGCAGACCTATCACAGCACATTCAGTTTGTGGGACACCTTCCGCGCCGCGCATCCGCTTTATACACTCATTGACCCGAAAAACGCCGCACAGTTTGTCAACGACATGATTCTTCATCATCAGACCTACGGCTATCTCCCGATTTGGGATCTCTGGGGTCAGGATAACTACTGCATGATTGGCAACCACGCCATCCCGGTTTTGGCGGATGCCATTTTAGCGGAGATTCCAGGATTTGATGTCGAAGAAGCTTATCAGGCGATGGTGGAAAGCAGCACGCGAAGCCATTACAACTCGCCTTTCGAGATTTGGGAACAATATGGATATTTGCCGCAAACTCTTCAAAATGAGAGTGTTAGCATCACCATGGAGCAGGCCTTTGACGATGCCTGCGTGGCCTTGGTGGCAAAGAAACTTGGCAAGACAGAGGACTATGAGCGTTTCTACCGCCGTAGCATGTTCTATAAGAACCTCTTCGACCCTGAGACGGGATTCTTCCGTCCGAAAGACGAAAACGGAAACTGGCTCGAGGGCTTCGACCCGTTGTCATACGAACAGCCATGTTTTGTTGAAGGAAATGCATGGCAATATATGTGGTTCGTGCCTCAGGATCCGCAGGGTTTGATCAACCTCTTCGGCAGCAAGAAAGCGTTTTTGAAGAAACTTGACGAAAACTTCAGTCTGACCGCCACTTCTGGAAATGTCGACGGCAACGCCAGCGGCTTCATCGGACAGTATGCTCACGGCAATGAGCCGAGTCATCATACCGTTTATCTATATAATTTTGCCGGAAAACCTGAGCGTACACAGGAGTTGGTGGAGCAGGTGAGGAGCGAGTTTTATCGTGCCACGCCATGTGGCTACGCCGGCAACGACGACTGTGGACAGATGTCGGCATGGTACATCTTCTCGAGTCTTGGATTCTATCCGTTCCACGCGGGCTCAGCGGAATATGTCATCGGCACACCGCTGTTTAAAAAAGCGGTTTTGCATCTCGACAACGGCAACGATTTCGTGATTTCAGCGCCGAACAAGACGCCTGAAAAGATTCACGTCAAGAGTGTGAAACTGAACGGAAAATCGATAAAAGACTACACCATCACACATAAACAGATTTTGGATGGTGGAACGTTGGAGTTTATTCTTTTTTAATGTCAGGCATCAGCCGCTGCACGATTTTTTTGTCGTAGAAGAATCGTCCTGCGATGACGCGGATCACTGTGTATGCTGGGATTGCAGCGAGCATTCCTAAGATGCCAGCGATGTGTCCTGCCATAAGCATCACGATGAAGATCTCGAGCGGTGTCGCCTGGATGCTGGTGGAGTAGATTATCGGCTGCAGCAGGAAGTTGTCGACGAGCTGCACCGTCAGCATTATCGCAATGATAATCAATGCGAAAACCCAGATGTTGACATCCAAACCGACGTTGGCGCCGTAGTGGAGCACCATGCCGAGGAGCGCGCCGAGGATCTCACCGATGATAGGTCCAACATAAGGAAGGATATTGAGGATTCCCGCGATAAACGCGATGCCGAGAGCATAAGTGACGCTGATGCGTGCGATGAGCCATAACCCAAGGAAATTAAGGAGAGCGACGCTGAGCATCTCCACGATAATACCAACAAAATAACGTGAAAGCAAGCGCTGGATATCGTGGATTGACTCGGTCACTGAGGCTTCGATGCGGTCAGGGACCAGTGCGGCGACAATCTTAGAGAATAATTTTTCGTCTTTTACGAAGAAGAAAGAGATGAAAACCACTGCGAACAGTCCGATGGCAAGGTCGATAACGATGGAGCCTACCGAGCCGATGAGACCCGTGATGTTAAAGTCTGACAACAGACCTTTCAGGTAGTTGAGCAGCGTCCCGATGGCATCGAAATCCTCGCCGAGGCTTGGGAATATGCCGATTATCCAGTCGTTGATGGTATCGCCCAGATGTCCGTCAGAGGTGTTGATATTGCTGAACAGCGAAGCGTCGTTGATGATGTTGGTAATCACTGGAATCACCAGCATGACCACCATAAGCAGGATGGCGATGACAAGGATGATTGACAGTATCGACAGAAGCCATTCGGGTGCGCTTTTTCCTTTGATGCGGATTTTTCCAATGAGGCGTGCCAGAGGTCGGCTGATGAGCGACACCACGAACGCCAAAACGATATAAATCAGCACGGTGCTGAAGTACCAGCACACCGAGAATACGACAGCAATAATACCCACAAAAATCAGGTATTGTGCCAGTTTATCAACGTTGCTAAGCTTTTCCATATAAAGATGTTTTTGCAAAAATACAAAAATATGTTTTATAGTTTAATGGAAAAAATGCTATTTATTATAAACTACATATAGGTAGTTTTACACTAATTTTGTAGAAATTACGAAACCATTTGATTCCCGAGCAAAGATCCAATAGATTTCCATTAAATGAGGTTACATTGTTGCAACTATCATTGTAAACATCTTGGCTTTCTTCTTTAGAAAGTTTATCATCATTCTTGAATACAACAGGTTCAGGGTAAATGATAAGGCATTTGATTTCCTCGGAATAGGTGTTGTTAATTGATAGGTTTTGTAAGATTTTCCAATCTCTTGCATATCCACTTATTTCACGAATATCATCAATAATACCACGATTTGAGTAATCATAATGTGGCTTGTACTTGGTATCCATAATAAGACATTCATTTTTTTTGATAAAATCAACCGCAGTGCCGCAATGTCCTTTGACTTGAAACTGAATCTGTCCTGGATAAGCCTTTTCCAATTGGCTGAATACCCACATTTCGTATAATCGCGACATGTCAATCCAAAATGGCGGGGTAGAGTGTTGCTCTTCGCTTGCTTCGCTAATCGAATAGTCATACCGACGCAAGAGCATTTTGGCAACCCTGGTGGTTTCTTTATATTCCTTGAAAAGCTTGTTGGTTGATAGCTTTTGCACTTGATAGGGCTCGATTTCGTCTGAAATATGACTTAACATATTTTTCAATCGCAACAAACGAGATTGTATTTCAGAATAAAATGATTGTGCCTTCAAACTCTCGTAATTGTTGATGATTCTATCCGCGAAGAGCAATGCTTTTTTCAGCAATCGATTTTCGGGAATGTCGTCCGTGTATTCTTGATATTGGCAATACATTCGGTCCGAACGCTGTTGGAAAACGTTATTTTGAAGATGTTTGGTGATAAGTAGTCGTCCTTTTACCTTTGTTTTCAGGTTTTCTTCACGAACGATATAATTCTTTTTCAATCCTCGCTTGACAAGGCGTTCAAGCAACGATATGAAATGCAAAACCAAAAGCGGTGTCAGTTGGTTGAGTTGTTCATCGGTTTCAATAGTCGGTTCATCAAATTGAATCCCATAGCATTGGGCAAAATAATCCGATTCATTTTTTGTATCAACCTCCAAGGTCTCCAAAAACATAGTCACGAAGTCTATGTTTTTCATTTTCGGTGTGACAATAACCGCCAATTCGTTTTTGACAAGCCATGAAGCACCAATGTAATAGCTTGCACAATAATCGTATATGCCAAGATATTTTGGCTCTTTAAGATAGTTGGTCTGTTGAAAGACAAGGTCATGTCCCTTTATCTTTTCAAAATCAACATCTCCAAAAGATTGATGTTCTGTTAACTTTATCGGTGCTATCATATTGATGATTACATAACTGCTTTCCAGTCATTAAAAGCCTTTTCTAACTCGTCTTTTTTCACATTGATTACGCCGTCTTTACTATATTCCCGAATCAATGGAATGATTTCATACTCCAATTTCAACTTCAGTTCATTGTCGTTATCAGCCATGAAATAACTATGTCCTACCATCAGGTCGTCAATGTCCATTTCAGGATGCTTTTTATCATCATTGAGGAAAGCGTAAACGTAATCGAACAACTTCACTGGTTTTGAGTCCTCTCCGTATTTGTCGACAAGTATCTGCTTATTAGCTTTCAATGTTACAAACGCAAATCTTCTTCGCACAGCGTAATCAATAGTACCTACACTACGATCAGTGATGTTCATGGTGCCTATGATATAGAGATTGGAAGGAACCCCAAACGATTCTTTAGAATATGGCAGCGTCACTTTGATTGGGTGCTCGCCGTCTATGCGTTTATCGGACTCAAGCAAAGTTATCAGTTCGCCAAAGATTTTCGAAACATTCCCTCGGTTGATTTCATCAATAATGAGGACATAATTCTTATCAGGTTCTATGTCTTTTTGTTTGTTTCCTATTTTATCTAACAAATAGTTGGCAACCGCCCAGTAATATGAAGTATTACAACCACCAATAACATCTCGGATAGATTCATTTATATTACTCATTGATTCTATCGCTTTTTTAGTATTATACACTTCACAAAGCTTTAGCAACCTGTCTTTAGAAACACAATTTGCGGTAATATTACCTTCATTTGTTTTCCATTTTATCGTCATTTGCGAAGAGACTGATAATTCCTTTGATTTATTTCCATTTTTAAGCTCAATTGTTTTTATCTTTTCATCTATGATGTCTTGCACCAAGTCATCAAATGCAGCATCAAGTGATTTAGTTTGCTTCACTTGTTTGGGATTTGTAGCAATTTTGCATAAATTCTTAAAAATACCATTCTCCACCTTGTAAAACAATTCACCTTCATCAGGTTTCACAGGCTTTATTCCCTCAACAAAATCCTCATAATCCATTGATTGATGGAATGTGCAGAAACCTATACGGTCTTCTTTTTGAAGTTCGTCATAGCGTTTCATGACATCTTCATGCTTTTCAGGTATTGTTTCTCCGCAAATGCTCAATGCCAAAGCAGCTGTGTTATATGTTTTTCCTGTGCCTGGTGCTCCTTGGAGGATGATGTTTTTCTTGAGAGAAAGAATTTTTTCGTATTCTTTCATTTCTTGATTATTTTCCATTGTTCCTAAATAATTTCCAAAGATTTTATTAATCGCGTCTTCACCCGTTATCTGAAATAATGTTCCCCACCAATTACCTTTATCCATTTTGGGAGCCTTGCCATGAAACAACTCGTCATTATCCTTGTTTAATCGTTCAAAATACAACTTCCCTTCCGCCTCATTTATACTTGTTATTCGAGAAATCTGATAAATGGTCAAATCATTATTACCACCATACCCATGAAATGCCAAAAAATCTCCGACATTTACTTTTTTTATATTTTTCCATGCCTGTTTTGCTCCTTTTGTATCCTCCTCTTTTTCCCAACCGATTTGCCAACATTGCTCATTATTGAAATCATCCAACTTATTTGTTTTACCGCCATCCCATTTTATCCCTCCTGACCAATAACACACGAGGTGTTTTTTTTGTTTCCATGCATTGTATGAAATTTCGGTAAAAGATTTCTCCCTAATATTTCCTATGCTCATTTTATTCTTTA
>Ga0310696_10004334_pt1 | contig 17411 bp, 7 predicted proteins | sample AusTroGonzalo_MG_4_FD_203885 | JGI IMG/M metagenome (GOLD analysis project Ga0310696, IMG submission 203885) | Bovine rumen microbial communities from tropical cattle in Woodstock, Queensland, Australia - Gonzalo_02 (v2) (version 2) | ecosystem: Host-associated > Mammals > Digestive system >...
GATGTAACTGAGGGTGACGTTAATACAATCAATTACTTATCTACACTTATCGGCGGAACAGTAACTGCCCATCAGAATAGTAGTAAGTTGACCGTTGTAAGCAATAGTAAATTCCAATTTGCCGATAACAATGTTTATCTGAAATTAGATTTGGATTGCCCGCTACGCACAGGTGATAAATTTAAGACCACTATTGAAACGGACAAACTATGTATTACGTCCTCGGCATCTCGAAGTACAACTAATTCACTCAGTATAGGCTCTCTGCTTGAGACTGCTGTTCCGGCGGGTTTAGTTGGCGCAACAACGTTGTATATTTGGCGTAATGGAACAAACTCAAAGATTTCTTACTTTGAAGTCATTCGTCCAGAGAAATTTGCGGTGACATACCACATGAATGATGGTTCTGCAACAACGCAAGTGAACAATGTTACGGCAGTTGAGGAAAATATGTTCACGCGCAACGGATATACGTTTGTGAAGTGGAATACGCAAGCCGACGGTAATGGTACAGATAAAGCGGTAGGCTCTGCTGTTACAGCGGCTATGGATCTGTTCGCGATATGGGAGTGTACGACACCGACATATGATACAGATTTGAGTACCACGCCGCATGAAGTACGCGAGGGCGATGCTACTGTGACATTGACAGTTGCTGCTTCGGCGAACAGCGGTACGGTAACCTATCAATGGTACAGCAACACAAGCAAGAGCACGGCAGGCGCAACCACGTTGACAACCGGTGCGACCTACAATGCTCCAACCAGTTCAATAGGTACGCTTTATTACTACTGCGTGGCGACGAACACCACTGGCGGTGGTTGTACGACTCAATCGGCATACGCGACAGTAACGGTTAGTGAGGTTCCGTGTTTTGAGTTTAAGGCAGGAACTACGAAAGCCGGCAGTGGCTGGGATGTTCCAAACAATGGCGCTATCACCACAGCTTTGTGGACGGACGGTAGCCAAATACTGACAGGTGGTTCGTTGACAAATACGTCAGGTTCTTCATTGGGAGGCAATGCTAGTTACGGTTTGGTTTATGCTGCAAATGGTAATAAACAAGTGACTGTTGCTCTAACTGGAAACAATATTTTAGTTGCAGGTTCCGTGATTACGATTACCGGATACAGCAACAATAGTACAGATGCATGCGGCTTCACTATCAATGGTAATGATATGAGTCCTGCAACCTATACGCCAGCGAGTGCCGATTACAAAAAGTTCACGCAGACTTATACGGTTGTTGCATCGGACGGTGTGGAAGGAGAGGCCTCATTCACCATCGACTCTAAGACAAGCATACGTGCTTATCTCAATGCTATTACCATCACCGGTTGCGGTGAAATATCTTACTACTCTGTTACCTACGCTGCTAACGGAGCAACTGAAGGTACAGTTCCGGTGGATGCAAATTCGCCTTATGAGGAAGGGGAAACGGTAACGGTGCTTGGAAACACAGGATGGTTGTTCAAGAGTGGATATGAGTTTGGAGGTTGGAGCGATGGCGTAAATACATATGCCGCTGATGCTACATTTACTATGCCGGCAGAGGATGTAACGCTTACGGCCGTTTGGACTTCTTGTACAAAGCCTGGAACACCGAGTCGTCCTGCAATCGAGGAAGGAACAATAACACATGAGGGCGCTAAATTCTATTGTGATCCTGTTGGTGGTACCGCAAATTCATCGGGGTATATGGTCTCTATTGTAAAAGTTAGTGACGGAAGTACCGTACTTGATTGGACAGATGAAGGTATTGAATCAGAAGGTGGCGCTCCTGTATATACAGCAACCGGACTAGACGAGCTAACGGCTTACCACTTTATCGTAAGAGCAATTGGTACTGATGGTTATTGTGATTACGGTGACACAGCGCGGCTTACGTTCGGAACATTAGCTACGCCCTATGCGATTACGTATCATCTCAACGGCGCAAGTTGGATCAATGAAGGTGCGGCAACTTATATTCACGGAATAGGTTACACGCTTCCTGTTGCCGGTGATATGTCCAATACCGGTTATACATTCGGCGGTTGGTACGACAATAGCGGATTGACCGGTTCGGCAGTAACAGAAATTGGCACATCCGAAACAGGTGAGAAGGAATTCTGGGCGAAGTGGACAGAGAACACGTTCACAATTACGTATAACGCGAATGGTGGTACTGGTTCGATGACTGGCACTACCGGTCACTATGTAACCATTAAAGCCAACGAGTTCACGAAAGACGATTATATCTTTGCCGGCTGGAACACAGCGATTGACGGAAGCGGCCTAAGTTACAACGCGGGGGAAGAAATCGAGTTGACGACGGATATGACGTTGTACGCACAATGGGGCAGCGACTATACAATTACCTGGGACGCTTCTGCCAAACTGAGTGGAGTCGATGCTACTCCGAACCTCGGTGGCGGTAACTATACTATCACAGCAAGCGTGGCTACCTGGACAGGAACGTTGACTTCAGAGATGATTAGCGCATTAACGGATGGCGTTACAATCACGAATGTGGATATCGATAACTCTGCGACACCAAAGACTATTACGGCCACATTCAATGTAGGCGCAAGTGTTGCGGGTACATCTATTTCCTTGGAACTGGATGTTCCGGCATACGGCGTTTATGGCGCAAAGTCCAGTACGAAATCTCTTGATATTGACCGCTGTACCGGAAGCAGTAGCGGTAGCGACGGTGTGCTCTTCAGCGCAGAGTTCAAAGATAGTGGTTTAGGTACCAGCAACATCTGCGATGCAGCAAATACGGCTTATACCTTCACTACTACGGAACTCAAAGCTGCAGCTGCGGGAGGTTCAATTAAAGCGTACACAACGAGCACGCTTAGTCACATGAAGTTTGCTGAGAACGCAATCTCTATCGCGGGTAGTGATGGTGTGATACGGATTGATTTGGACAATGCAGTAGCAACGAATGACTTGTTTACATATGTCAACGTCAATAGCAGCACATCGGCAGCTTATCTACGCCATACATCAGCTGATAACACTACAGATCAGATAGCACTAACGGTTTATAACAGTAAGGAAGCAAAAGTTCGGTTGACGTCCGGATTTAATGGAAAGACGACTTTATATATCGTACGCAATAATAAGAATTTCAATTTGCACAAAGCGGCGGTGGTGCGTCCGGCATTTTTGATGTTGCTGCGGGATGATACTCCAACAGCATCTTCTACAAATTTGGAAGGAACGGATGTAGAATTGACTACTTCTACCTATTTAACCACCATATCAGGTGGTCAGGCATACTTCACTAGTCCGGCTTCCGGTAACCTAAAGATATATAGAAGTAGTAGTAAAAACTATATTAACTTCAATAATGCGGCCGGATATATCAAAGTGGTTTTGAACGATGCTCTGCAAGAAGGCGATGTAATTGGATTTGATTCGTACAATACGAACAACCTCGCTTTCACTACTACCGCAACGCGGTCAACAAGTATCGTTACAACCAATCAGTTATATACTGTAGATGGATCATCGGCTCTTAAGGGCGAAACGACGTTCTATATCTGGCAGAATAGTGGTAGTTCGGACTACTTGAGAGGGTTGCAAATCGCCCGTTCCGGTGTAGCCGGCGGTGGTGGAGGAACAGACCAGATTACTCCGACGTTGACGTGGACGCCTGCATTGAATACTGATGCTGATTGGGATAATATCAATAACCGTTTGAACAAAGAGACGGGTGATGCGGACTTTACGTTTACTGTAACGCAGGATATGAACAGCCTTGGTGCCATTACGTATAGCAGTAGCAACACGTCCGTTGCAACCGTTAATGCAACGACAGGTAAGGTACATATCGCGGGAGCAGCAGGTACAGCAACTATCACGGCAACGATGGCAGAGTCGGGCTGCTACAAACAGGCCACAGCAACGTATAACATCAACGTAGTAGATAACTGCGAAGACGTAGCCGGTACGATTGGTACGGTAGATCTGGGTTGCTCGGGCATTCAAATGACTGTAACAGGCCATACTACGACTGCAAGTACCAGTTACCAGTGGTACAAAGACGGAGCTGCAATTGGCGGCGCAACGAGTGATAACTATACCGCTACTGCGGCTGGCGAGTATTATGTGGTTGTCACAAATACCGGTGAAGGTCATTGTCCGATGGCATCTACGAACACCGTGGTTTTAGAGAATCAGGAACGTGCTACTGCAACCAAGATTGTCGATGAATGGTATATCAAGAATGGTCGTCGTACGCCGGATATTGCGTTGGTACAAACCGAGCATGCCGATAATTTCCAAGTGAAGAGCGGTAGCAGTCCTATTTCTACATTTGCTGGATGTACGTTCTACTTAGGCGATGACGGTATCATCTATCTGAAAGGTCAGAAAGATGATGGTACAGAGCCGAGTGGTTTGACGGAAGGCGATGAGACGCTGAAGTTCACGGCAACGGCTTGTGGTGGCAACTCCGATGAGTTGAGTATAACGATTCACAAGCAGGCAGCAACAACACGTCCGAGCGTAGCCTTCGTAGTAGATGGTACGAAGGAAGGAGATTTCGATGCTGAGAACGAAGATCACTCCGTGAATACCGAATTGTATCAATTCTTGGATTATGGGGCTGATGCACAAGGCGCTTTCGACTTGACCGGTCAAAACGTATATAGCACCGTTGACGAGAAAGCAATACGTGAGCATTACTCGCAATTCGATGCCATTCTAATTACTGATGACCCAAGTACAGATACAAAAATTGGAAAGAAGAGTTGTGTAGATGCGTTTGGTACAATGATTGATATCCGTCCGATACTGACGATGGAAGCTTTTGTGGCTAAGTGGTCTAACTGGAAAGCGAAGGGCATCGATGGAAACCCGAGTTCGCCGAACCCGCGTCAATACGCGATGAAACTCGATTGTAAGAATCACGCAATCTTTATGGGAATTGATCCTGAAAGCAGCAATGTATTGGTGGAAGACATAGATGGTGTGGAGTACTGGACTGTAACGATGGTAGATAAGACCCAATCGCCCTACGCAGGAGTGGCTGATGACACCGATACCGAGAGTAAGCCGGCACTGCAAGGATTCTCGGCAAGCGACGTAAGCGGATTGATGCTGCTCGGTGAGATTAGCGGAGGTACATTGTACGCCGGCGTTGAACGTCAGGAAGAACCGGCAGCTCGTCTGTTGTTACTTGGTGTGAACAACAAAGCCCTGCCGAACGCATTGACTCCCGAAGGAAAGAAGATTATCGAAAATGCATTGACCTACCTCATCGAGACCGATATGGAGAAAGTCGATGATTGTTCGAACTACTTTATCGGCGGTACTGAAGGTAAAGAAAGGGATTGGAATACAGATACTAACTGGTCAAAGGGAATCGTTCCGAATAGTCCGTATGTGAAAGCGCGTATTCTGAAACCGTGTGTACTGAGCGGCCTAACTGCCAAAGTGGCACGCGTGGATATCGCCACCAGCGGTAAGAGTATGAACTTGGCTGAAGGCGATGAGTGTTCCGGTAGTTTGACCATTGATCCGACAGGCGCGTTGATTGTCGGCAGCACAGTACATTCTGCTGTAGCTCCCTATTTCAACACAGGAGACTTGATGCCGACGACAGCCAATGATCTTGTGCTTAATACATCTTCTTCCGCTCAGTCAGCATTGGTATTCAACAATGATAAGGGCGATACGAAGGCTACCGTGAACCTGTACAGCCTCGGACGAAAAGACGGCTCGTATCTATATCAATACTTCGCGATTCCGATGGAATATCTGGCAGTGAGCCCGACCTTCGCAAATGAGACGCACGGAGGTACGAAGATTCTGACTTATGCGTATAGCGAGGCCGGAGGATGGGAGCGTAGAGGCTACTACAATGACTTATATGCTTTCGAGGGATTAGGTATTACTACCGGTTCTGCGGCTGATCATATGAGTTATACCATGACAGGTACATTGGCTTCCACGACTACCAAAGAAATCAATATGACCAATACCAGAGACGGTTTCAATCTGATAGGTAATAGTTGGAGCGCACCGATTCAGATTAACCAACTCGCCGAAGACAATACAGACGACAATATCGTTAAGACGGCCTATATCTATTGTACCGGACACGACGGAGGAACAGGAGCCGTGAATCCGACAGAAGGCGCAGAGGCGGCTGGACAATGGATTGCTATCCCATTTAATACATCCGGTACATCCGCATGGAGATTAGCAGGCAAGTTAAGCGTCATTCCGGCTATGCAGGCCTTCCAGATTAAGGCAAACGCTGAGGCTACGCTGACGCTGGATTACAAGAAAGTAGTTCGCGGAAGCACCAATAGTTTGACTGAGAAACTCCGTGCGCCGAAGCGCGCAAGTGCACATTCGGATGTTCCGATGTCAATCATCCGCGTAAAGGATAGCAAGACTTATACTGACGTCTGTCTGCTCGAAGGCGAGTTCTTTAGCGATGAGTTCGATAACGGATGGGAGGCCGAGTACATGGCCGGTGACGGTCCGTCGGCTACGTTATACGCAGAGACAGAGATCGGCCACATGGCGGTAGCGGCTATGCCGGAGATAGAAGGTACAGTGCTCGGATTCGCTCCGGGTAAAGAACTGGAGTACACGTTTACCTTCCTTGGTGCAGATATGGGCTATTACCTCAATGATATCAAGTTGAGAAAATCAACGCTAATCAACGCGGAGAATAGCTATACCTTCACCTTCGAAGAAGGAGACACGAACCGATTCTATATCAGTAGGACGCCGTTCGACGCACCGGGTACAGCAACAGGAATAGAGTCAACATCTGACGCCTCCACGAATGGAAAAGCCAGAAAATTGATTATAGAAGAGAAGATGTACATCTTGTATAACGGCCGCATCTATGATGCACAAGGCAAAGTAGTTAAGTAATGTTTAACGTTTAGAGTTTAAAGTTTAGAGAAAGGAGAAACATTATGAAAACTACGATGCAATATATCATGATAATCAGTCTGCTGGTGCTTTCGGGCACCATGCAGGCGGGTGCCGTGGATTATAAGAACCATTACAAAGGAAAATGTACAAGGAACAATGTACAAGGGACAGAATACAGAATACAGACTGTCGGTGCGCCAATGACTCCGAGTGCTACGTTCCAATCAACGAGCGCGTATTCCGGTAAGTGGAATCAAGATGCACAGCAGTCCATGCTCAATAGCGACGGGTCGGTAAATACTGACGCATATATGGGAAATACCAGTTCGGCCAAAGTAGGACCGAGAAGAATAGATGCAATCGGTAACCCGGAAGAGGATGAAGACGACCCCGGTAACGTACCGATAGGCGACGGCCTCTTGATTATGCTACTGATGGCTGCGGCATATGCCGGATTTGTTATGAGAGCCAGGAGACTAAAAGCTTAGGGGATAGGATACCAGTGAGCAATGAAAGATAAGATACTCATACTGGGCATGGCATGTGTGCTACTGGGTGCGTGCGGAGGAAAAACCGGAAAGGCACCCATCAGTGACGTCCGTAATGGTCGCGAGATGGTCGCGAGATATTCTGCTAAGATGATTGACGCGCGCATGTCCGCCTGGTACAACAAGGACGCACAGGTCGGTTTCCCTAATGCCAACAGCATCAACGGCATCATCAATCCGGCGCAGGAGGCCTCTTGGGACTATGTGCCCGGCGTGGTGGCCAAAGGCATTCTCGATGTATGGGAATACTACCAGGACTCCGCTTGGGCAGATGCGTGGTACGAAGGGCTTTGCGAATGGGGATTGAAACAGACAGCTACCGACCAAGGAGGCATTCTGGATGACTTGAATTGCACAAAGGTCTTTCTCGGTTTATATAACGGCGCCAAGCCCGGCGGCAAATTTGAGAACGAAGCGAATGCCGCCTATTTCATGGAGCAGTTACGCCGCGGTGCGCGCGGTCTGGCGGATCATAAAGCCAAATATACGATTGCTTCCGGCGGAGCTGAAGGCGGTTGGATGCACAAAGCAACTGACGACCCAGCCAAGAGTTATTGGGGCCAGATGTGGTGCGACGGCGCCTACATGGGCCCTGCGCTGCTGGCACAGTTATTAGTGGCCGGTGCGTGCGAAGGAACCTACCTCGGCTGGAACGATGTCTATGACCAGTTTGAAGCCTCGTGGTATTATCTATGGGACGAAGAGAAGCGCTTGCCCTACCATGTACTGTTTACGGATATAAATACCAATAGGAACGCGCGCGCGCTACGCGAGGCCGGACATCTCTATCCGTGTGGGGAGCAGTCAGCGGACAATGATCAGTCATCAGTCATCTACCATTCCGAAGAGTACTGGGGTCGCGCTGCCGGGTGGTATATACTGGCGCTGGTGGATGTACTCGAAGCGTACTTGCAGAACTTAGGAATTAGGGATGAGGGTTTAGGGATTAGTGAACTTCCTTCGGCGCAGCATTTCGATGAACTGCGGGATATGTTGACGCAACTGGCGGATGGTCTTGTGGCTCGCCAAGACCCTGAGACGGGTTGTTGGTACCAACTATTGGCGTACGATAGCACCAAATGCGCCACGCAAGGCATAGACGATACCGGTTCTGCCAAATACACGAATGTGAGCGAAGGCGGCACGCAATGCAATTATCTTGAATCATCCGCTTCGTGCCTTATCACAGCGGCATTACTGAAGGGCTCACGGTTGGGACTGATTGACCACGCCGAAGCAGGCAAACGCGGGTTCGAAGGCATTGTACGGCATTTCATCCGCGGACAAGGATCCGACATGACCATCACCGGCAGTTGTCAGTCCGCCGGGTTGAGCCATGACCGCAACGGCACTGCGGCTTATTACCTGATCGGCAAAGATGTCCCCATACAAAATAACACCGAGGGAAAAGTCCTCGGTGCATTTCTAATGGCTGCTGTAGAGTATGAACGACTAGGGAAGTAGTAATTAGAACCTGAACGTTATTCCGGCAAGGCAGTTGATTCCCTGGCTTCGGTAGCCGTAATAAATATCGTTCTTGCGGTGCAACCAGTTATTGAGTTGGAAGAAGAACGTGAGGTTCGGACGTGTTTCTGGACGCAAAACGGTACCTTCACCTTTCTTTAACCGCTCACCTTTTCCGACCCACATATTATACTCCACTCCCAGATTGAGGTCGATTATCGGACGCAGGATATGTTCGCCGTCCGTCGCCAGCACGATACGGTCTCCCTTGAATTGGTTATCCGAATAGAGCGACCAGTGTTCGTCAATCTTACCGTCGATGCGTAGTCCCAACTCCCAACTCGGGCGGTCGTATGCTGCCATTTCTCCGAACCAGAAATAATAGTCTCCATTGAGATTGATGCGCAGTTTGTCCTGCAAATGATAGTTAATCTGGCCACCTACCTTGCCGCGCTGGTAGTCCGTATGCTGATGAACAAATTCTCCCACCGGCCGTATGATTCCTAATTTCTCCAGCGGAGTAACGGTATCAACGGTAGCAATCCAGTAATCCTCATCCATCATATAAGCATAGCCGCCGTGTATTTCGATAAGCAGGTCGCGATACGGACGTATATGGAAGCCCGCCTCCGCATCCACCGGCACATAAGCCGCGCACGGATGGATAATGCCGGCGTGAATGAGACTGTAGCGGTTTTCCTCCATATAACTCTGGAGTGTTCCCAGACCTTGGTAACCAACTACATCGGCGTAGATAGTAAGCCATTGCTTGGCAATCTGCGCCTCCAGATTGATATGCGGCGAAGGAGCAAAACTCAGGTCTTCTATGCTGGACAGATGCTGATGACCTTTACCCATATTCAAATCCAGATTCACACCCACATGCACGCGCACGCGTTTTCCTTCATATGCATAATAGGGCTCTATGCGGAAATTATGACGATTGCCGTACAGTGAATCCGGAATGGTAGTAGCCAGATTTCCCCTTAACTGCGTGAAGTTATTCTGCACATACACATTCGCCCCTACATGGTGCTCTTCGCTATGCCAGTCGAAAGAAGCGTGCGTACGAATCTGATGCTCCGCTACGGCACCGGGTTTGGCAAACAGCATATAGCCGGTCTGCACTTTGTATTGCACGTCCTGCTTGGCATTGGCTTTGATGCCGAAATAGGCCTCAGCCGTCCAAAGGGATGTCTTGTCCCGGTCTGTCAGCGGTGCACGATTGGCATACGCCACCTTGTTCTTTTCCCACATGCCAAACTCGCGATTGTTCTCCGTGAAATAGGAATAATCGTAGAAATGGCCGTATTTATGATAATAGATGTTCCCGCCGTTGACACCGAAATAGAGGTCGCAGGTTGAGAAGGGGTGTGTGAAATCAAGTCCCAACTTGGACTTGCTCAAGGCCGCCAATCCCCACTCGGCACGGTGATGAGCATATATATCCAAAATCGATTTCTTGCCGTCATCGAGGTGGTAACCGAAATCAAACAATGTATTCGGATGACCTAATGCTCCGCGCACGTAACCATGATACTGATGCGCAGGTTCAAAGCGCGTAGGCTGCGAAAGCAAAGAATGGAACGTGGTGCCCGGCGTAACATCTGCCGTGTACTCGGAATATTCCACCGGCGCGGGCTCAATCGTTGTCTCTACGATCTCCGGCTTGGTAGCCACTTTGCCGGCAGCCTGAATAACAGGTTGGAAATCCCGCTCCACAGTGACCGAACGATTCAATGCAGAATCGCTCTGCGCTAAGACAGGTGAGAGGTGATAGGTGATAGGTGATAGTAAAATCAAAACAATAACCAATAACCTATGACCAATAACCATTATATTATTCCTCATCATCATTTTCCTCCTTTTCTATTGGGTTCTCTAATGCATCGAGCGCACTCAGCCGCGCCTCAATAAGCGACGGGATATCATCTCCCTTTATCATGTAGTTCTGCTGCAGTACAAGCAGGTACTGACGTGCTTGGAACAGTTCTCCGCGCTCGCGGTTGATATCACTCAGCAGAATAAGCGCGCGTGCCAGCCAGTACTGCTGCTGTGTGTTCATCTGCGTGAACGACATCACCTCCGCTTCCGCTTTCTCATAATCCTTCTGCTCAAAATAACTCTGTGCTAACAGATACTTGGCCTCCGCACCTTGTGCCGTACGTACCTCGGCGGAAAGTGTTTTGAGATCCGGTTGCGCTTTGGTCCACTGCTTGAGTGCTATATATGCTTTCGCGCGTCCGTAGAGCGCCTCGGCTTTCGTTTCTTCATTCACCGGCGTATCATTCAATATCTGCTCGGCGATGTCAATGGCCACCTGGTGACGCCCGAGTGCCTGACTGCAACGCAAGATTCCCAAACGTGCTACAGCCATGTTCTCACGACCGGAAGCCAAAGCTTGCATCCGATAGAAAGCATCCAGCGCGCAGACATAGTCGGCTTTATCATAACACAGTTCCGCTACACGTGTGGCCGCCTCTTCCTGATACGGATTGGCATTCAGTTCTGCAAGTACGGCGTACTGCGCGAGCGCTTCTTCGTTCATACCCAATCGGTAATAGGAGTCCGCCAGATAATAACGGGCGGTGGTGCAATAACGTCCTCCAGCGCAATATTTGGTGATATAATTGCTCAAAGAAACAGTCGCTTTCTTGTAATCCGCTTGCATGTACTGCATCTCAGCGGATGCATAGAGCAGACTGTCCTCCTGGGTGGTGACATTCATGTTCATCTTCGCCAGACGCTTGGTGTACTCCATATACTCGCTCACATTGCCCGACTCCACATACAATGCCTGAAGCGCATCCAAGGCCGTGTAGGCTTCTTCGGTAGCCGGATAAGTCTCGATGGTCTGACGGTAAGCGGCAATAGCTTGCTCTTTCTGACCCAAGTTACGATAAAGCATCGCACGTTCCAGCGAAGCCTTGCGTGCCAGCGTAGAATGCGGATAGGTAGCGAGCAACTGCTCATACGTTACGATTGCCCCGCGTTCATCGTCCTGCTGTAGCTGCGCACGGGCTATCTCGTATACTCCGTCATCCGCATAATCGGATTTCGGATAGCGCTTCACGAGTTCACGCATCACATTGATTTTCTCCGCATACTTATGCTGCAGTCCGAGTGCATAGCCGCGCTGGAAGAATGCATAGTCTGCTCCTGCCGCCTGCAGATTAGACACTTGGGTGTAATAAGTGATAGCCGATTGGAAATTGCGGGCATTGAAATAGCAATCGCCGATACGATTGAGAGCATCCGCATACGTTGTTTCCGTAGCCATCGCGCCATCGATATATATCGAGAAAGCATTGCGTGCCTTGTCGAACTGGCCTTGCGAGAAATAAGTGTATCCCTGCAGATACCGCGCAATCACATAGTTTTCGGACTGCCGCGCATCGGGACGGCCGAAGAAAGCATTCAGGTCCTGCTCGCTCGCCGAATAATTGCGCAGACGATAGTTCGCTTCCGCACGCACATAATATGCCTCCGTCGTATATTTGGAGGATTCGCTGTTATGCTTGATTACTTCGCTCATCCAATCCGCCGACTGCTGCATCTTACCCTGCAGGAAATTATCCGCGCCCAATTGGTAACGCAGATACTGCTTGGTCTGGAGCATCTTCGGAGAGGGTTGACCTATCGAATCCAAAGTCGCGATAGCTGCCGCGTAGTTCTTACTCTGCATCAGCGCATCACTCAATAGCTGATAGATGCTGCTCTCATATTTGGAATTGGGGAACTGACGAAGGAAATCATTGAATGCCCGTACGGACTCGCCGAGGGCACTGGACGACTGGTAGGTACAGAGGGTGTAGTTATACGCCGCCTCTTCTTTGATTGCCGGCGTGATACCGTAGTTGGCAGCTGCCTGATAAGACAGTTTGGCCTGCTCCGGTTGGCCCAGTTGCACATAGGCATTACCCATCGTCATGCAAGCCGCCTCGGACAAGGTGTCAGGTTCCTGCTTCATCTGCTTGAGATGCTGTACGGCTTGCGCATAATCGCCCAAGCGATACTCGGCCGTTCCCAACATGAACAGGTCATTACGCACCGGCTCCTCTTTCTGCTCGTTAGCCATCTGAGCATACTGACGCAGATGGTCAACTGCCTGCTGATAATCCTGTTTATGGAAATACATCTCACCCAACATCCGATGCAACTCACCGTTATTCAGGCTCTCAGGATGCTCGCGGAGCAAGGTGTTCGCCCGCTCTGCCGCCTCTTCGTAGTTGCCATTCGCATAATCTATCTGCGTCAGGTAGTACGGTACTGTTTTCGAGTACGCGTGGTCGTTCTCCAGTTGCTTGAATGCCGGCAGGGCTTTGTCATAATGGCCCATTTTATACTGGCAGTACCCGTAATAATAATTACCACGCTTTACATAACGGCCATCCTTCTTGGCCAGCAGCGCAAAATAAACCGACGCGCGCTGATACTCCTGCATCATCAGATAGGCATAGCCGCGATAGAACGAATAATCGTCTTGGTGCGGGCGCGTGAGCGCTTTGGGTTCTACGGTCTCCAGTATCTTCAGACTGTTCTTGTACCGGCCTTTCTCTACCAGCAGTACCCCCTGCATGAACTTCACCTCATCGGCAAAAGTCGTGTAGGGATAAGCTTTGAGATAGGCCTTCAGGTCTTGTTGCAGCAACTTGTCCCGCCCGTCAAAACGAGCGGCTAACGCATTGTACTGCTCCTCCATCTCCGACGTCTGCGCAAAAGCGGGACAAAGGATAAAGGACAAAAGACAAAGGACTAAAATCAACAGAACTGTCTTTATTCTTTCAGCGAAGCGATCCATTAGCGTGCTAACTTAATCTCATTCCACATCTCAAGCAGCATCTCCTGGCTGTCACCGGCATCGTGCATCAGTGCGCAACGGTCGATGATGCTCTTGTCTGCATAGTAAACAGGGTTGAGGTGCAGCGCGTGCGGGTCAAGCCACTCGTCTCCTACTTTAATCTTCTCCTCTCCGAAGAAATAGCTGGCGTCAACGGTCTCGGGCCATTCCTCTTCGTCATTCTGTTCTGCCAGAATAGCCGCAGCGGCTTTATCGCCACCGGCGCAGGATACGTATCCTATCTCATCCATGTTAGCCAACGCATTCTCTGCCTTGCACATATAATCGATGAAATAGGTAGCAGCCTTCACGTTCTTGGCATATTTCGGGATAACCCATCCGTCAAACCACACGTTCGAACCCTCTTGCGGCACTATATAATCAAGCAGCACGCCCATCTCGGAAGCCTCTTCGATAGCAAACTGCGCGTCACCGGACCAGCTGAGGTTCAGCCATGCCTTACCCTTCGTCATCTCTTCCTTACCGAAATCCACTTCCCAGCCGCAGATCTGCTTCTTAGCCTGCAGCAGAATTTCCTTCACGGCATTCACACGCGCCTTGGTGATATTACGAACCAACTCGTCGCGGTTAACCGTTCCGGCCTCCAACTCATTGCGGTAAGCATACAGAACGAGAACAGAATATACGTCACGGAATGCATCCTTCATCAGAATACGGTTCTCAAACTTCGGGTTAAGGATAGCGCCCCAACTGAGCAAGTCCTCGCGGTTGACAAACTGCGGATTATAGATAAATCCGGTTGTACCCCACATATATCCTACCGTATAATCGCTCACTTTCACGTCATGGCGCGGAGTCATCTGCTGGAATTTATTCAGCGCGAACGGAGAGATATTGTCGAAATAATAAATGCTGTCCGGAATCAAATCTTTCCGAAGCGGGAGAATCAGGTCTTTCTTGAGCATTCGCTCGATGATGTACTCCGACGGACAGAACACGTCATAATCTTCATGCCCTACTTCAATCTTCGTCAGGGCTGTCTCATTGATGTCGAAAGTCTCATACACCAACTGTACTTTCTCGCCTGTCTGTTCAAAATACCACTGCTCGAAGCCTTCTTTGACATCCTCGTTGATGTAGTCTGCCCAGTTCAGCACTTTGAGTTGATACGCGCGGTCAACAGAACAAGAGGTGAACGCAATGGCTGCAATAGCCGAAACAAAGATAAAAAACTTTTTCATAGCTTTACTCATTTTTTTGTTTGTTATTACGAATATTAATATAAATCAGCACAGCTAACATCACCAGAAGGATGATGGTAAAGAGTGGACGTAACTCCGGCGTCAAACCGCCTTTGCGTGCGTCCGAATAGATGAATGTACTCAGCGTCTCCAGTCCTCCGGAACCTTTCGTGAAGAAGGTCACGCCGAAGTCATCTACCGACAGCGTTAACGCTAAAACGAAACCGCTCAACATGCCCGGCCATAACTCAGGCAGCATCACCATTCGTAATGCCTGAGCGGGCGTGGCTCCTAAATCCAGAGCCGCCTCATAGGTATTCGGGTTCATCCGGCTCAAGCGCGGCAGCACACTCAATACCACGTACGGCGTACAGAAAACGACATGCGCGATACAAACGGTTGCCAGCCCTTGGCTGAAATGCAATGCGACGAACAACAGGAATAGCGATATACCGGTGATAATATCCGGGTTAATCATCGGCACAGAGTTCAGGAAACTAACTATTTTGCGTTGCCGCGCCCGCATATTGTATATACCGATTGCTGCCAGCGTTCCCAGTATGGTCGAGCATACTGCGGCAACAAGCGCAATCACGACGGTGTACCATATAGCGCTGTTAAGACCCGCATCGGCTTTGCCCGTAAACAAATTGGCATATAGTTCGAATGAGAAACCTGTCCAGTTGCCCAGAATCTTACTCTTCGTGAACGAGAATACAGCGATAAGCGCTATCGGTGCATAGAGCACGATTAAGAGCACCCATAGATATAACTGCGAACCGTAATGACGCCGCAGCCCCATCCGCTTGCGGCGCAGCGTCTCCTGCTCCACACTCGATAGTTTTTTCTCCCTGCGACGCTGTACAATCACGGTGCAGGCATATGTAGCACCCGCAGCCAATAACATACCGGCGAATACAAACCATATCCATCCTCTGCTTCGCTTGGCCGCAGCGGTGTTTGTCACCACATACTGCTCAAATGTCTTATACGCATTCGCTACCAGCACTCGCTGACTGCGGTTCTTCGGCTCTTTCTGATTGCGCCAAACGGTCCACTGCATACCGCTTTCATCCACGTAACTGTAGATACTATCAAAAACGGAAACCTCTCCCGGCCTCCCCTCAAGGGAGGTGAAAATAAAGTCCAGCGTGTCTGGCAGCGCTAGCGGTCTAACAGCGGAGCGGTCTAACAGCGTCAGCGGTCCTATAGAAATATTCACCTTCTCCCCCTCGCAACTCTCCGGGAATTCCTTCAGCAGACGCACCTCACCTGTCGCTCCCACTCTCAACTCATACGTCAAATTCGACTGTGCCCAAACGGGACTATGGACAAAGGACAATAGACAAAGGACTATAAGGTATCGGCCGATAGAAACAAGTCTTTTGTCTTTCAGCGAAGCGGTCTTTATTCTTTCAGCGTAGCGGTCTCTTCTCATACCAATTCCCCTCCTTCCTCTTTTGCGTCATGGTCGCCGAAGAACGACGTCAGACCGATGATGATCAGCAGAACAAGACTCAGTACTGCACCATAGTTCAGCAGGTCTGTTGTAGTAATATAATCTTGAATAAGGCTACCGAACAACTTGATATTGTTGTGCGTCAGCAGTTCCGCGATAGCGAAAGTGGACACGGTCGGCATAAACACCATTACGATACCGCTATACACGCCCGGCATGCTGAGAGGCACGATGACCTTCCAGAAACAGGTCCAACGGTTAGCTCCCAGATCCTGCGCCGCCTCTACCAATGAGTTGTCCATCTTCTGCAGCGTATTGTATATCGGGTAAATCATGAACGGCAGATAGTCGTAACACAGACCGAACAGCAAAGCCCCTTCTCCCAGCGGCAGACCCAACATATTGAATAACTCTACCGTAGCTACCGTGCGCAGAAGGAAATTAATCCACATCGGCAGAATGAAAAGCATCGCCATCACTTTCGGTGTCTTGAAATCCTCTTGCGCCATGATATACGCGGCGGGATAACCAATCAGTAGGCATATCGCGGTATTGAATACCGCTATCATCACTGAATAAAGGAAAGTCTGAATGGCTTCGCTATGCGTGAAAAATTTGGTGAAGTTGCGGATGGTAAAATGACCGTCTATATCCGTGAAGGCATATACACCGACCAGTATCAACGGCAGTACCACAAACAGCGCCATAAACAGCACATAAGGCCATGCCCATGTCCGCCGCGAAGAAAATATCTGCAATACTTTACTCATTTATTCTTTAAACGTTCGGCTAGCTATATGTACTCAAACAAAAACGTTGTGGAGCGTTTGGGGAACGCGGAACACGAGAACGGGGCAGTTCGTTTTTTGTTGAGTAGCATATGCTAAAGCCGCTATGCTTAATTCGTAATTTTATCAATCTTTATGCTTTTCGGCTTGATAACGATTCCTACTCTATCGCCGTCATCCCAAACATCGTTGGTATTCACATACAAATCGTGTCCCTCG
>Ga0310696_10004335_pt1 | contig 17411 bp, 17 predicted proteins | sample AusTroGonzalo_MG_4_FD_203885 | JGI IMG/M metagenome (GOLD analysis project Ga0310696, IMG submission 203885) | Bovine rumen microbial communities from tropical cattle in Woodstock, Queensland, Australia - Gonzalo_02 (v2) (version 2) | ecosystem: Host-associated > Mammals > Digestive system >...
CATGAACTCGAAGATGCCTGTGTCGGCGGCCTGGTGCTCGCCGAAGGTTTCGTAGTCCATGAACAGGTTTACAATGTCACCTTCCTTGGCGCCTTCCTTGAGCCAGCCCACATACTGGTCGGCCGTAACCTTGTTGGCGGCAAAGCGGAAGGCGATGTCATCCGACAGATTGTAGTTACGGAGCAGGAGTTTTAGCTTGGGCTGAGTTTCGCAGGTATAAACGTAGTTGGGGCTCTTCCAACCCATGATATGGCGGGCGCCTTCGGTTAACATGGTCTTGTAGCCCATTTCATAAACCAGTTCGCCGATGCCGTTGGAGTAGATTAGCTCTGTGTTGCGGAAGGCGGCGGGCTTTACGCCAAACAGCTCTTCAATCTTGGCGGCGTGCTTTGCCACCTGGAGCTTGAACTCACTGTCGCTGCCCAGGGATGCCAGGGAGTGATAGTAGGTTTCGGCCAGGAATTCCACCTTGCCGGTATCGGCCAGGGCCTTGAAGCTGGCGATGACTTCCGGGCAGAAGCGCTGGAACTGCTCCAGGGCGCTGCCGCTGATGGAATAGGCAACCTTGAATTTGCCCTTGGTTTTGGTAATGAGCTCCAGAACCAACTGGTTCATGGGAAGATAGCACTTCTGTGCCACGCGGCGCAGGATGGTGCGGTTGGCAAAGTCATCGTAATAATGGGAGTCTTTGCCGATATCGAAAAATCTGTACAGGCGGAGCCGGGTGGGTTGATGGACCTGGAAATACAGGCAGATGCTCTTTTGGGGTGCCATAATCGATTATTTTACAACTGATTCATAAACTTTCTTAAGTTTGGCGGTGGCGCCGTTCCATTTGAGGGCGTTCACTTCGTCAAAGCCCATGCGGGCGCTGAAATTAGCCAGGGCAGGATAGTTGAGGAGACCGTAGATATCGTCGGCCATGGCGTCTACGTCCCAGAAATCTATCTTGAAGGCATATTTGAGAACTTCCGCAGCACCGGACTGCTTGGAGATGATGGAAGGTACTCCGGTGCGCATGGCCTCCAGCGGGGAAATGCCGAAGGGCTCGGAAATGGAAGGCATGATGTAAACGTCCGAGAGGGCGAACATCTTCTGTACGTCCACGCCGCGGAGGAAGCCCGTGAAGTGGAAGCGGTCGCTTATGCCAAGGCGTGCTGCATGACGGATGGCGCGGTTCATCATATCGCCGCTGCCGGCCATTACAAAGCGGACGTTCTTGGTGCGTTTGAGAACCTTGGCGGCTGCTTCGATGAAGTATTCCGGACCTTTCTGGTAGGTGATACGGCCAAGGAAGGTTACCACGGGTTCTTTTACGCCACGCTCTACAACAAGGTTTTCACGGCCGCTGAAGTCTACGGCGTTGTGCACGGTGACAACCTTTGCAGGGTCTATTCCGTAACGGGTGATGACGATATTGCGGGTGAGGTCACTTACGGTAACAACCTTGTCGGCTATTTGCATTCCCTTTTGCTCGATGGCAAAGACGCGGGTGTCGATATTGTCCACGCTGCCGCGGTCGAAGGAAGTGGCGTGCACATGGATAACCAGGGGCTTGCCGGTGAGTTCCTTGGCGGCGATGCCGGCGTAGTAAGTGAGCCAGTCGTGGGCGTGGATAACGTCAAAGTCGTTCTTCCTTTGGAGGGCTATTGTGCCGCCCACCATGGCGTAACGGGCAACTTCTTCCATAAGGTTGGCGCCGTACTTGCCGGAGAACTTGAACTTCTGGCCATAGCTTATGGAGAAGTCCTTAACCTGACGTTTCTTTTCTTCCTCTATGAGCTTGCCGAATTCTTCCGGATTGGCGTATGGAATCATGTTGGAGCCGATGTGGATGAACTTTACCTTGTCCAGGTATTCTTCCACGCTCTCCGACACGGTGTCCACGGGAACGTCCGAGGCGTTGATAATGGTTGTTGCGCTCTGGTCTTCATCGCCCGATGCCGACGGCATCACGAACAGCGTTTCCACGCCGTTGTAGGCCAGACCTTTTACGATACCTTCGCAAGCGGTACCAAGACCACCGGCGATATGGGGAGGAAACTCCCAACCGAACATTAGTACTCTCATTGCTTATTCCTCCCTGTATTTTTCGATGAGCCAGTTGATATTGAGAAGGGCGGCTACTGTCATTGCCGATGAGATGGCGCCGTGAGGCTCGTGAGGCGGGTCTCCGTCGTAGAGTTCACTGAAGCAGCCAACGCCGTGCTTGGACAGATCCTCGTAGAAACCTTCCGTGAGCCACTGGGCGCGCTTGATGAAGTTTGCGCCCATCATGTTGAAGCTGGCATAGCAGAACTGGGCCAGAAGGAAAGGCCATGCGCTGCCGTTCATGTAGGCTTCGTCACGCTCTGTCTGGGAACCTTCGTACACGCCCTTGTAGCGTACGTCGCGAGGGCTGAGAGTGCGGATACCGCGGCGGGTTACGAGTTCTGCATTAACTATGCGCATTACTGAGCTTATTACCTCGTCGTCCACGCAGCAGTGGTCCAGGGAAACGGCCCACAGCTGGTTGGGACGAAGCTCCAGGTGCTGGCCGGCGTTGTCCACGTAATCGGCCAGGAAGCCAAGGTCGGCATTCCAGAACATGGGCTGGAAGTTCTTTTCTACCAGTTCCTTGATACCGCTCCACTTCTTGTAGAAGGCAGTGTTCTTGCGCTCGTGCTCCAGGGCGAAGCAGATGGCGTTGTACCACATGGCGTTGGTTTCCACCTGGTAGCCGGCGCGCTCCGTGACTGCCCTGCCGTTGATGTAGGCGTTCATCCAGGTAAGGGCAACGCCGTCTTTCTGGGCCCACAGGAGGCCGTTTGGCTGCATGGCAACTTCCTGACGCTCACCGGGCAGGTAGCTTTCCAGGATGGCCTTGAGGGTGGGACCGTATTTGGCCCAGACATCCTTGGCATTTGCGCCGTATGCGATGTACTGCTGCAGGGCGATTGTCATGTATAGCGGAGCCTCCACCTGCGTTGTGCGGCGGGTCAGGCGCTCCTGGTTATCGGCAATAAGATTGTCCAGGATTTCCTCGAACTCCTTGGGGCTGTCTTTGCCGTAAAGGGTTAGGCCGGCGATTGAGCCGAGGGTTTCACGCAGAAGGCCGGTAAGCAGCCAGCTGTAACCGGCGACGATGCGCTTTTTGGCACCGTCCTCGCGGATAAGGGAATCGCACTGCCTGACAAGCTGGTCGTGGAAAGAGGTGATGGGGCCGATCTTGTCCACGGTTGCGGTGAACTTGCGCTTGAGGCCGGCGGCGTTAACCGGAGCACCGGCAGTGGCGCAGAATACAATGCTGTCGCCTGCTTTCATTTCCGTCTCGAATACGCCGGGGACCCACAGGTCTTCGCGGCAGTCGTAGCCGCGGCGCATCTCGTCCGAATAAGTGACGCCCTTGTACCACGCGGGGTTGTACTTGAAGGCGCTCTGGGAGGTGCTTAACTGCAGGTTAAGATCCGGGAAGCCTTCGTACATGTTGAAGGCTGCGCCATTCTGTACGGGCTGGAAACCCGTATTTGCTACGGAATTCTCTGACGTAAGGGCGTGGAAATAACGGAAAGCAAGGAAAGGTTTGAGTTCAAGCTTAACCTTTGCGGGGGCGTTCTTGAGCTCGTACCTGATTAAGAGCTGATTCTCGTCCGGGCTTAGGACTATTTGCTTGGAGAAGAGGATTTCTCCAATCTTGTAGTCCACGGTGGGAACGGGATCGGCATCGAAGTCCACAATGTACTTGTGGCCTCTGGGCTCGTAGATGTCTCCGTAGCAGTGGATACCCAGGTTGAAACGCTTGCCGCGGAGGGTAAGGCTCTCGTCCAGGGAACTTAGCAGTACGTGCCTGAATCCACCGAACTTTTCCACCGGAACGGCCAGCAGACCGTGATAGCGGCGGGTATTGCAGGTTACGATGGATGTGTTACAGTACGCACCGGTCTTGTTCGCCAGGATAATCTCGCGTTTTAGTGAGTACTCGAGATTGACGAGTTCGGACTTGTTGAATTTCAGAAAAGCCATATATGTGCGTTTATATTTGCTTCAAAACCATTGCGCAGCGGGCCGGGAGATACACCTTGAGGGTGTGATCGTAGGCCTGGTTGCCGTTAGGGCACCTTTCCGGAACAGCAATGTGGCGCCCGCCTTCTTTAAGACGGCCGAAACCGTTGTAGCGGGGCTGGTCGCTGTCCAGGATATTTACGTACTCCCCTGCCGGTGCCGCAAAGCCATAATCGGCAAAAGAACCGGTGGGTGAGAAATTCAGCGCAAAGATACAGTTTTTTCGTTTGAAAATCAAGATTTTCTTCTGTTCGTCGGCAACCAGAAGTTCCGGACGGGCGGCAAGAATGTCCGAGCCGCGGAGAAGGTGCACCATGTCGGAGTCAAAATTCTCCAGAAGACCGTACCTGAGATCCGGATTATCGGCCAGCGACCACTGCCTGCGGGCATATTTGAAGCTCCAGCCGTTTCCTTCGCGCGGGAAGTCTATCCATTCCGGATGGCCGAATTCGTTGCCCATGAAATTCAGATAGCCGTCGCCGGCTGTAGAGGCGGTGACAAGGCGGATGAGCTTGTGCAGGGCTATGCCGCGGTCGATGATGTCGTTCTGCGAGGCCTTGTTCATGGCAAAATACATCTCCTTGTCCATCAGGCGGAAGATTATGGTCTTGTCGCCTACCAGTGCCTGGTCGTGGCATTCGGCGTATGAGATGGTCTTTTCATCGGCCCTCTTGCCGGTGAGTTCCCACCATACCTCGCCCATGGACCACTGCTCGTCGCTCTTTTCCTTGATCCATTTGATCCAGTGATCGGCTACGCCCATACTCATGCGGAAGTCAAAGCCGCAGCCGAAGGCCTCGAACGGGGCGGCCAGACCGGCCATGCCCGACATATCCTCGGCAATTGTGAAGCCGTTGGGATTCATTTCCTTAACCAGCCTGGCGGCAAGGGAAAGGTAGATTACGGCATCTTCGTCCACGCCTCCGTCGAAGTACAGGCTGTAGTTGCCGAAGTCCTTTCCAAGGCCGTGGTCCCAGTACAGCATTGAGGTTACGCCGTCAAAACGGAAACCGTCAATGTGGTACTCTTCCATCCAGTATTTTACGTTGGAAAGCAGGAAGTAGCGGGTGCTGTCTTTGCCGTAGTCGAAGCAGCGGGATCCCCAGGCGGGATGGCGGCCTTTGTCTCCGCTGTGGAAGTAAAGATAGTCCGTGCCGTCAAATTCGCTAAGTCCTTCAAGGGTATTTTCCACACTGTGGCTGTGCACTATATCCATGATAACGGCTATGCCTTTGCCGTGGGCGTCGTCCACAAGGGCCTTGAACTCTTCCGGAGTACCAAAGCGGGAACTTAGGGCAAAGAAATTGGACACCTGATAGCCGAAGGAACCGTAGTACGGGTGCTCCTGCAGGGCCATGATCTGGATGGTGTCGTATCCCAGCTTTTTAACGCGGGGAAGAACGTCTTTGCGGAACTCCTCAAAGGAACCGACTTTTTCTTTTTCGGACGCCATGCCGATATGGCATTCGTAGATGAACGGATGGGGGCGTTTTCCGGCGTGGCCGTGCTTCCAGACATACTTTTTGGCAGGGTCCCATACCTGGGCGCTGAACACCTTGGTAACTTCGTCCTGAACTACGCGGGTGGCGTATGAAGGGAGGCGTTCCCCACCGCCGCCGGGCCATTCGATGTACAGTTTGTACAACTGGCCGTGACGCAGGAACATGCCGGGAATCTTGAGTTCCCAGTTGCCGCTGCCAAGAGGCTTTAGGGCGTATGCATCCGTGCGTTTCCAGTTGTTGAAGTCCCCTATCATGAAGATTTTGTTGGCGTTGGGGGCGAATTCGCGGAAAACCCAGCTGCCGTCCTGGCATTTGTGAAGGCCATAGAACATGTGGTTGTTAACGGCATCCTTGAGTTTGCCGTCCCCAGCAATGTGCTTTAGCGTTTGCCAGATGCGCTCGTGCCGGGCGTCTATAGCGTCCTTGTGCGGCATGAGCCAGGGATCAATTTGGTAAATCTTTTTCATATATGCGGTTAGTTTATTCCTTGTCCAGGCTGTCTATTTTTTCTTTCACGGTGCGCAGGTAAGCACGGCACTGCTCCAGCAGCTGCTTACTGCGGCCCACCAGCGCATCTATATCGTCCAGTTTTGTTTCCGGATTCTCCACCTTTACGGCAATCTCTTCCAATTCGGCTATTGCCTTTGCGTAATCGAACTTCTTCTCACTCATGCTATATTGGTTTTTTTAATGTCTTCTTCCCACACCTGGTCCACCTTTGCGCTTAACGAACCGTCCTGGAAACGTACGCCAATGCGGTCTCCCGATGCCACTTTTCTGACGGTTTTGAGCACCTTGTTGTCTTTACCCGTTACCAAAACATAGCCCATTGAAAGTATGTTCCGGGGGTCCGTGGCCTTGATTCGGGCTTCTTTTAGGGCAATGTTTGAAACGGCCTGGCCGATACGGGCCGATGCGGCGAACTGCAGCCGGTGAGCGGCATTGTCCTTAAGCTTTGCCACCTGTGCATATTTTTGCAGAAGGCCCCTGCTAATGCGCCCCACGCTGCGCTGCAGCAGCATTTCCAAGGCCGATACGCGACGCTGTATGGCGCGATGGATGTTGGAGTCCAGAGTTTTGAGCTTGAGTTCTTCCCTGTTTATCAGCCGCTCTGCAGCATTATCCGTGCGCTCTTCCAGGCGGTCCAGAATTGCGTCCTGCGCCTGGTATGCTTCCAGGAAAAGATCGGCCAGAGCGGTGGGGGTTTTAACGGACTGATGGGCCACCATATCGGCAATATGGACGTCTTTGTCGTGGCCTATGGCGGTGACAACCGGCACGGGGCAGGTGGCTATGGCAACGGCAAGGTCGTAGTCGTCAAAACAGGCCAGATCCAGCTCACTGCCGCCACCGCGAAGGATTAGTATTGCATCGTAAGGCTGTTCCTGAACTTCCAGTATGGCCGATATTATTGAGGATGGAGCCTGCTCTCCCTGCATAAGGGCTTCTACAAGATCCAGCCTTAAGGCATAGCCTTCCGGATTGTTCAGAAGGTGGTTTTTGAAGTCACCATAACCCGCGGCGGTTTTGGAAGTTATTACGGCAAGACGGTACGGAAGCTCCGGAAGCGCAAGTTCCTTTTGCATATCCATATAACCTTCGGCCGTTAGCTTTTCTATGGCCTTTTTGCGTTCCAGGGCCTTTTCTCCAAGAGTGAAGGCAGGGTCTATGTTTTCTATGAACAAGCTTATTCCGTACAGTTCCGAGAAGTTTACCTGTACCTGCACCAGAACGGTGATGCCGGCGCGGAGCTTTTCTCCCGTACTAGTTTCGAACAGTTGGGTGAGCAGCGGGTATTTCCAGCTCCAGATCATAGCCCTAGCTTCGGCTACAGATTTTCCGCCTTTTGACTGTGTAAGGCTAAGATAACAGTGACCATTGGCCCTGGGGCTCCAGGAGGCTATTTCTGCTTTAACCCAATACCGGCCGGGAAACGCATCGGCAATGCTCTCCTTGATCCTGGCTTGAAGTTCCAGCAAGTCTATATAATTTCTGGCCTCCATAGTAGCTTCTTTTCCTACAAATGTAACGAAATTATCTTACCTTTGCAACAATGAAATTCATAATCAGGCTCATACTCCTGCTCATTGTATTAGCGCAGGTGTCCGTGGCATCTTACGGACAGGCTATTGCAGGAGCTGGCGGGGAACGTACGGAAGTGATTTGGGACGGCAAAAGGCCTTTGGTTATCAGCCACTTAGATTCTCTTGGCAATACTCTTAGCCTAAAGGCTTACGCCTATACCGATGATAGCGTCCATCCTTGTCAGGTTACGTTTTTCAAAGACTCCAAGCACTGGGAAAGAAGGTCCTACACCTATTCCGAAGGTCGGGTGTGCTCGATGGCCATCTATGGCCCTTCCGGGCTCAAGGATTCACTTTCCGTAGAAAGGTCCGACACATCGGCTTACCGCCGGGCGCTACGCACGGCCCTTCCCCCGGCTCCAAACCCTGCGGTAGAATGGGAGCTGGCCCTGGAAGGGAGCCGCCTTTGTGCACAGGATACGCAGCTGTCTCCGGACCCCCTGGACGGAAAGGACTTCCTCTTTGCCGCCGACGGCCGCTTTCACCTGGATGCCCCGGACGACATCCTGTCCATCACTGCCGGCCATCACTGGCTGCAAGAAGCACGTCGGAATTCTCAATTCTGATAAGCACCTCGCTTTCCTGCAGCTGCATATTACTGTCGATAACGTCGTGTCGGACGTAGCCAAGTCCCGACACATAGTAATTATCCTGCCAATTGTCCCGGTGGTGTATGTAAGAGGATTCCTGCTTGCGCTCACGCACAACCAAACAGTCATAGGTACCTGCGGGCGTAGTAATCCGTTCCCTGCGCAACACAGTCCGGTCTGTCACATCAAAAGACACAGAAAAAGCCATTACCTTCCCCATGCAGTGGATATCTGGCAGAGTGTCTCCCGGCTGAATATTCTCCGGAAGGAGGGCGACAGATTCCTTAATTGAAACTTTTATACCCGGGAACATATTCTGGACAAAACTTTTTACCGTCTGTCCAAAATTGAACGCCAGGTCCCCGTTAGGCGCTATGGTCACCATTTGCCGGGTGCGCCCGCCAAAGAGTTCTTTCCCATTGGCCTTTTTCATAGTAACGGCATAATGCACCTCTCGGCCGCTGGCCGACTCCAGGTTGGATTCAATCTCGAAGAGTGTGGTCTGGGTGAGTTTATTGCTTTTTACCTTGTAACGCTCATAATGCAGCCTGGTTCCGGGACGGGTGCAGAAAAAGGGCTCCCCGGCCAGGAGCGGAAGCGCGCTCACAAGAGCTGCCAGCAACAAAAGGGCTCTCTTCATCTAGATTTCCGGTTCGAAATGCGGAATGGGCTTAAGTTTGAACAGGTTTTGGACGTGTTTACGGTCTATGAGGGCCTTGGTTTCGGGGTCTTCGCACACGCCGGTACGGATGTACTTATCAAGTACAGCATAGGTGAAGCCAAGATTGTCTTCATCGGTCTTTCCGGTAAGACCGTCGGAGGGAGCTTTTTCTACCAGATCTACAGGCAGGCCCATAACCTTGCCGATGGCAACAACTTCCTGCACAGTAAGGCCGCCAAGGGGCGAAAAGTCACCTGCGGCATCGCCGTAGCGGGTGCTGTAACCAACCCAGTCTTCCGACAGGTTACAGGTATTAACCACGCGGCCGTTGTTGCTTTGGGAAATGGCATACAACGCAGTCATACGCAGACGCGGAGCCATATTGATGTGAGTCTGGCGGCTGGCGGGGCGGCCAAGTTTGTCTTCCACCTCTCCCATAAGGGCCTGGAATGCGCTGCCTATATTGATATTATAACGCTTGATACCCAAGTGGTTAATGAGCTTTACGGAATCGTCGATATCCGGCTGAACACCGTTGGGCATTGTTACGCCTATCACTCTGTCCACACCAAGAGCCTCTACGCAAAGAGCAGCGCACACGCTGCTGTCTTTACCGCCGGAAATACCCAGCACTGCATTGCATCCTTGGCCGTTTTCCTCAAACCAGTCCCTTATCCACTGGACGCACGCGTCCTTAACTTTAACTGCGTCAAACATAATTATTTAGCTCTGGTGTAAACCTGTATGGGACAGCCTTCGAAGTCGAAGTGCTCGCGGAGTTTGTTTTCCAGGAAACGCTTGTAGGGGTCTTTTACCCACTGGGGCAGGTTGCAGAAGAAGGCAAACTGCGGGGTGCGGGTAGGAAGCTGGGTTACATACTTGATCTTGATGTACTTACCCTTCCATGCCGGCGGCGGATAGTTCTCTATTTCCGGAAGCATGGCGTCGTTAAGCTGGCTTGTGGGAATCTTGCGGGCCATATTCTGGGCAACACGTGCGGCGGCATCAAGAACATCCAGAATGCGCTGCTTGTTCAGTACAGAAGTGAAAATAATGGGAATATCGTTGAACGGGGCCAGGCGGGCCTTAAGGTTCTCGGTGTATTCCTTCATGGTGTTCACATCCTTCTCAAAAAGATCCCACTTGTTCACAACTATCACGCAGCCCTTGCGGTTTTTCTGGATAACGTTGAATATGTTCATATCCTGCGCCTCCATGCCCAGATTGGCATCGATCATAAGGATGCAAACATCTGAGTGTTCGATAGTCCGCATGGCACGGAGTACTGAATAGAACTCCAGGTCTTCGGTAACTTTTCCCCTCTTTCGCATGCCGGCGGTGTCCACTATCATGAACTCGTGGCCGAACTTGTTGTAATAGGTAGAAATGGAATCACGGGTGGTGCCGGCAACCGGCGTTACGATATTGCGTTCTTCTCCCAGCAGGGCGTTGGTCAAAGAGGATTTTCCCACATTCGGGCGGCCTACAATGGCAATATGAGGAATATCGGCATGATCATCTTCTACTGCATCATCTTCCGGAAGTACTTTCAGAATCTCGTCCAGAAGGTCGCCGGTGCCGCTGCCGTTGGCGGCCGATATGCTCCATACTTCTCCCAGGCCCAGGGCGTAAAAGTCGAAGGCATCGTACATCTTTTCCCCGCTGTCCACCTTGTTAACGCACAGAACCACAGGCTTTTTGCTGCGGCGCAGGATATCGGCTATCTCTGAGTCGTAGTCCGTTATGCCGGTGGCGGCTTCGCACATGAAAAGTACCACATCGGCCTCTTCTATGGCTATACCAACCTGACGGCGGATGGCGTCTTCAAAAACGTCATCGGAATTGGAGGTGTAACCGCCGGTATCCACAACGGAGAATTCCCGGCCGCACCATTCGCACTTGCCGTAATGCCTGTCGCGCGTTACGCCGGCTGTCTCGTCCACAATTGCCTGGCGCATGCCCACCAGGCGGTTGAAAAGGGTTGACTTTCCTACATTCGGTCTCCCGACTATTGCCACTAAAGCCATAAGAATTACAATTTTTTGCGTTGCAAAGATACTACTTTTTTCTTTTTCGCCTCCAAATAAGGCCGATGAGTGCCAGGATCAGTAAGCCTATTAGCATATTGACAAGGTTGAAAAGTATGGTAAGGGGGATGTTCACTTTTTGCGACGTAAGGTCCAGAGGGGTTGGACCGGCCGATGAGCTGTAGCGTGCGAAGGGGTTGGTATAAATGACTTCCCCACCTTGGAAAAAGGCGGTGACGCGAGCGTAGGGAGCATCGGCAGGCAGTTTGTAGCTTATGCTATCGGCCTGATTTACAAGCATTAGCGTTGCATGATTCTGACCGTTTATGCGTATGCTGTCGGCCACGGCGGAAAGCTTTACAAAGATGGTGTCCCCTTTTAGGCCGATGTTCCTGATGTATGGCAGCTGGCGGTTTTTTTCGGCCTTTTCTTCCCAGTTTCCGCCCCCGTAATCCGGCACGCGCATGGCGTAATAGCAGCCGTCCAGGAGGGTTTTCTTTATATCCTCATAGCTTGTGCCAGGTGTGCAAAGGAAGTTACAGCGTATGGCCGTGAGCCAACTGCGTTCCGGGTGATGGATGTCGTCGTTTGCCAGGCCAAAACTGTAGTGCCCGGCGCTAAGGGCCCAGTCCCAGTACTCGTTTTCCGTGCTCACGTGTGTGTCCAGCTCCGTAATCTCGTAGCCGGACAACTTTTCCATACGGTCCTTTCCAAGGCCAACGGTGCGGTACGGATGGTTAAGCTGGATAAAATCGGCCCCTTTGTGAAGCCTTTCCAGCTCGAACTGCATCTGGGAGGCCGATATGGGCAGCAGAGGGTCCCAATGCTTGACTTTTTTGCCTCCGAAAACCAGTTTGTGGAACTTGAAAGGGCTGTAGCCTTGCTCGTAAACACTGGCCTCCGGGTTGGTAATCTCGTTGTGATTTGAGATGGTAACTATCTGGTAACCAAGGCTTTTATACACGCTGTCCGTGTAGGCGGCGTCCATGGGGCATTCATTGGGCGGCCAGGGGCCTTTGACGCGGGTGTGGGTATGGAAATTGGCCCTTTTCCAGCCTTGCGCCGTGTCCAGGTTCCGGTACGGATTAAAGATATCCGGCCCGCTAAAAGGCTGCGGGCTGCGGAAACTGTAGATGGGGCCTATGCCGCTTAGCACCACAAGCAGCAAAAACAGCAGCGCAATGGTGCCAAGCACTTTTAGGAAGGCCGATACAAAGCGCCTCATTTGTGATAAAGGTTACAGGATGCGCAGGCATCGGAATAATTGCCGTCGCACACAGTTTTACCACCGTTTTTGCGCTTTGCAAGCATTTCCATCTCTTCTTCTTTGGCACACTTGATTCCCCTTTTTCTCATCTCCGGATTGGTAGATATTTCTCCGTCCGGAAAGGGCCGCTTGAAAAAGAAGATGTTCACGCCAAGCAGCAGCACGGCGAGCCCAACGAAAACTATAGCGGCCAAAAGGGTTTTCATTTACAGCGGGAATTCGGAAGAAATTGGCTGATAGTTATATACGCGAAGTATCATGCGGGCGAAGGTATCGGCCAGCGAAACCACGCGGAACTTGCCCTGGAGGTCCTTCTTTTCCGGATTCAGGGGGATGGTATCTGTTACGTAAACCTCCGACAAGGCGCTGTTTTCTATACGTTCATAGGCCGGGCCTGAAAGTACGGCATGGGTTGCGAATGCACGCACGCTGCGGGCGCCACGTTTCATCAGCTCGTTGGCTGCTTCCGTGAGGGTGCCGGCGGTGTCTATGATATCGTCAATTATCACAATGTCACGGCCTTCTACCTCTCCAATTGGAGTGATGCGTTCCACAACATTGGCTCTTGCGCGGGTTTTGTGGCAAATAACCACCGGGATATGGAGGTTCTTGGCGTATGCGTTTACGCGCTTTGCGCCGCCCATGTCCGGAGCGGCCAGGGTGATGGTATCCTTGAACTGCTTCTGCAGTTTTTTCAGGATGCCAAGGAAGTCGTAGCTGGCGTATAGGTGGTTTACCGGAAGGTCGAAGAAGCCCTGGATCTGATCGGCATGAAGGTCGCAGGTCATTATGGCATCGGCTCCGGCTACTTTTAGCATGTTGGCAACCAGCTTTGCGCCAATTGATACGCGCGGTTTGTCCTTGCGGTCCTGCCTGGCCCAGCCGTAGTACGGAATAACGGCTATAACCTTGTTGGCCGATGCACGTTTGGCGGCGTCGATGCTAAGGAGCAGTTCCATAAGGTTGTCGCTGTTGGGGAAGGTGGACTGGATAATGAAGCAGGTTGCTCCTCGTACGCTCTCTGCGTATGAGGGCTGGAATTCACCATCGGCAAAATGGGTGATTTCCAGGGGGCCCAGGACAACTTCGGGGTCGTCGGCGGACTTCATGCGGTTCATTGCTTCCACAACTTTTTCGGCAAAATAGCGGGAAGCGTCACAGGTAAACAGCGCCAGGCGGTGCTTGTGGACTTCGTTTATCATAATGTTTGAAGGATAGATCCGATATAATTTAGAATTTCTTCTTTTCCCGTACCTTTGGCCGATGAGCTTATGAAGCAGGGCGGGAGTTCTTCCCAGTCTTCCAGCAGGCGGCCTTTGTTCTTGTTAACCTGCAGCTGGAGGGCTTCGGTGCCCATTTTATCGGCTTTTGTAAATATTATTCCAAAGGGGATGCCTTTTTCTCCAAGCTCACTTATGAAGCGCAAATCTACGTCCTGCATATCGTGCCTGGAGTCTATGAGTACCATTAGCATCACCAGCTCTTGCGAGTTATTTATGTAATCCCAGATAATGTGCCTTAAGCGGGCGCGGTCTTTGTCCGGAAGCCGGGCGTAACCGTAGCCTGGAAGATCCACCAGATACCATTTGTCGTTGATTAAGAAGTGATTAACCAGCTGGGTTTTGCCGGGGGTCTGGGACGTTTTGGCAAGTTTGGAGTTGCCGGTGAGCATGTTTATCAGGGAACTTTTGCCCACGTTTGAGCGGCCGATGAAAGCGAATTCGGGGGCCTTGCGCGCGGGTTTTGCTCCCACCCGCGTGCTGCTGCCTGCAAATTCTGCCTTGGTGATTATCATAGCCTCCCTCTTTCAATCATACAAAGATAATAAAAATTCATATCTTTGCACTGTGGAAAACGACGAAAAATTTATGATGGAAGCTCTGCGGGAGGCTCGCGCCGCCGCGGCTGCCGAGGAAATCCCCATCGGCGCCGTTGTGGTGTGGCGGGGCCGCGTTATCGGCCGTGGCCATAACCAGACCGAAATGCTGCACGACACCACTGCCCATGCCGAGATGATTGCCATCACCGCCGCCACCCAGGCTATGGGCGGCAAGTACCTCACAGACTGCACTTTATACGTTACTGTAGAGCCCTGCCCCATGTGCGCCGGAGCCCTGGCGTGGTCCCAGATCGGCCGCATAGTGTACGGCGCCCCGGACCCCCGCCGCGGCGACAGCCTGTTCACCCCCTCCCTCCTCCACCCCCGCACCGCCGCCTCCGGCGGAGTCCTCCAAGACCAGTGCAGCAGTTTAATGCTGGAATTCTTCCGCGACAAACGCTAATTTATGGCCTCTGCTGCCCGCTGGTGCCAGTATGGGGCCGTTGCGCCGCCTCTAGCGCTGGTTTGCATCTGCCGCACAGCCCAAGGGCTGGCACTTAATTCGCTGATTATCAGGTACTTCCTATAAAGTAATCGTTCAAAAAGCGAACGATTACTATACAGTAACATGCTGTGTGTCAAGCACTTAGCGACCAGCGAAAAACGCCGCTAATTCGGCTTCAGGGCACAAAAAAGCCAGCTCCATGGAGGAACTGGCTGGAAATCCGTTGAACTGCAGCGATTCGAACGCTGACTGAGGGAACCAAAATCCCTAGTGCTACCATTACACCACAGTTCAAGATCGGGACTGCAAAGATATAACATTTCTTTGGAAAAAGTGCTATCTTTGGGAAAAATATCCCAAGCATGAAAGGAGTACACATTTTTTTGGCCGATGGCTTTGAGGACATGGAAGCCCTGGGAACCAGGGACGTGTTGCTGCGCGGCGGCATCGATGTAAGAACCGTGTCTATAACAAACGAATACATGGTGGAAAGCTCGCACGGACTGGCCGTTTCGGTAGATACAAACTGGAACGACCTTGAAGTAATGGAGCCCGGCACCGGGGCGGAAGATGTAATGATTTTCCCCGGCGGAATGCCCGGCAGCAAGAACCTGGCCCAGCACGAAGAGCTTATGGAAATAATGCAGGACCACTATGCCCGCGGAGGCGCAGTGGCGGCAATCTGCGCCGCTCCCGGCCTTGTTGTTTCCCAACTTCCCGGCCTTGAAGGCAAGCGCTTCACATGCTTTGATGGTTTTCAGGACCCGCTAATCGCCAAAGGCGCAATCTTTACTCCGGAAAGCACAGTTACCGACGGCCAAATTATCACTGGCCGCGGCGCAGGACACGCAGTTAACTTCGGCCTTGCCATACTCCGCTATCTTAAAGGAGACCAGGCCGCCGAAAAGGTGAAAGCCGGCTTAATGCTTTAGTTTCTTCTATTTGCCATAGAAATATAATACAGCAGCGTGGCAAGAGAGCCAAGGGCTGCTATTACGTAGGTGTAGGCGGCCCATTTTAGGGCATCTACTGCCATGGGCTTGGTTTCGTAGTTCACAATTCCGGCGCCTTCAAGCCAGTCCACGGCCCTGGCGCTGGCATTGATTTCCACCGGCAGGGTGATAAAGCTGAAAAGGGTTGTAAGGGCAAAAAGGCCGATGCCGATCCAAAGCAGAGAGGGGAAGCTATTGATGAAAATAACCCCCGCCAGAAGCACCCAGGACACGATATTGCTGGAAAAAGACACCACAGGAACCAGGGCCGAGCGCATGCGCAGCCAGGCATAGCCGGTAGCGTGCTGCACCACGTGACCGCACTCGTGAGCGGCTACAGCTGCCGCGGCAACAGACTTGCCGAAATACACTTCCTCGCTAAGATTCACCGTTTTGGTGGTGGGGTCGTAATGGTCTGTGAGCTTGCCGTTTATGGATACAATTTTAACATCCCTGATACCGTGGGCTTGCAGCATTCGGCTGGCAACCTCGGCCCCGCTAACGTGCAGCGGAACCTCTGAGTACTTGGCAAAACGGCTCTTTAGCATGCCTTGGATAATCATGCTAAGCACCATTACAACTATGGTTATAATCCAGATGACTGATGTTGACATATTATTCTAATTTATCGGCATATATCGGCCTCAAAAACCGAGCCTGTCTCGCAAATTTAAACATTTTATGCTAAAATGTCAGGCAGAAATGTTAATTTTGCACGATTAAACTCAAACTAAATGCGCGAAATCCAGGACGATTTCTCCCGTTTGGAGCTTAACCTAAAAGCTGCCACGGAGAATTACCGATACTTCCGCTCCCTGCTGGACCCTAAGACCAAGCTTCTGGTGCTGGTCAAGGCCAACGCATACGGGCACGGCGGCGTGGAATTCGCGTCAATGATGCAGCGCGCCGGGGCCGATTATCTTGCGGTTGCATACCCCGTGGAAGGCCTGGAACTAAGGCGCAACGGTATTTCTCTGCCCATTCTGGTGCTCACCGCCGGCACAGACTTCTACCCGGAGATTATCCAGACGCGCATGGAGCCTTCAATCCCTAATTTGTACTCGCTCCGCAAGCTGGTTTCCGTGCTCCGCGAACAAGGTCTCAAGGATTATCCCGTGCATATTAAGCTGGATACCGGCATGCACAGGCTGGGCTTTGTAAAGGAAGAATTGCCAGAACTGGTTGAGTATCTTAAAGTTACGCCGGAAGTAAAGGTTAAGGCCGTGTTCTCTCACCTTTGCGTGGCCGAAGACCCTGCCGAGGATTCCTTCACCCTGGGCCAGATACACACCTTCCGCGACAACGTGAATTACATAGCCGACGGTATAGGCTACATGCCCATGCGCCACATCCTTAACAGCGCCGGCATAGAGCGTTTCCCGCAGTACCAGTTCGACATGGTGCGCCTTGGCATTGGCATCTACGGCATAAGCGCCCTCCCGGAGAAAAAGCTTACTCCGGTAGCCTCTCTTAAGTGCAAAGTACTGCAGGTTAAGAAGTTAACTTCGTCCGATACAGTAGGTTACGGCCGATGGGGCCACGCCTCCGAAGGCACCGTAATTGCCACAATTCCGGTAGGTTATGCCGATGGTATAGACCGCCACCTGGGCCGAGGCAACGCCTCGTTCTCCGTAAACGGCCACAGGGTTCCCACAATCGGCAATATCTGCATGGATATGTGCATGCTGGATGTAACCGGCGTGCCCTGCCAGGTGGGAGATACCGTAACAATCTTCGGCGAAGACCCCACAGTAAGCGAAATAGCCTCCATTCTTGGCACCATCCCCTACGAAATCCTGGTTTCCGTCCCCCGCCGCATCCACCGCCTGATAGTGCGCTAATTTTGCGCCGCATTTGCCCCATTTCGCTGGTCGCTAAGTGCTTGACACACAGCATGTTACTATAAAGTAATCGTTCGCTTTT
>Ga0310696_10004337_pt1 | contig 17409 bp, 9 predicted proteins | sample AusTroGonzalo_MG_4_FD_203885 | JGI IMG/M metagenome (GOLD analysis project Ga0310696, IMG submission 203885) | Bovine rumen microbial communities from tropical cattle in Woodstock, Queensland, Australia - Gonzalo_02 (v2) (version 2) | ecosystem: Host-associated > Mammals > Digestive system >...
GCGGTTCTTCGCCCAGAAGTCCTCGCTGACTTGCTTCCACATAGTCGGGCGTAACGCGCACGCAATAGATAAAGCATCACCACGGACGGATGCCTGGGCCATCCCTGGCCGTGCATCGATTTCTGACGGTCTGGCTATGTTCGATCCGATATGCGGAGACGCTGGCGCTGGCGGCCAGGCTCGCGCATCCCCTAAATTATATATTTCAAGTGGACGGTCGGGAACGGCGATGAAGGTCATCATCGTCGGCGGCGGAAACGTAGGTTACATTGCCGCCGAGACAATTTGCGACATCCACGACGTCCTTGTCATCGAGAAGGACGACCAGACCGCAGAGTCGGTGAAATCCAGGCTGAACGTGTCGGTCCTGCACGAGGACGGCACCAACCCCAAGAACCTGCAGTACGCCCTGGAGACCCATGACGCGGACATCATAATCTCCACGCTCGACGATGACGCTGCCAACCTCTTCATCTGCATGTTCGCCAAGAGCCTGTCGCCGGACATCAGGACGATCGCATCCATCAACAATCCGGATTTCCTCATCGAGAACTCCTCGGGGGTGGACGTCATCATCTCCCCGGAGGTCATCACGGCCAGGAAGATGTACCACCTGGCGACCCTCGAGAACGCCGTGGACTTCGAGGACATCGAGAGCCTCGGCCTCAGCATCGCCATCTTCGCCGTCGAGAAATGGCACGACATCGTCGGGAAGATCGTCATGGACATCGACTCATCGGCCGGATTCGCCATTTTCGGGGTGTACCGCGACGACTCGCTGTACCTGGAGGTCGACTCCATGGAGGTTCACCCCGGGGACAGGGTCTGCGTCATAGGGACATTGGACGGCCTCGAGGAGTTCAACCGCATCATCGGCATCGAGGAGGAGAGCAGGGAGTTCACAATCCTCGGCGGCTCCGTCGTCGGGATGATCCTGGCCAAGCTCCTGGCGGGGGATTCCGTCAGGAGGTACGTCAAGATCCTGGAGAAGAACCACGAGAGGTGCGTCGAGCTGTCCAAGAACCTCGAGGGCGTCAGCATCGTGAACGCCGACTACACCGAGCCCGAGGTCCAGACCCAGGAGAACGTGTTCAAGTCCGACTGCACCATATCCACGTCCCACCAGGACGACACCAACCTGCTCATGTGCATGTCCGCCCAGAAGTTCAACGCCAGGAAGATCGTGTCCAGGTACTTCAAGAAGGAATACCAGGACATCTTCACCTTCACCGGGCTCGAATCGATCATCGGATACCACAAGATCGTCTCCAACGAGATCACGAAGTGCACGGTCTCGGATGAGATGGCCATCATCCGCCTCAAGAACCACAACGAGCTCTTCTTCAAGCACACGGTCAACAGCGGCTCCAAGCTCCTGAACGTCCGCAACGGCGACATCAAGATGCCCCCGAGCATACGCATCGTGGCCCTCAGGAGGGACGGGGAGCTGTGCTTCCCCCGCCAGGACGTCAAGTTCACGGAGGGCGACGAGGTAATCGTATTCACGAACGTCACCAAGGAGAGCGAGCTGATCAAGGTCTTCGGGAAGAACCTGTCAGAGTGATCCACATGGGCCTGAACGTGAAGATCAAGAACCCCGTGCGCCCCCGCTGGCGCAGCACCACCGTGAAGATGCTGGGGTTCGTGATGTTCGCCCTGGGCCTGGCGCTGGCCATACCCGCGCTGTGCGCGCTCCTGCTGGGCGAGAACTCGATGTACTTCGCCCCGCTGGTCCCCCCGCTCCTGATCATCGGCGCCGTCTGCTACCTGCTGTTCGGGGCCAGCACCTCGTTCCGCGCCGTGAACGGACTGCTCCTTGTCGGCATAGCCTGGGTCCTGGTGTTCTCCGTGGGGTCCCTGCCCTTCCTGCTCTACGGGCTCCCGCTGGTGGATGCCGTATTCGAATCCGTGAGCGGCTTCACCACCACCGGGTCCACGGTCATGCTGATGACCGACAGCGTCCAATACAGCATGCTCCTCTGGCGCGCCCTCAGCCAGTGGATCGGCGGTTTGATGGTCATCTTGATTTTCATGTACATGCTGCCCAGCTTCGGCATCGGGCGCAACCTCTTCCTCAACGAGCTCTCCGGTTCCGGGTCCGCCACGTACACGATGAAGATCACCAACGCGGCCCGCTCGTTCATCATCGTCTACTTCCTGCTGACATTGATGAACTTCACGGTGCTGGTCCTCCTGGGCAGCCCGGTGGAGAACGCCACCACGCTCGCCTTGACCACCATATCGACCGGCGGGGCCAGCTCCATGAGCGACAGCATGGTCCACGAGTCGTCCGCCATCCAGCTGGCCACCATGGCCTTCATGCTGATGGGCGGACTCAACTTCTACCTCCACTTCACCGCGATCTTCAAGCACACCTTCAGCGGCTACAGGAAGAACTCCGAGTTCCGCCTGCTCTTCATCTGGCTGGTCAGCGCATCCGTCATCATCTACCTGCTGCTGCTCACCAGCGTCCCCGGCGCCATGTCCTTCGACCTCCACGAGCACCTGAAGCTCCTGAAGGAGGCCGCCTTCACCACGGTCTCCATGGGAACCACAGCCGGATTCTACTGCGTGGACTACTGCCAGTTCCCGCCGCAGTGCATGTTCATCCTCTTCATGGTCACGTTCTTCGGCGCATCCGCCGGGTCCACATCCGGAGGTGTCAAGTTCAGCCGTCTCATCGTCATCTTCCAGTTCGTCAAGAACTCGGTCAACAGGGCCCTCAGCCCCAACGAGGTCAGCACCGTGAAGATCGACGGACAGCCCATCGACGCCACCTCCGTCCACTCGGCGATCGTCATATTCATCATGTACACGGTCACCCTGCTGGTCGGGGCCACCGTCATAATGATGTTCGGCGAGAACTTCGTGGAGGCCATCGGACTGTCGCTGTCAGCGGTCACCAACGTGGGCCTGGGATTCGGCGACTTCGGCCCCGGCGACTCCCTGATCTACCTGTCATCGCCCATCAAGATCGTCCTGATGATCCTCATGTGGCTGGGTCGTCTGGAGATCATCATCTCGCTGACGTTCATAAGCCCCCAGTTCTGGAGGGAGATCTGGTTCAGCCACCGCGCGAGGAAGAGGTCCAAGCTGGCCAAGAAGCTGCGCGTGCGATCGCTCGAGGTAATGGATGATCTCCATAGCGGATTTGTGCCCGGGGGAGATCTCGTTGATGGCGCCGGCCACGATCCTCGCCTTCTCCGCCTCTCCCTTCTGAGCGAGGCAGATCCCGAGGGTCTCCATGGCGCCTATGTGCTTCTGGTCTATGTTGATGGCCCTCATGGCGTATCCGACGGCGGACTTCTCCTTGCCGCTGATGCGCATGACGTACGCCGCGATGGCGTTGCCGTCTGCGTCCTTGGCCTTGAGGCGCTCGCGGGCGTACTTGATGGCATCCTTCTGCCTGCCGGCCATCATCAGGGCGTCCACGTAGCGGACCATGGCGTCGTACAGATTCGGATTCTCGCGCTCGATGAGCTCCGCGAGCTCGATGGCCTTGGCGTGCTCCCCTATCGAGGAGTAGATGCGGGAGAGCATTATGCGGTCGTAGACCGTCGTGTCCTGTATCTGGACGAGCTCGTCCAGGGCGGACTCGTACTCCTCCATGTCCACGAGGCAGGTAGCGGCTATGCGGCGGACCGGGTCCCCGCCCTCCATCCCCTTGATGATCCTGTAGGCCACCATGGGGAATCCCAGGGCCCTGAGGGCCCCCGCGGCCTCCGCCCTGCGCTTCTGGTCGTCCCCGACCAGGGCGCCGGCCTTCTCCGCCGCCTCCGAGGCCAGGTCGGACTGGCCGGCGACGGTGATGATGGAGGTGAGCTGTATGAGCTCGAACGTGTCCTCCGAGGCCGAGACGGCCTCCGAGGCGATGCGCCTGAAATCATCCATGCTGCGCTCCGACAGCGCCTTGGACATCGCCTTCTTGGACTCTTCGAACTCCATGATGACCCGAATCGGGGACGCCGTTATAACCGTGATGGTCGTCCGGCATGCAACAGATTATCAACACCCAACGGCATCCAGTACATGCCCATGATAGTCCAATCTGTCCAAGTATACGGCCTGTTCGGCGAATTCGACTACCGCCTCGACTTCAAGGAGGGGCTCAACTACATCCACTCCCCCAACGGATACGGGAAGAGCACCCTCATGCACATGGTCTACAGCGCCCTGCGCGGCGATCTGGGCTATCTGGAGGAGACCCCCTTCCAGCGCCTCGACATAATCTTCAACGACGGGAAGGCCATGATCATCGAGAAGGACGACAGTGGCCTCTTCGTGCAGATGCAGAAGAACGAGCTCGAGAGCGAGGTCGGCCCCGACGAGATGTCGGCGGTCTGCAAGTGCCTGTACCTCGGGCCCGAGAGGACCGTCATAAAGAGGGGAGACGGCCACCTGGTCCCGGCCCTCGAGGCCTATGCGAAGGAGCTCTCCGAGACCCTGCGCTCCGCCAAGGAGCACACGGAGCTCGTGGATGCGGACGCATCGGCGCTGGCCGAGATGTCCGACGCCCAGCTCGAGGAGCTCTCCAAGGACATCAAGGCGAGGATGGAGTTCCTATCCGATGCCGGATTCGTCCCCAGGATACCCTCCGGCTACAGGTTCCCCCCGTCCAGGTACGAGCTCTCCGAGTACAGGGGCGATTACATAAAGATCATAGCCGGCCTTGACGAGTACACGTCCAGGAACCGCCTGCTGGCTGAATCCGTCGTCGTGTTCAAGGACATCGTCAACGACCTCTTCGTCAACAAGACCCTCACGATATCGGACACGGGGAAGATCATCGTCTCTATGGACAACGGCGCCTCCGTCCAGCTGTCCAAGCTGTCCTCCGGCGAGAAGCAGGTGATGATTGTCGTCTACAACCTGCTGTTCCACTGCCCGCCCGGCACCCTCGCCATCATCGACGAACCCGAGATATCGCTGCACGTCTCCTGGCAGCAGAAGCTGTCCGGATACTTCTACGACATCTGCCGCATAAGGGGCATCCAGATGATCGTCGCAACACATTCTCCCCAGATCATCCATGACAAGTGGGACCTGGCCGTGGAGCTGAGGCCGGACGATGCGCGAGTACCTGACCGGCGATGATGTCGCCAACCAGATCTGCATGCTCAGGTCCTCCTGGAAAGGGGCCGTCCTAGTGGTGGAGGGATCATCCGACCTCAAGATGTATGCCAGATTCGCCGATCCGTCTGTCGCCATCACGATAGCCCACTCGAAGGAGATGGTGCTGGAGGTTGTCCGGCTGATGCAGGAGAAGCGCAAGGACGACAAGGTCCTGGGGATCGTTGATTCAGACCTGGACCTGGTCCTCGGGAAGAGGAGGGAGCCGCCGGTGTTCGCCACCGACCTCCGCGATATGGAGATGATGGCCATCTCCAGCCCGGCCTTCGACAGCGTGATGACAGAGTACGGGCTCCGGAACCGGATAGATTCCTTCCAGAAGCGCAGGGGGCAGCTGGCCCAGGCGGTCGTCGACGCGTGCTATGCGGTGGGCGTTCTGATGAGGATCTCCCATGACAGGGGGCTGTCCCTGAGCTTCAAGGACCTGGACTTCGAATCCTTCGTCGACCCGATAAGCCTGACCGCCGATGTGAGGAAGATGGTCAGGGAGGTCATCAGATGCTCCAGGTCCCCGAGGGTATCGGAGAGGGAGCTGGTCCGCGAGGTAACGGAGACGGTGGTGACCCCGGAGGGGAGATGGCTCTACGCCAGGGGCCACGATGCCGTGGAGGTCATACTGCTGGCGCTCAGGGGCGGGCTGGGATCGCCGAGCGCCCAGCGCATCGGGCCCGCGGCCATAGGTTCTGGCCTGAGGATGTCCTATGAGAGATCCTTCTTCGAGAAGACCCAGCTGTACAGCGACAGCTTGAAATGGGCGGAATCCAGAGGATTGGTCCTCTGGATCGCTCGAAATCCTCTTCCTTCAGGCCGTCGGCCGTCTCCATGATCTTCTTGATGCGCCTCTCGCTGTCGTCGAGGATGGCCCTGCAGCGGTCCCTTAGGACCACCGCCTGCTCGTAGATCTCGATGCTGCGGTCCAGGTCGATGCCTCCCTGCTCCAGCTCCCCCACGAGCGCCTCCAGCCTGTCCATGGCCTCCTCGAAGCTCATCTCAGCCACTTCTTCCTCGAATTTCCTCTCGTCGTTCTTGCTCATCCCTTCATCTCCTTCTTGGTTACCTTTGTTCCCAGGGTCCCGTCGCGGAGGTGCACGACCAGGTCGTCCCCCTCTTCGATGCCCCCGGCGGAGACCAGCACCCTGCCGTCCCCCGATGTTACCATGGCGTAGCCCCTGCCCAGTACGTTCTCCGGGTTGAGGCCCTCCATGCGCTTCGACAATGATTCCAGGTCGCCCCTCGCCTTCGCGAGCGAGGCGGATACCGCCCTGTCGGCCCTCGGATGGGCCGCTTCCAGCCTGCTCCTGGATGCTGATACGGTGTGGTCCGCCTCCCTGGCGGCCGATGCTGACAGCGATTCGACCCTCGAGCGAAGGGCGTCCATGCGCTCGAGGCTCCTCTCCGGGGTCAGCCTGTACGATGCGGCGTCGTACCTGCGGCGCATCTCGGCCAGAGAGTCCCTCGGACCCCTGCCGGCCCTGGAGAAGAGGTCGTCGAGCCTGATCCCCGCATTGCCTATATCGTCGAGGGCCCTCCTCGGAGAGACCTTGGCGCTGGCGATCTCAAGCCTTCCCCTGGACTCCCCTATGGCCTGGGACAGGGCCCTGCCGGCCCTGTACGCCAGATTGCCTATGTCAGCCATGACGTCTGGCACATCCCTGAGTACTATGGCCGCGGCCCCCGTCGGTGTCGGCGCACGCCTGTCCGCGACGAAGTCCGCTATGGTGAAATCGGTCTCGTGCCCGACGGCGGAAACCACCGGTATCCTCGATGCCGCTATGGCCCTGGCGACGGATTCCTCGTTGAAGGTCCATAGGTCCTCGATGGATCCACCTCCCCTGCCGACGATGATGACGTCCACCCCCGCCCTGTTGAGCATCTCGATGCCCCTGACGACGGTGGCGGCGGACCCCTCGCCCTGGACCTGGGCCGGCACCAGCAGTATGTCTGCCGGGAACCTTGTGGCGGAGGTGGTTATGATATCGTGGATGACCGCTCCGGCCTCCGATGTGACCACCCCGATCCTCCTCGGGTACTTGGGGAGCGGCCTCTTCCTGGACTCCGAGAACATCCCCTCGGCCTCCAGCTTCCTCTTGAGCTTCTCGTACTCGAGGTAGAGGTCCCCGATGCCGGATTGGCGCATGGTCTCCGCGATGAACTGGTAGTTCCCGTTGGGGACGTAGATGTCCACCCTGCCGAAGGCGGAGACCTTCATGCTGTCCCTGGGCTCGAAGTTCACCCTCATGCGGGATCCCGCGAAAAGGACGGCCTTTATCTGGCTCCCGGAGTCCTTCAGCGTGAAATAGTAGTGCCCGCTGGGATACTTCTTGAGGTTGGATATCTCCCCGCTGACCCATATCTCCCTGAGCCCGGGCGACTGGCCCAGGACGTCCTTGACGCGTGTGTTCAGCTGGGTTACGGTCAGCGGCTCCTCCATGCCCGACCGTAATGACGGGAGGGTATAAGATAGTTTGATAACCAGCAGGGAGATGACCCCCGCATGGATTTAGAGGAGCTGAGGTCCAGGATGTCGCCGGACGTCCAGTGCTATGCCGAGCGCATCATGGACATGTACAACGCCCCGTTCGCCCGCTTCCTCGGTATCGACATCGTATCAGTCACGGCCGATTCTGCGGAATGCTCCATGACGATCCTGCCGGAGCACATGAACAGCATGGCGAGGGCCCACGGCGGAACCGTCTACACAGTGATGGACCATGCCTTCGGCGTCGCGGCGAACCTGAGGAGGGACTGCACCGGCTCCTCCGCGGAGATCAAGTACTACAGGCCGTCCTCTGGCAGGATTAGGGCCGTCGCCACCGTCATCAACAGGTCAAGGAGCATGGAGATGTACGATGTGAGGGCCTACAGCGAGGAGGGGAAGCTCCTGGCCTCGATGACGTGCACGGCTTTCGCCATCAAGAGGGACCGATATGGCCGACAGGCGCTGCCCTTACTGCGGCGAGCTGGTGCCTACCAACTCGATCACCTGCCCGAAGTGCTTCAAGAGGATCCCCGCGGAGCCCGCCCCGCAGCCCAACAACGGAGGCTCGGAGCCGAAGGAGAAGGGCGCCAAGAGCCAGAGGCTGGCACTCATACTCGCCATCGTCTTCGGCATCTTCGGTTTCCTCGGCGTCGGCAGGATCTACCTCACACCCAGGGAGTCCAGGGGCTACATACTGATGCTCCTGGGGCTGCTTTTCTTCATCCCGGCCATCCTGCTGGCCACCAGCCTGATGCCGTCCCTCTTCGGCACGGTGCTGACCACCCTGCTGGCCATCCCGCTTTTCATAATCTACGGGCTGCTGTTCATAGCCTCCCTGATAGACGTGCTCCTGGGATCGATGATCCGCATAAAGCTTCGATACAATCCCTCTTCGCGGAGCCTCTGGACTATTGACGCAGACATCTGCGCCAGTTTCAGAGCGCCCTGCTCCCCCAGGATGCCAGCGTCGTCGTCCGGGAACATCGCGCTATAGGCCGCCGATATGGATGAAGCCACAGAATCCCCCTTCACAGTGTCCGGGAGCATCAGATGGTAGGATGGCAGGACCTCGACCTCCCTGGCCGTGTCCCATGGCTCGAAGGACAGGAACCTGCCGAAGGTGAACCCGACGTCGTAGGAGCAGCACTCCCTGCCGTAGATGGCCTCCTGGAAACATTTGGATACCTCCTCCTCGGGATCCCCGGCGTAGAGGGACTCGGCGGTTATGCCGTATTCGGACTCCAGATGGTCCAGGGCCTCCTTGCCGATGTCCAGCGGGTCGAGCGCCACCCTCCCCCAGAACACGGTCTCGAACTCCGAGCCGTCCGCCGGCAGCAGACACACGGCAACCTCTGCGACGGCATCCGCCGGCATCCCCCTGGCCCCGGTGGCGGCGATCTCGACTACGTGGAGGTCCTCCATGCCCGCGTAATAGCCAGGCTCCTTTAAGCAGTTGCCGTCCGCCGGGTCGCTAACATTGCTAACGTGCGTTCATTTATACCCTTCCATGGAATCAGGGAATCATGAAGCGTGCGAAGACCATAGATGAGATTTTCCAGGAGGTAAGGGACTATGACCTTGTTGTGACCAACGATGCCGTGCTGGCCACCGCCCTGAACGCCAGGATAGAGGACCCCGTGGTGGGGTTCTTCGCCATGACGCCCAAGCAGATAGCAGCTATCGTGGCGGCCGATTTCCTCAACGGAGGCACCGTCGGGGAGCTCGAGGCAATCGCCATCGTTTGCGAAGAGACCGGGATGGGTCCCAAGCACGTCCACAGCGAGATAAGCAACATCAAGGAGATCAGGGAGCACACGGAGGACGTCAGCGGCAACCTATACTCCAACTCCGCACGCAGAGTGTTCAGGTCATACGAGAAGATCAACACCATCGAAAGGGCCATGGCCCTCTTCGACCCGGATAAATCCGATTTCTTCAAGGGGAAGCGCGTAGCCGCCGTATGCGTGGACTGGTTCAACGACCTTGACAAGCACTTCCTTCCCGTGGATTGCGACATCATCGAGGTCTACGGCGACGGGGAGTACTCCATCGACACCGTCCACTGCATAGGCAACGACAGGCAGATCGCCGAGAGCGTCGCATCTATTATCCCCCCGGAGGACGCCAAGGACTACGCCATCGTCCTCGACTCCTCATCGCCCCTTACCGAAGCGTTCAGATGCGCTTTCTACCGCCGCGGCATCCATTTCATCAACAGCATGAGCGTCAGGGACCTCTCGCAGATACGCGATTTCCTGCAGTTCGTATCCCTGTCCCTGACTTACGACACCCTCCGCGTCAGGCACGTGAGGGAGCTGTTCTCCAATTTCAATTCGAAAATCAACGAGTCCAAGGACATGTATCTTCTCTGCAAGCTCACTGACGACGAACTGTCGCCCTCGGCCAGGAGGCTCAGGGCGCTTATGGCCGGCATCAGGGGGAGCACGTTCCTCGAGGCGGCGGACATACTCTGGCCCGACGGCCAGCCCCAGGTCAGGATGGTCCTGGGCGAGATGGGCATGCAGGATTCCAGGATCACTGTCCAGGGGGTCAATTGGCTCTCTTACGCGATTGACAACATCGGCGAGCTGGAGCATAACGAGCAGATCCCCGAATACGAGAGGGAGGGTGTGCTCCTGGCGGATGTGAACAACTCGGTCTATGTGGACCGCCCCGTGGTCATATACGCCGGCATGGGCCACGAATGGGACTGCAAGATCCGCTCCCAGAAGTATCTGGACATGGAGCGCGAATCCGAGATCGCCGCCGAGAAGCTTTCCGTCATACTGCAGCAGGGGGCCAGGCGCATCTACTGCGCCAACGTGACCAAGGGCGGTAAGCCCGCGAGGCCCTGCCTGATGTTCGATACCCTGTTCTCCAAGCCCTGCGACAAGTTCAGCGACATATGCGGAGGGAAGGACAACATCGTCGAGGGGCCGTGGGTCCCGGAGACCGAATCGGCGCTGCCCTCCCACGGGGCGGTGGACGTCTCCGGCGAATGCCTGGACGATGCGTTCTCCAAATCCTCCTTCGACAAGTTCATGTCCTGCCCGATGGCCTATTTCTTCAACAGGTTCATCAGGTCGTCCGATAACGAGAAGACGGCCTTCGGGGACCTCATCCACATGTTCGCCGAGATGTACGTGTGCTACCCCGAGGACGTCCGCAGGCTGGGCGTGGATCACTTCGTGGACTTGGTATCTGGAACATACTCCGGCCTGTCCTCCCCCATGATGGAGGAGGTCGACACCGACAGGATAAGGGTGGCCATGGCGAACACCATGGCCTTCATCGACACCCTCGGGATATCCGGCCAGCCCATGAACGTTGACAACAGCGCCAGGAAGTACCCCAACATATTCATCGAGGCCCTGGGCAAGGATAAGTCGTCGGAGATCTGCGAGACATCCGACAAGATGACCAGATACCCAGTCCACGGCCATTTTGACCTGTTCTGGGACGGCACCGTTGTGGATTACAAGACCGGGAGGCCCAAGTCCGCGACGGACATGTGCAAGCTGATGGACGAATCCGAGCATCACGAGCACGGTCCGGAATACCAGCCGCTGATCTACCTGGCCCTGGCCATGGCCGACGGGTCCCCCGGGCGCTTCAGGCAGTTCTACATGATGGACAACGACATGGAGTCCCTGACGGAGGGGTACGACATCAGGCGCAGCGTGCGCAGCGTCGACGTCGTCGAATCCGACCTCATGGGAATCCTCAGGACCGATGCCGGCCTCAGGGAGGCCGTGAGCGGCAAGCTGAGGAAGGAATACAAGGAGAGGGCCGGGGACATCCTCGCCGCGCTGGCCGACTCCGCCGAGGGTGAGCCCTCTGCCTGGGCGCAGCAGATAGCCGTTAAGAACGCAATGTGCCAAAGGGGGATCGAGGAGGATTACGTCGAGACCGCCGTCGGCCATATCATCAAGTTCATCCACAGCGGGATGGTGGCCTACGGGGACCGCATACTGGTCCCCCGGGAGCGGCTATGCTCCTTCATGGCGGACCTCTCGGAGGCCCACGAGGCGGCCATGGAGATGAGCCGCACCGGGTTCGTTATAGATCCGAAGATAGACTGCACCAAGTGCGATTACTACTCCGCCTGCACAAGGGCGGGCGTCCAGGGAGGTGACGACGATGGGCCTGAATGACTCCCAGGCTAAGCTGGCCGAGACCAGGGAGGGCATGATCGTCGTCGATGCCGGCCCCGGAACGGGGAAGACGAAGACCATCGTCCAGCGCTACATCAACATCGTATCCCAGCCGGATGTGGAGATGAGGGACGTCCTCATGCTCACATTCACCAACAATGCGGCGAAGGAAATGGAGGAGAGGATCAAGGCGGGCATAGCTGCAAGCGGGGACTCCAGGCTGATGAAGAACGCCAATCTCGTGCAGGCCAGGACGTTCGACTCCTTCTGCCTTGCGATGGTGATGGACGCCCCGGAGGCGGTTAGCGACTTCTTCGGAATCGACGAGAAGCTCACCCGCAGCGCGAGGATGGTGGAGACCGAGACAGTTAACCGCGAGGACTTCTCCAGGTTCCTGGACGGCTTCCTCCAGGACAGGGGCGAGGATTACGGCGATACCGCCGTCATCGCCAGCGGCGAGGCGGGTTCCCTGCTTTCCCTCATAAACAAGCTGATGTCCCGCGGCATCGTCCCTCTTCGGAAGGGCTGGTTCGGCCTCGGGTACGAGCGCGACCTCGAGGGTGATATCGGTTGGCTGATCGGCAAGATGGCCGAGGTCAACGACAACGGCAGGAAATCCAAGCTGCTGGGCCCTCTGGAGAATCTCGCCGAGGCGGGCATACCCGTGGACGTGGACCGCAAGAAGGTCTCTCCTGAGGAGATCGAGCAGGCGGCCCGCGGATCGAGGGACGAGCTTCTGAGGTTCGTACACGACCTATACTACTCGTACATCAGGCACATGGTGGCCGAGAACCGCCTGACGTTCGGCCTGGTAGCGCTGTTCGCCTTCACGGTTCTATACAACAACGAGAAGGTCAGGGACAACCACAGGTTCAGGTACGTGATGATCGATGAGTTCCAGGACACCAACGCGAACCAGCTGATGATGTCCCTGATGGTGCTCAGCGAGCCCAACCTGTGCGCCGTGGGCGACTGGAAGCAGGGGATATACAGCTTCAGATTCGTATCCATAGACAATATAGTCAATTTCGAGGAGAAGGTCGTCCAGTTCCGCAGATTCCTCAACGACGACAAGACGAGGGTGCCATTCAGCATACCCGAGATACAGAACATGTCCCTGAAGATAAACTACAGATCCTCGGAGACGGTGATTGGGAAATCCTTCGATACTCTCAACGTCCAGGCCACCAAGGATGAGCGCGTATCCCCGGGCGGGGAGGTCGTCATGCTCGACCAGGGACGCGAGGATATAGGGGACGATACAGGCGTCCGCTTCTGCCTGGCCGATTCGAAGGAGGCCGAGCCCGCCATGGTGACCAGAGCCATCAGGGACTATGTGGCCGGAGGATACACGATCCACGACGACGACGGCCCCCATCCGGCCGGATTCGGGGACATCGCAGTCCTGAGCCGCAACACCAGGGACTGCAGGCTGATACTCGAGGCGTGCCAATCCGAGGGGATCCCCGCCTACCTGTTCGGAGATATGCCCATCATGGCATCCCGCGAGGGGAAGCTGGCCCTTGCATGGCTGAGGCTGGTCAACAACGAGCAGGACCCCAAGGGATACATACCGATCCTGCAGGATCTGGGATATACGCTGGTCGAGATTCAGTCGATGTACCACGTGGATCCGAAGGGCATCAAGGTGTTCGAGGCCCCGGCGGACATCAGGAAGCTCCGCAGGGACCTGCGCAACAAGCGCAGGAGGATCTCCGAACTGCTCAGCGCCATATTCTCCATCTACAGCCTGGACAACGACTACACCCATGCGATCATATCCACGGTGTCCTCAGCCCACCGCGGCTCTCTCATGACCATCGCTGACGTGATCAGCATGATCGAGGCGGACATCCAGGACGGGAACGTGTATCCGGTGGAGAACCCTGTCTCCGGCGGCGCCGTCAGGATAATGACCATGCACAAGTCCAAGGGCCTCGAATTCCCCATAGTGATCATCCCGTTCCTCGACAGGGGGAGGATGCCCTCCACCCAATCCGACAAAAGCGTGTTCCTGTTCCATGAGAAGCTCGGGGTCCGCTGCACGAAGAGGATTTTCAGGACTGAGGGGTACTCGAAGATCGTCGACGACCAGGATACTGCCATGTGCAAGGTGGTCGCCAAGAGGGACTACGATGAGGACAGGAGGCTGTTCTTTGTGGCCGTCAGCCGCGCCAAGCAGTACCTGACGTTCATAGCGTCCGACGCCTCGAACTTCATGACGGGCATCAGCAACGGAGATTATACCGAGATCCCCGACCGCCCGATCCCCACGTCCGTGCTATCACAGAAGCTGACCGCCCCTCCCGTGATCGGGGAGTACGCCAAGCGCCGCATCAAGCTCGGAGTCCATGACATCATGGATTTCGCGGCCGAGGACGGCACCGGCGGGACCGCCGAAAGCGACGAGGTATGCGGTAAGGGCAAGGAATACGGGACAAAGGTTCATGAGCTGGCCTACCTACTGCTCAGGAAGGGCTCTCTTCCGGAGAGGGATTTCGAGGAGTACCCGGAGCTTTTGCGCGCCAAGGAGGTGCTCGACGGCCTGGAGTCGGCTGATCATCTGGAGGGGGAGATTGACTGCGGCCTCCCATTGGACGACCCCGATGCCGTACTCAGAGGCAAGATCGATCTGCTGGCACTATATCCGGACAGAGTGGAGATCCACGACTGGAAGACCGATGCCTCCGACCGGTTCGAGCCCGAGTACAGGCTCCAGCTGTCGGTGTACGCCTACGCCGCATCGGGCTACTACAAGAAGCCCGCGGTGTGCTTCATCGACTACCTGGGGCTCGGGCGCAGCGTGAAGTTCGACCCCGTCCCGCTGGATGCCATTAAGGAGAGAACGAGGTTCCATCTCTCGCACTAATAATATAATGCAAATGATATCCGACAGCCTATGTCAGGGCTCACCAGCAAGGAGGTCGAGGAGCGCAGGGCCAGGGGAGAGGTCAACCACTCGCAACCTGTCACCAGCCGCAGCTACCTCGACATCCTGGTGAAGAACGTCGCGACGCCGTTCAACCTGCTGCTGTTCGTCATAGGGGCGGCGCTCCTGCTCCTGGGGAACCTGATCAGCGCGGTCTCCGCCACCGGGATCATCATCTTCAATATCCTGGTCTCCACCGTCCAGGAGATGCGGGCCAAGCACCGCCTCGACAAGATAGCCCTGATCACCCGTCCCAAAGTGACCGTTATCCGCGACGACCAAGAGGTCACCGTGGACCAAGATGATGTCGTGAAGGACGATCTGATCGTCCTAAGAGGCGGCGATCAGGCTCTCGTGGACGGGGAGCTCGAGAGCGTCAGATCGCTCGAGATGGATGAATCCGTCCTCACCGGCGAGTCCCGGACTGTCAGGAAGGCCGAGGGCGACCGCATCCTCTCGGGCACCGTATGCGTCTCCGGGGAGGGGACGTTCAGGGTCACCGCGTTCGGGGACGACTCCTACGCGAACAAGATGCTCTCCGATGCCAGGAGGTTCATATCAAAATCCACGCCACTCCAGATGGAGACTTCCACCATCACCAAGATCCTCATGATGCTGGCCGGCCTCCTGGTGGTGCTGTCCCTCGTCCTGGAGCTGTTCCGCGGCCACGAGGTCTCCGAAATCCTCGAGGTCCTGGTCCTCTGCCTGGACGTGGTGCCCATTGCGTTGTTCCTGCTGGTATCCTTGACCTACATGCTGGCGGCCGTCCGCATGTCCAAGACCGGCGTGCTGCTGCAGAACTCCAACTCGGTGGAATCCATCAGCCATGTGGATACGGTCTGCATGGACAAGACGGGGACGATCACTACCAACAGGCTCATCTTCGAATGCGATAAGCCATACATCGATGCAGACGAGGCGGCCACCCTATGCTCCATCATGGCTTCTACCACCGGTAGCCGCAACCGCACGATGCAGGCCCTGCTCGAGCACTACGGCACGTCCGATGCGGAGCTGGTGGAGGAGATTCAGTTCTCATCTGCCCGCCAGTACAGCGCGGTCAGGGCCGGCGGCCGCACGATCTACTCCGGTGCCTGGGAGACCCTGAAGCCCCACTGCAGCAACGGCGACACAATCGAGGAGTACATCAGGGAGCAGGCAGGCAATGGATTCAGGACCATAGTCATATGCAGATCCGACTCGCAGTCCCTGTACGAATCCGGAGAGCCCTTCATCCCCGCCCTCGAAGTCGCCACCGTGATCAGCATAAGGGATGAGATCAGACCAGACTGCCGCGAGACCATACAGGTGTTCATGGACAACGAGATGGACATCAAGGTCATATCCGGTGACGACCCCGTGACCGTGGACGCGCTGTTCTCCCAGGCTGGCCTCACTGACGAGAGGAGGATCGTGTCCGGCCCCGAGCTCGATGCCATGTCTCCGGAGGAGTTCCGGGAAGCGGCGCTTAACTGCAACATCTTCGGCAGGATGAAGCCCGAGAACAAGGAGGCGGTCATCCGCGAGCTCAAGCACAGCGGCCGCTACGTCGCGATGATCGGGGACGGCGTCAACGACGTCAGGCCGATCAAGACGGCCCATGTGGGCATCGCGCTCCAGAGCGGATCCCCCGCCACCAGGGGGGTCGCCGACATGGTCCTGATGGATGACAGCTTCTCCGCTCTCCCCAAAGCCCTCGTGGAGGGCAGGAGGACGGTCTCCGGCATGAGGGACATCCTCAAGCTCTACCTGTCCAGGAACTTCGCCCTGGCCATCATGTTCATCCTGGTAATGGTGTTCGCCGGCTACGTCCCGATGATCCCCATCCAGAACACATTCTACGCCTTCGTGGCGGTCACCGTCATAGCGTTCTTCATGACCGTCTTCGCTAAGCCGGAGAAAAACAGGGAGCTGGTGCTGCCAGATGTGCTTAAGTTCGTCATACCGGCTGCTATAACTATAGGAACCCTGGGCGTCCTGATCTACGCCGGGACATGGATCCTCGTTGACCGCGGGGACCTCGTCGTGGACATGGAGTACATGCTCCAGTTCGTGCCCGAGGACATGGCCTCCACCGTGGAGGAGCTGTTCCTCTTGCTCTCATGGGGAGAGCCCAGCATGTCCGAGATATGCGCCAGGTCCGCCATGGTTCTGACCGTATCGGTGGCAGGTGTCCTCCAGCTTCTGCTCATCTGCCCGCCGTTCAAGTTCCTGTCTTACGACGGCAGGGTCAACAGGAGCATCCTCCCGCCCATCCTGATGCTGCTGATGCTGGGGCTGGTCGCCGCCATGCTGCTGTTCTTCAAGCAGATAGCCATCGGCCTGTGCGGGTTCGTGATATTCCCCAGCTGGTACTACGGCGTGATGTTCGGATGCGTGATCGTCTGGCTGGCGCTGACGCTGATCTTCCTCAAGCTGGACGTGCTCCACAGACCGGTGGATCGCTTCGAGTCCTTCTACATGAAGAGGCTCGGCACCATCGGAGACGAGAAGAAGCGATCGCCAGAAGCACCATTCCGCCCTGGATACGTCGGCCACGACGCCGGTGCTGTCCTCGACGCGGATGTACTCCACGTTCGCCAGTTTGTTGTGGGAAATGTGGTGTTTCACCACGTCCGAGACGATCTCGCGGGCCTCGCCCTCCCCTTCCAGCCTGTCGGGACCCAGAGTGAAGAAGTCCGGAAGCTCCCAACCCGTCGAATCAACAAGAATAATCC